>OLGY01000512.1_pt1 | contig 26485 bp, 19 predicted proteins | sample 1605951 | NCBI WGS metagenome assembly OLGY01 (sample SAMN03283280) | human gut metagenome | biome: human-associated habitat; material: feces | host: Homo sapiens | place: Peru | collected 2012
AAAGTTACGACTTTATTTTCATATCTGCAAGAGATTTCGGGGAAAAGTTTTGGAATCCTACAGATTTTAGGCTTGTCTGGTCTTGGTTTCTTAAGTCCCACAGATTTCACAGATTTACACAGATACATTCTGATGATAATGGGAAAATAAAATCTGTGTAAATCTGCGACGTCTGCGGGAGTTGTTTCTTGTCCCACAGATTTCACAGATTAACACAGAACATTCTGATGATAATGGGAAAATAAAATCTGTGTAAATCTGTGAAATCTGTGGGACTAAAAAAATCAATCAGTGGGGAGACGGATTCTATGGCTCGTCCAGGTATTCGAAGATGAGTTCTACCTGGTGGCGGGTGAAGTAGTGGAGGCGCTTGCACTGCTGGGGACCATAAATGGCGGCAAACAGGGCGGGGATGCGCTTGATCCAGCGTGATAGGCGGGCTAGAGCCGCCTTCTCCGTTGCCTTGGGAAAGTAGAGCATCGCAAGCTCTGCCTTATCGTAATTTCTGACTTCTATCATAGGCTATTTAATCATTTTATAGGTTTCATTTAAAAACTCCGGGAAATTTTAAAATCTCTCTGAAAGATAGGAAATTATCTCTGAGAGATAAAAAAATATCTCTCAGGGAGAAATTCTTTTCTCTGTAGGATAGGGGGGCTTATCTACCCTTATCCATCAGGTCTCTGTCGGTAGGCAGGATTTCCGAAACAATCCATTTGTTGCCGTCCTCTTCGTGCTTCTGCTGGAAGCCGAGATTCTGCATCGTCTGGCTGATGTCACGGTTTGACATCGTGTCGCGGAAGATGGAATTGGTGCAGATGCGCTCCAGAATATCACTGGTGCGGCGACGGAAGATGTTCTGGACAGGCGTATCCTCATCGGGAACCTTGTAGAACTTGAGGATTCTTTCGGCTATGTAGTCGTTCACCTGGAACAGTTTGTTGCGCACCGACTGGCGCTTGATTTCTTCATCGGTGAGCCAGTATTTCCAGTCGTCCTCCGTCAGTCCCTTCTTCTTCTTTTCGAGCACCTTCCTGGCAAGTGCTACCGCCTGGGAGTAGATGCCCTCATAGTTGAAGGGATGGGTATAGGGATTTTCTATCTTCCGGATATGCCATGTCATGTATCTGCGGCTTTCGTCCTCAGGAATGATATGAACATTGTTGCTCGTGGCACAGAAGGAGGCATTCCTCTTCAGCTGGCAGCTGTACATGTGGTAGGGGATGCGATAGGTTACTGCCATCTTGGTGATGCTGCTCTTCAGCGAATTCAGGTTCTTGCCATGGGGCACTCCGAACTCGTCCAGCAGTACCAGGCCCTTCGAGGCTATCAGCTCCAGGAATTCCTTCGACTTGTAGTCGCCCGCCGAGTCGTTGGCAAAGTATTCTCGCAGCGATGGCGGGAGGAGGCGTTCGAAGAAGGTGGTCTTGAAGATGCCGCCCTTGCCCACGAAGATGAGGATAGCCTGGTTGGCAGTATGGCTGGTGGTCCATTCCACGATCATTCCGACAAACCATTTCTTGAAAATCTCAACGAATTCCTCTTCCGTATGATAGTTGTTGGGACAGTCCATCACGGTCACCTTTCGGGCGAGTTCCGCGATATAGTCGGGGTCGCCCTCATGCCAGGGTGGCAGGTCCTTGAGATAATCCTCCATCGGGTTGTAGTCGACGCTGAACTCGCTGTTCACGATGATGTTGAGTCGCTTGGTTGAGGTTCTGATTCCGTCCTTTTCCATTCTGAGGAAGATGGAGTTCATGATGGAATCCTCCACGTCGGTCCAGCAGTAGTACTTGGTCTTTCCCACATAGCGTCCCCTGAGCTGCAGCTTGTTGGTGATGGTGTTGTGCCGGAAGTCGTAGTTGGTCTCCAGCCATTGCATGACGTTTTTGGTGGATGCGAGTTTTTTCGTGTTTCCTTTAGGCATTTCGCAGCTCCAGCATCCCTGGCTTTCCGTATGGTTGTATACCCAGTCAATCACCTGCTGTGTTCCGTCGTGGGCGGCATATTCCTTCGTCATCCATTGTTCCACATCCTCCTTCCTTGCCCCATAGTTGTGGCAAAAGGTGGCAAACTGCATGACGAATTCATGCCGATGTCCCGTTTCGAACTGCACATACCAGTTTTTCGACATCTCTTCCACTTTTCTGATGATATCTTCAGAGTTGAGTGGTGTCGTGTTCTGCTGTTCCTCAGCCGTCGGGGCGCCTTTTCCAGCCTTTCGCTTTCTAGGCGGCTTGCGTTTCTCTTCCTCCTTCTTCTCTTCGTTGCGGATGAAGTCTTCGGTCTCTTCCGGCGTCACGTCAATCGACGTGGCATCCCATTGGAAGTAGGCATTCTCGTCGTGCGCCAGACCGCAGATTCTGGTCATGTTGGTGCACTGTATGTCAGCCTTCAGTCCGAGTGCTTCGTCATACAGTTTCATCGCCTTGGTGATGGCTATATGGTGCAGGTCGGTGGCTGCCAGAGGACAGCCTTTGGGTCGGGTGTATCGGCACAGGATTCTGATTCCCGTTCCGCTGATGGTCCGGTAAGCCGCCATGGTGTTCCTGATGTCTTTCACCTTCTCCATTGCCAGCTCCACCTGTTCCGGTGTGAGGTGGTCATAGTCCAGCATGAGCCAGTAGGTTTCCCATCCGAAGTCTTCCAGCTTTTTTCCAGTGCGCATGAATTGGATAGAAGGGCAGATGCCATGCGATCTCTGCTTTCTTGTCTTTGCCAGCATTCTGTCTATCTTGGCATCAATTCTATACCCTTCCGTATTCTGCTGGGTATAGACATCTTTTGTGATGAGTTCCTCCAGTTTCTGAAGGCTTTCCAGGGGACGGTTGATAGTAGTGTTCAACGTCTCGAAAAACGATGGCAGTTTGTCCTGTCCTTCTTTTTGATTTATCTTCATACTCAGAAAATTTTTAGTGGCGGCTTGCTTTTTTAGGGTAGGTCGTCGATGATTAATACCGCCACAAAGATAGCAATTTTTTTCGAGAAATGCAAATCCGTCTTACGAACGGCATCCTATGTTTTACGAACGACCTGTTCCCGCATCAGCGAGCCCTTGTCAAAGCTTATTTTTTTCTGAGAAAGATGCATTGCTTCCGAAATTCATCCTTGTATGTTCGCCCGATAGTGAATTTCTGTTTCGGTCCCAGCGGCACCGTCAGTTCAGCCATCGACACTGTCAGCTCGTTTCCAACCATTGACAGGATGTAATGGCAATTGACGGCAATGGAACGGTTGATTCTGATAAACGAGTCGCAATGGACAGCCTCTACCTGTTCGTGGGTGGTTTTCAGATTAGACGTAACCGTTACCACTCTGCCGTAGAAGCTGTGGAGTTTGGTATACGACCCATTAGCTTCCAGGTATACCACGTCATGGATAGCCATTAGCTGCGTTCCGTTTTCTCCTTTCACTTCGAAGAGTTTCTTCGTCAGTTCAATCTCATCTGTTTGAATTTTTTTTTCGGTCATAATTGTTAATATTTAAATAATTTTGCAAAGCAACAATTTTTTTTTGAGATAAGCAAATATGTCTTACGAACGACATGCAGTGTCTTACGAACGACATTTCCTGTTGGCGCTTTTCTTATCAAAAAATATGGAAACAATGGGAAAATGGACGAAATAAAAAAATAGGACACGGAAACTGAAGGAACTGAAGGCAAGGTTTTGGGGAGCGTTAAAATGGGGTTAAAAAGTAAAGAGAATGAACAAAAAATGGGGCTGAAGGACTGAAGGCAGTTTTTCAAAATAATAATATCCTATCAAAAACTGCATTTTAACACTTGGTACAAATATCGGGTAGTATTCTAATAATCAGATAATTACCTCATATTTGCTCTACGCTGCATATAAAAATGAATTTTTAATTTCAGATTTCAGTTTTTTTTGTGACCCTTCCTTCACATCCTTCAGTTTTTCATGGGGTATCCTTCAGTCAGAATCCTTTACAAATTCGTCGCCCCACGGATTATTTTTTTAAAAGTCCCACAGATTATTATTTTTTCAGTCCCACAGATTTCACAGATTTACACAGAACATTCTGATGATAATGAGATAATAAAATCTGTGTAAATCTGTGAAATCTGTGGGACTTAAAAAAAAAATCTGTGGGGCGAAAAAAGCCCAGAGCAGAAAGAATCTGCCCTGGGCAATATTTCCCGTGAAATTTACATTGTTAATTTTACAGTGCAGACACACTCTCTTCCCCTCAGTAGATAGTTATACGTGAAGGTATTGACGGAATTATAGATAGTGTATGCATATTGGCGTTGATTCAAAATGTTCCTGATGTCAAAAGAAATCTTCATGGCTTTCTTCCTATATGACAACCCCATATCGAGCAAACTCATTGTCTTTGACACATCTTTCGTCAATTCATTCTTTACAATGTCAGCAGAAGTGTCGAATGTAAAGCCATCGAATGGCATGAGTTTCAATGACACTTTGTGTTGTTGGCTCAGATAGCTGTTGTTCTGATACTCCGTGGAAAGATAAGTTTTGGCAAACATTCCGTTATAAGCCAACTCCACATACTTGCAAGGCTGTGAAGTCAGATATGGGGAGAATGCCCAACTCTTCCATGTGTATTCCTGCTGAAAATCATTCTGCAAAGTCGTTTGTCGCTTCCATTGGTAGCCACCATTCAAGGAAATCTTTGTCTTGATGGGTTCTATAAATTTAGTGACACCCACTTGCCCCATAAAACTTCTACCTGTATTTGGGGCATATATCTTCGACATCGTGATGAGAGTAGAACTTGCATCTTGACTCATCAGTAAGTTGTTCTTTTCCTGATTATATAGAAAGTCTGCATTGAAGAACCACATTTTCAGTGGTATCTTATAGTCGTAATGCAATGAGGCGTTCAAACTCTTGTTGTCCGCCAAGATACCAGAGCCAACCTTCAGCGAGGTGTCATTGAATCTGACGGGTGTTTTCAAGAAATCCAAAATGTCCCCAAAGGTGCGAGCATAGAATATGTTGGTGCGAAGTACCGAGCGAGAAGTTACCTTATAGTTGCAATATACGCTAGGACAAACAGAATAATACCAAGAATCAGACGATGTGCTTTCCAAGTTGTCCTTATGGATTATATAGTCTATGCGCATAGGTATTTCCAATCGGAAGACATATTTATATTGAGGATGTGAGTACTCATATTGTGGTACCAGAGCCATTCTGAGATTCTGCATATTCACATCATTGCTCTCGTCTGTAGGGTGCTGGCTTGTTTGCACCTTATCCATATAATAATTCAGCAATATTGGTAAATAAATACGAGAATAGAGATGCTTCTTAGACATTGAGAGAGTATTCTCTGTACGAAAACTTCTTCCATTGGCATTTTGTACCACATTATCGGTAGTTTCCTTGTTAAGAGTTATCTTTCCCATAGGAGAACCTTGATACGACATGATAGACGTAACCGCCCAACACAAATCCTTGTGATGCCACAAGGTAGAGAACTTGTTGTTCACATAAAACTCTCTCATGGTCTGCTTCTGGTTAAAGAGAGAACCGTTCTCTTTAGTAGGCAATTCTGATGTCAGAAAAGAACCTGTGCTCGACAGTGTGTTGCTGAGATAAGTCTTTTCTGAGTTGTCCTTGTATTCCAACTGGATGCTTGGGCGATGTATGGTTGATAGGGGAGAATACTCTTGGGCGATAATGACATTGTTATCCGCATCCGCATAACTTCTCGTCAAGCTATAGTCGTACTGACTTTTGGCATAGCTATACCCGATATTACCTTTTAGGGTAACATCCTTTCTTATCTTTCTCAATATGTTGAATGACAATAATCTATCTGTTGGTGAGGCATATCTGTCAACTTCAATAGGAGGAGTGGAAGCGGAAATGTTCTCTAATAAATTAGACAACGTAGATAATGTCTCTTTGTTGTCAAAGTGATTCGTCCCATCAGTCAATGCAAACTGATTGATATTGCCTGCTTCTAGCGAAGCCAACATTTGAAAGTTGGATTTGAAGAGCATACCGGCACCATTGATTTCATATAAGGTGTGTTTGCCTGCCCCTAATGACACTCCATAAGAGCCTACAGGCTTAAACTTTGCCTTGTTGCTCATGTTCACATTGATAGCCACGTTGTCTGAGAATACATCTTTGTTGGCTTTTACGGCTTGGTGGTTACTCAACACTTGGACTGAGTTGACAAAAGAAGCGGGTATATTGGTAGTGGCAATGTTGTATCGTCCACCCAACAAATCCATGCCATTGATATAGAAGTTAGAAATCTCCTTGCCCAGATATTTGATAGAACCTTTGTCGCCTACTTCAATGCCAGGGAGTTTCTTCATGGCATCTTTCAGCGTATAGTCATTCTTTCCGATATACGAGGCTAAGTTGTATGACAAAGTATCCCCTCGTTGGTAGATGGCTGGAGCTTTTACAACAACCTCTTTTAGGTCTGTGGTTTTTTCCTTTAGATTGAAGTTGCACTCTTGTGAGACATTCTTGATTTCTCTTTTGGTTTTCTCGTATCCGATGGCTTCGGCAGTGACGATTAGCTGCTTGGCATCTGACTTTAGTGTTATCTTATAAGTTCCATTTTCTGATGTTCTCGCAAAGCCAAGAGTAGCCTTATCGGCATTTACTCTTACGATGACACCTTCCAAAGCCGTGCCAATGGTGTCACGCACTATTCCGGTAACTACACTTTGGGCAAAAGTGCAGTTACAGAGATAAGCTAACATCATCAAAATCAGAAATCTTCTCATATTTATCAATCTCTTTGTTTACTTCAATTCGAGAGGAACATATCCATTAGGGCGCACTCTCAGTACCACACCATTGACCAAGGCACTATGCCCACCATCCTCATATTTCTGAATAGTCATCTCGCTGATGGATTCTGCAGGAATGTTGCCCATAGGATTTTGCTCAAACTTATTCTTCGCCTTGACAAACAGTTCCCTCGAAGTCTTGATGGTATTGGTGTAAGGCTTGAAGTTCATAGGGGTGCTTGATTTACGGAAAGTTATAGCTTTGAACTTATGTATGCCTTCTGAATCCTTTGCTGCCAATACCAAGCCTGGCAAACCACAAAGTTTCCATGGTCCAAAGGATGCTGGTATGTCCGTGGAATACCAAACAGTCCAAGTTCTTCCACCATATTCTCCAACAGCTTTCTGACAGGTGTAACCACAGATAGTGTCAATGCCCTCGCTCAGATTCCAATTTATGGGATTGGTACTTTCCGTATAGCTGTAGTAGTTTGGCGTGATTACGCTATAAACGGTCAGTTTGCCCTTAGGCACATTTTGAGAGACTGATTGGTCGAAAAGCAAATCATTTCTCTTTTCCCGTGTCTTGAACTTTTGAATCTCTGATTCTGGCGCTTTGCAAGCAATGGCTGAGTCTGCTTGAAACGCAGTGTAATCAGAGAACATAGCTGAGTTTCTGCCAATTTGAAGAATGGTAGAAGTGGCATCAGAAGAGCCTTTGTCATTCTTCATTTGGTACTCGTAGATGCATTCGTATTCATCTACGGAAGAGGAACTCGTTTTCTGCCCGAATGTCTCTGATGTTAGGCAGATGGCGGTTATCAATAAAACAATCTTTTTCATATCCTTTGTCTTTATCGTTGATACTAATGTTATTTCTCTTGGCTTACTGGGCAATTCATAAATGCGGAAGAGTCAACTTTGGGATTAGAATTATACTTCACGAATAAAAGTGACTCGCAGTTTCCAAATGCTCTATATCCGATTTTCTGCAAAGATGCAGGGAGATTGATGCTTTTAAGGTTAATGCATCGGGCAAAGGCAAAATGGGAGATCTCTCTCAAATTGTTCGGAAAGACTATGCGTTCCAAGTTCTTGCAACCAGAAAATGCACGGTCGTTAATTACTTCTAGTTGATTCTTGAATACAAGGGCCTTTATGCCTTCGCAACAAGTGAAAGCCTGTCTTCCTATTTTGCTCACATGCTCAGGTATCACGGATATGCAGACCTTATTACAATCCCAAAATGTCCATTCACCGATTTCTTGCAAACTGTCCGGCAAGACGCTAAGCTCTAATTGATGGTCCATATTGAATGCACTATTGCCGATATACCTCACTGTGTTTGGCATCTTTACGGTTTGAAGATTCTCACAAGTATTGAAAGCTCGTTTTTCTATAATCAGCAAATTGTCGGGAAGGATGACTTGCTTGATGTACTTATTCATTTCAAAAGCCATTTCTCCTATTACTTTTACATCCTTAAGCTCTTGGATGTTATTAAAATCCACAACAGAGTCTTTTCCTTCCCATTTCACAAGGCGAGTTCCATATTGTGAATCTTCTACCGTAAAATGGCTCTTTCCTTTTGCCAATGAAAGTGTTGGTAACCAACAAAGGCATAGCAGAAATAGTACAGCAACAGAAATCTTACTTTTTATCATAATCTTCTATTTTTAGTGTTCTTTATATTCAAAGACGAAAGAATGATAAAAGGGTAAACTACTTTTTCTGCTTTCTGTCATTGATAGCAATTCCTTTCATGGTAAATATACTTTAGCACCTACTCATTTTTGTTCCATTCATCCAATATATAGCGGTATTTCTTTCGCTCTGTATTGTTTATCTCAAGATTAGCACCGAAATAGGAATTGTCAAAACTTGCATCATAGTTCCAGTCGCCAAGGGTAAATTTAAACAATGCGGGCAGATGTAAGTCGATGTCTATGGCACGAACAGAATCATTGACATGTTTCAACTTGATTGAGCCAGGGTTCCACATACCCAATGCTTTCTGATTTCCAGCGATGTAAACATCTTGTTTCGCATCTTTTACGACAATCTCTATATGCTTGCGATATACTTCCTTAGAAAGTATCTTCGAATCTTTGTCAGCTAAGGAGTTGATGGAGTCCAAATACTCAAAATAGCCTTGATAGGCATCATGAAGAGCAAAAGGCAACGATGAGAGATGACTCCAATCCATATAAGATTTTCGCTTCCATGTGATATTGCTTGGCAACTGTTTGGCATCAAGATACTGGTAGACTATATCTCTTGCTGGTTTCCAATATTTCCAATTTCCATCAATCCTTTCCTCACCAGCATCGCTAAAGAAGAGATAGCGATTTTTGTTCGTATCGAACTTATAATTGCAGAATTGTGCAGCAAGCAACTTTCTGTCCTTGCCGAAAGTCATGTTGGGAGAGAGGAAGAAGTAATCTGTGAATGGGGCGCAATTGATGAGACTTTGCATCATAAACGATGCTCCCAAAGAGTGACCAATACCTAAGCTCCTCTCCGTTACCCGATAATGATTGCGGATATAAGGCATTAACTCTTCCTTTACGAATTTCATCAGATTCTCAGCCTGGCCTCCATGTCCCTGATAACTTTTTATTGTGGCGCTATCGTTTGGTAAGAAATCATCTTGTCGGCTATAGGCTTCTGTTTGTGGGCTACAGATACCAACGACAATGTACCATTTGGGCTCTTTTTGAAACAAAGGCCAAGCGCATGCCATGAAAAACTCTTCCATGGTTTGGGCATCTGTTGTATAGATAACATCAAAGTCTTGTGCATCGTAATATGGGTATGAAGGCGGTAAACGTACAAACACTTTTCGCTTGAAGTTAAAATACTTCGATTTTAGCATAAGGGTGTCTATTCTTCCTGTAGTATAAATGTCTTTCTCTTGGAAAAGAGTAATGTTGCTATTTGTGCTCTCAGATGATTTGCAAGAGCACAATAGTAGGATGATGGAGAATATAAATGCAATTTGTTTCATAACTATCTGTTTTAATATTAATATTTTTTCCAGTATTTTTCAGCCATAGGCTGCAACCTTTCTCGTATAACCTCCATTACGGTCTCGAAATCAAGAGTCTCTTTCCATTGAATCTTTTTCAAGAATGCTTTCCAACGAGTGATACGTGCTGCGTCTGTCGCAAAACCTTTTGTGAACAACTGCAATTCGGGATTGTACGTAATACCTCTATTGTCAAAAGTCGCCTTGATGGCATCATATAAAGTATCATCATTCAAATCTCTCTTTGTCAAGAGTTGATAACAGTCAAAGAAATCTTTCATGCGACTATTGAGCACATCACGGTCTATCATCGTATGGAATTTCTCGGCGACAACAGTCTCCAAGGAATAAGCCTGTATGTTTACAGATGGAATGTCTGGCAAAAGCAATGGAAAATCAATGGTTGTGGGATATGGAGTAACAACATCACCAAAACCAATGTCAACAGACATATTGTAAGCAATGGTATCCATGTGGGCAGTAAAGTAGAATCGGGTGCCGGGATATTTCTTTTCGACAGTGATAGGTTCTACCTTGATGCTGTCAATGTCAAACGATACACCATCTTCATCGCATACAATGCACAAGATTTCTTGGAACACATGCGCAAGAAAATCCCTGTCACGGCTGATTCTGTCTGCCATAAAGTCAACATCTACCGTTGGACGTGCTTCAAGTCCATTCATGGCATAAAGCAAAGAGCCTCCTTTCAACAAGAAGTTATCCTTGTATTGGCTAACAGATACTCTGTAAAGCAACCTCTCATTGAAGTACCTTGCCAAGAGATACATATATTTATAGCCTGTCTCGTTCATTAGATTGAGCAAGCGTGTCTTTACAGACTTGCCGTAGTTTTTCTTTCCCATTTTATTCTATTGCTATTTCAAGATAATTTTTCAATGTATTAAACACTCTGAGGCGTTGGGCGTAATCCTGCAAACGAGTGAGATTGCGGTTTGGCTTTTTCAGATAGGAGCGTATCACTTCTGCACAAACATCCAGCCCCAATTTGTTTCTGTATTTCACTGCATCACAAACACTTCGCTCCAAGTCGGTTATGCGAACATGAAAACCGGATATTTCTGCTTCCATAATGCCAAACTCCAAGTTCTCCTTCTTCCAATAATACAGCTCTATCGGAAGCGTATCTGGTATCACCACCTTCCGCTTGTTGGCGATGGCTATACAAAAAGCAGGTGGAACAGTTGTCGAAAGCTGATGGTAAGCCCACGCATTGTACAGGCATACAATACCATTAGGTACAATCCGTTCCACATCAATCATTGTATTAAGCAAAGCATCGGGAACGGCATATATGCCATGACGCAACTTTATCAAGTCGCCACGCTCCTTAGCTCTCAACAGTCGTTTATACTCTGACAGATGAGATATATCAGTAGTGGAGATAGTGCCACCAAGTGCTGCTACTTTGCAAACTATATTGTTCATTTCACCTCTTATTAAATGTCATTACAGCTGCAAAAATACAATAAATTTCGAGAATACGGTAAGATTCTACGGATAATTTCATAAAAAACCGCACATTTTTGCATATTTTCAGAGTCCTAATTATATTTGAGATGATAATAAACTCTAAAAAACATGCAACAATGCAGTATTCTAAATTTAAAATTGTATTTTTGCCACCAAGATGACAAAGAGTTGTTTGACAATCAAACGTATGCAAATTGTAGAAATTAGAACCGTTGCTAAATCATTACCTCCATTGAGGTGAAAAACTCATAAATCGCTCATTCTAAGCTATTCGGCAGATTTTAGCGTAATTTTCTATAAAAAAGTCCCACAGATTATTATTTTTAAGTCCCACAGATTTACACAGATTTACACAGAACATTCTGATGATAATGGGATAATAAAATCTGTGTAAATCTGTGTAAATCTGTGGGACTTAAAAAAAATAATCTGCGGGACTTAAAAAAACAATCAGTGGGACTTAAAAAAAACAATCAGTTGGACTTAAAAAAACAATCAGTGGGACTTAAAAAAAATAATCCGTGAGAAAAAAATAATCTGTGGGGTGATGAAAAAAAGCCCAGAGCAGAAAGAATCTGCCCTGGGCAATATTTCCCGTGAAAAACGGGAGGTGCTTTTACTTGAAATATCTCTTGTAGAGACCAGCGAAGCCAGCGCAGTGGCGAGCCTCGTCCTTAGCCATTTCGTGAACGGTATCGTGGATGGCATCAGAACCCTGCTCCTTAGCGAGCTTGGCAATGCGGAACTTATCCTCGCATGCACCCTTCTCAGCAGCAATGCGAGCCTCGAGATTGCTCTTGGTATCACCCAGAACCTCACCCAGCAACTCAGCAAAACGAGATGCGTGGTCAGCCTCCTCGAAAGCATAACGCTTGTAAGCCTCTGCAATCTCTGGATAACCCTCACGGTCAGCCTGACGAGCCATGGCAAGATACATACCCACCTCGCCGCACTCACCTGCGAAGTGATCCTTCAAACCCTTGATGACCTCCTCATTGACGCCATCCTTATATGCCTGACCGAGAACGTGAACTGTAGCGAATGTCAAATCGTCATCCACTGCATCCTCCATCTCCTTGAACTTGCTGGCTGGAGCCTTGCAGATAGGGCACTTCTCTGGTGCCTCTGTTCCTTCGTAAATATAACCGCAAACGGTGCAAATAAACTTCTTCTTCATAATGTTAATGTTTTAAATGTTATTGTATATAATATGAGTTAATTCAACTTCTTGGCACATTCAGCGCAGATGCCCTTGTAGTAGAGCTGCTCTTCCTGTACGATGTTGCCATTGATCACCTTGTCGCTTTTCAGTGATGGTGCCTCCTCGTCGAAGAGGTCGATGATCTTACCGCAATGCTTGCAGTAGAAATGGACATGACTGTCGGTATTGCCGTCATAGCATACACGATGGTCGTCAATAGTAATCATTTGAGCTGCATGCTTCTCGCTCAACATTCTTAGTGTATTATAAACTGTGGTACGACTCAACGTTGGAACCTCCTCGCAAAGAGCCTGGTACACATCGTCGATAGTAGGGTGGGTAGGATGCTTGATCAGGTAATCCATGATGGCTAGTCTCTGTACCGAAGGACGAACGCCACTCTCCACCAATCTAGTGTAAGCTTCTTTCTTCTTCATGCATTTTCTTTATTACTGTTGTTGATTTTTCTGAGTGCAAAGGTTACATATTTATTTTTAATAACAAAATAATTCTGTAAAAAATCCAAATAATTTTAGGACTTTTTACAGAATTAATTGAATTTTCACTTTTCCGAGGTCGATTTTACTGTTTTTCCTGGAGTTTTTCGATGAAAGCTTTCATTTCTGCCTCATGTTCCTTTGCCTTGAGGAAGAGGTGCCACTGGTTCTGGGCTCTAACCAGGTTGTGCTCAGGATATTTGCACTTCCAGTAGTGGTCGCCGTTGAGGTAATCCCAGAGGAAGCGCACTGCCTGCATGTATGGGAAGAGCTCGGCTGCATGAGGCAGGAGGGAAATCTCAAGAGGGGAGAGGAAGGCTGATGCCGACTCCACGTAGCCACGGGTGAAGGATTCGAAGATGTCCATGCGGAAATCTATCTTCCCGAACTCAGGAGAATCCTCGGCGATGGTATTGGCTGCCGTACGGAGGAAATCGCCGTAATCGCTCACGAAGAGGGATGGCATCACGGTATCGAGGTCGATGACGCACAATACGCGGCCCTCCTCATCAAACATCATGTTGTTCACCTTGGTATCGCAGTGGCAGACGTGCTTCTGCAGCTTACCTTCACGGAAGAGGCGCTGGCAGAGACACATCTCGTCCATATAGCTTTCTATCTCTGCGATGAATTCCTTGACGCCCGCTGCGCGTCCGGCACGGTCTTCCTTTACAGCCTGGCGCAGCTGGTCGCGGCGCAGTTCCATGTTGTGGAAATCAGGGATGGTTTCGCCGAGGCGGTCGGTGATGTCGGTGAGCTGTGCCTCGAACTCGCCGAAGGTCTTGCCGGCGTAGTAGGAACTTTCCGGGTTGACAGCTTCCAGGGTGATGGCACGAGGAATGAAGACGGAGATGCGCCAGTACTGCTGGTCCTGGTCCTTGACATAGGTCTTGCCGTCGTGTGCCTTGACGAAGGTGAGTACCTTGCGGTCGATATCGTCAGCGCCCTTTGCTTCGAGCTGCTGTCGGATGTGGGTGGTCACTTCCTCGATGTTGCGCTGCAGGAGGTCTACATCGGTGAAGATGGAGTCGTTGATGCGCTGGAGAACGTAGTCGGGTGCATCTTCTTCCTGGGTTGTCACCTTGTAGGTGTCATTGATGAGTCCGTTACCGAGGGGTTTAATCTCGCTTACAGTTCCCTTGATGTCGAACTGCTTGAGGATAGTTGTAAGATCTTTCATGTTAGTTTGGGGTTTAATTATTTATTTTAAAGCTTTTGCCCTTACGGGGCGTCGTTTCTGATTGAATTTTAAACCCAGGGCGCTGCCCTGGGCTAGGAGCTTTTGCCCTTTCAGGGCGTATGGGTTATCTTAAGTCGATAACCTCTGCTTTAGGGAATTCCTTGCTGTTGAAGGTGAAGGCACTGTTGGCGATGTTCTTCGCCTTGAAGCCATAGATATCGATGGTGCTCCAGGTAGAGCCCTGACGCATTTTCACCTGCGAAGGCACGTGGGTCTTCTTGTTGATGGTGATGTACATCTCTGCCACACTGCGCTTCTGGTTGTTGGCTACGAGGTGAACCTGGTAGTTGCTGCCCACGGTCTTGAGGGTGCTCTTGTAGCCCGTCTTGTAGATATTGATGAAGGTATATGGATTCATCGACATCTGCTGTGCCTGGGTAGGGTTGGTGACGTTCACCTCATTGGTCTTCTTCATGTACGACCACTGTGTCTTTCCGTTATACCATACGATAGCCTGCGGCGTGCGGGCGTTGAACTTATTGCCCTTGATGGCAATAGAACCGCTGGTGGAACCATATTTAGGGCTTGACAACTTGAAGCTGGCGCTGGCGCCCTTCTTGTTGCCCACGATGGCAGCTGTCTTGTCGAGTACCTGCTGGGCGGTCTGTGCCATAGTGCCCAGGCTCATCATCGCTGCGAAAGCGATAGCTAGAAATTTTTTCATATCCTTACTGTTTATGATGTATGTTAATTGTATATGAAGCCGTAAAAGCGACCTTCAGATGATTAGACGCTTCTACGGCTTCAAGGTTTAATAATTTTATGAGTTTCTGAGCTGGAGCAGGAGGTTGTTGAGCTGATTCTCATCCTGTATCAGCACTTCACGCGGCTTGCTGCCCTGGGCTGCACCTACGATGCCGGCTTCCTCCATCTGGTCCATCAGGCGTCCGGCACGGTTGTAGCCGATGCTGAATCGGCGCTGGATCATGCTGGTAGAACCCTGCTGGGAGAGAACGATGGCATGAGCTGCCTCCTCGAAGAACGGATCCAGATTCTTGGTGTCCACTGTGCCGCCGCCGGAAGGACCACCCTCGTTGTTGGCTGGCTCCGGCAGTTCCATCGGCTCAATAGGACCTGGCTGCTCCTGGATAAACTCGTTGATGCGCTCAATCTCAGGCGTATCAACAAAGGCACACTGCACACGTACCGGCTCCTGACCGTTGAGATAAAGCATATCACCACGACCTATCAGCTGGTTGGCTCCGGTGCGGTCGAGGATGGTCTTCGAGTCGATGGCAGACGTCACCTTGAAGGCTACGCGGCCAGGGAAGTTTGCCTTGATGTTACCGGTGATGATGCTGGTGGTAGGGCGCTGGGTGGCGATGATCATGTGGATGCCCACGGCACGTGCCAGCTGGGCGATGCGGGCGATAGGAAGCTCCACTTCCTTGCCGGCGGTCATGATCAGGTCACCAAACTCATCTATGATGACTACGATGTATGGCATGTACTCATGTCCATCGGTCAGTCGCAGCTTATGGTTGATATACTTCTGGTTGTATTCCTTGATGTTTCGGGCTCCCGCCTTCTTCAGCAGGTCGTAGCGGCTGTCCATCAGAACACAGAGACTGTTGAGCGTACGGACCACCTTGGTTACATCGGTGATGATCGGCTCATCCTCGTCAGCCAGTGCCGCCATGAACTTGTTGGTGATGCGTGAGTAAACGCTGAACTCCACCTTCTTAGGGTCGATGAGCACCAGCTTGAGCTCGTTAGGGTGCTTCTTATATAATAAGGAGGTGATGATGGCATTCAGACCCACAGACTTACCCTGACCCGTAGCACCGGCAACGAGCAGGTGAGGAATCTTGGCAAGGTCTACCATGAACACTTCGTTAGTAATCGTCTTACCCAGCGCGATAGGCAGCTCCATCTTGGTTTCCTGGAACTTCTTGGAGTTCAGTGTGCTCTCCATGCTCACAATCTTAGGGTTGGCGTTAGGCACCTCGATACCGATGGTACCCTTGCCAGGGATAGGAGCAATGATACGGATGCCTAGCGCCGCAAGACTCAGGGCGATATCATCTTCCAGGTTCTTGATCTTGGAGATGCGGACGCCCTCGGCAGGCTGAATCTCATAGAGGGTGATGGTAGGACCCACGGTGGCACGGATGGTCTTGATCTGTACGCCGAAGTTGCCGAGCACCTCGATGATTCTGTTCTTGTTGGCGCGCTGCTCCTCCTCGTCGATGGAAACGCCGTCGTCCTCATATTTCTTCAGGAGATTGAGGGTAGGGTATTTGTATCTTGTGAACGGTTCCTTCGGATTGATAGGCGTATTGAGCACCTCGGCACTGCTGACTGTATTTCCCGATGCCTTTTCGTCAGAGGCAGCCACGGAGATATCCATGTTGAGCGCCTCGCTGGCAGCAGCAGCCTTCATCTCCTCATCTTCCAGCTTGGCTCTTGCCGCACGCAGCTGACGCTGCTGTTCCAGGAAAGAAAGTGGTTTTCCGGCAGTCTCTGCATCGGTCTGCTCTTCAGCAGCATTCTCCTGACTGTCGGCAGCATCAGCCATTTCATCGGTCTGAGCCTGCCCGTTCTCCTGGCTTGCAGGCTCTGAGAAGGTCTTGTCAGGGTCTACGTCCAGGTCGATGACGGTAGGTTGCTCATCGTCCTTGTATTCTTCCTGTTCCTCAGGCTGTTCCTCGGTCTGCCCCTTGGCAGCATGCGCATAGGCCTCGTCGATGGCGTTGGTTTCAGCCTTGTTGCCGTGGTTGGTAATCTCGAACTTCACCTTATTAGATATATATCCGATAGGGTTGAGCGCCTTTCTGATGATGGTGATGGTCTCAGACGTGAGATAGGTGAGGAAGGCGATAGCCACGAAGAGGAGGATGGCGGTAAGTCCCGGAGGCCCCACTACGTTTTCCAGGTTCTGTACCACGAAGAGTCCATGCTTTCCGCCGGGATTGAAGATGAGTCCACCCATGATAGGAGTGAGGAACTTGGCGAAAGTGACAGACGACCATATCATGACAATCATCAGGCAGAAGAACCATTTCCAGAGGTTCACCTTGTATGCATTCATGAGCTGCAAGCCAGCCATGATGATGTAGCAAGGCAGGAGGAATGCCGGGAGACCGAAGTTCACGGCTATGAGCCAGTAGGAGATGATGGCACCCAGGGAGCCGCAGTAGTTCTGGAACTGCTGCTCGTTGTTGGTCCATTCGCCTGCTTTCAGATTCTCCAGTATGCTCTGGTCGGCATATCCCGTGTTGAGGAATGAAACCATAGCGATGATGGTGACAATAGCAATACCAATCAGCGCCAGCCCTAGGAAAAAGTCGGTGATAGTATTGTTAAAAATATATTGCAAACCTATAGCTTCGCCAAAAGATTTGGCTTTGCGTTCTGTTCTTTTTTTAGCCATTTTTTTTGTCTTTGAATATTTTATCTGCAAAATTAGCGAAAATAAATGAAAAAACCGCTCTTTTCTCAGGTTTTTTTTTTAATTTTGCAAATTGTAAAGAATAAAATGAGTAATGAGGATTATTTTCACTAAATTCGATAAGAAATCAATAAACAGTTTGCCGAGGATTCTCTTCCCAGGTAAAATCGTACTGATTGACAAGGCTGAAGACACGGAAGAAGCCGTAAACTTCCTCCTGAGCCAGCCCATTCTAGGTGTAGATACGGAGACCCGTCCTTCGTTCAGCAAGGGCAGGGGATTCCAGGTTTCGCTGCTCCAGGTGAGCACCCGTGATACCTGCTATCTCTTCCGTCTGCATCTGACGGGCATTACGCCTGCCATCATCCGGTTCCTGGAAGACAAGACGGTGCCCAAGGTGGGATTGTCATGGCATGACGACCTGCTGCAGCTGCATAAGAGGGCTGAGTTCAAGCCGGGATATTTCATAGAACTGCAGGACGAGGCGAAGAAGTTCGGACTGCAGGACATGAGTCTGCAGAAGCTTTATGCCAACCTCTTCCATCAGAAAATCAGCAAGGCACAGCGGTTGAGTAACTGGGAGGCTAGCGAGTTGAAGGACTCGCAGATGGCGTATGCTGCCACGGATGCCTGGTGCTGCATCAATCTCTATGAAGAACTGCTCCGACTGAAGCAGGAGGGAGATTATGAGCTCGACGAACTGTAGGATTCGGAAATAAATAATTTTATAGTAGCTAATCAATAAGGTATATATAAATATGTATAAGAGCATATATTTGAAGAAAGGTAAAGAGGAATCGCTCAAGAGATTTCATCCATGGATTTTCTCCGGTGCCATCCAGGCGATGGATGAAGGCATCGAGGAAGGAGAAATCGTTAGAGTGATTACACGTGGGGGTGATTTCATCGCCGTAGGTCATTATCAGATCGGTTCTATCGCCGTGCGCGTTCTTTCCTTCAAGGATGTAGAAATCAATGAGGAATTCTGGTGCTCACGCCTGGAGTCGGCGTATAAGATGCGCGTGGCTGTGGGTATCGCCGAGAATCCTGAGAACAATACTTACCGTCTGGTGCATGGAGAAGGAGATAACCTGCCAGGACTCGTCATCGATTGCTACGGACCTACTGCCGTGATGCAGGCTCACAGCGTGGGCATGCACGTATGCCGTATGGAAATAGCCAAGGCGCTGAAGAAGGTGATGGGAGACGAACTGCAGAACATCTACTACAAGAGCGAGACAACCCTGCCATACAAGGCTGACCTCAGACAGGAGAACGGATTCATCCTGGGAGGTGATGCCGACGACGTAGCGGTAGAGAACGGACTGAAGTTCCATATCGACTGGCTGCGCGGTCAGAAGACCGGTTTCTTCGTAGACCAGCGCGAGAACCGTTCGCTGCTGGAGCATTATGCCAAGGGCAAGAGCGTGCTCAACATGTTCTGCTATACCGGCGGATTCTCAGTCTATGCCATGCGTGGTGATGCCAAGGCAGTCCATTCCGTAGACAGCAGTGCCAAGGCCATCGAACTGACCAATGAGAACATCGCCCTGAACTTCCCTGGCGATGCGCGTCATCAGGCTATCTGCGAGGATGCATTCAAGTATCTCGATGACCACGACCAGCAGTATGACCTCATCATCCTGGACCCACCAGCCTTTGCCAAGCACCGTGCAGCCCTGCATAATGCCCTGAAGGGATATACCCGTCTGAACGTGAAGGGACTGCAGCGCATCAAGAAGGGCGGTATCCTGTTTACATTCAGCTGCTCGCAGGTGGTGACGAAGGACAATTTCCGCAATGCCGTCTTTACGGCAGCAGCCCAGGCTGGCAGAAAGGTGCGCATCCTGCACCAGCTGCATCAGCCTGCCGACCATCCTATCAATATCTATCACCCGGAGGGTGAGTATCTGAAGGGACTGGTACTTTATGTGGAGTAAAAAACAGAAGATTATGAAGAGATTATTATGGATCACGTTGGTGAGTGGCTTTATTTTTGGACTGTGCAGTTGCGGTGATTCCCAGCAGGAACGCCAGCGGCTGAGCAAGCTGGAACGTGCCCGTCTGGACAGTATCGACCGGGCTGCGCTCAAGGTGGGCGTGATGCCCACCCTGGACTGCCTTCCCGTATATCTAGCTTATGAAGACAGCCTCTTCCTCAAGCAGGGAGTGGACGTTCATCTGCGCTATTATACGGCACAGATGGACTGTGATACAGCCCTGATGAATGGCAGGGTAGAGGGTTCCATCACCGACCTGATCCGAGGAGCCCGAATGGTAAGGAAGGGCACTCCGCTCACTTATCCTATCGCCACAGATACCTACTGGCAGCTGATTACGAACAAAAAAGCCCGTATTGCCGACCTGAAGCAGCTGAGCGATAAGATGATAGCCATGACACGCTATTCGGCTACCGACTATCTTGCCGACCTGGCAGTAGACAGCGGCAAGCCGAAATATGACGTGTATCGTGTGCAGATAAACGATGTGAATCTTCGTCTCCAGATGCTTCTCAACAACGAGATGGATGCCATGCTCCTGCCGGAGCCTCAGGCAACCAGAGCCCGTATGGACAAGCATGTGGTATTGATGGATAGCCGCGACAAGAACCTGAACCTGGGTGCTTTTGCCTTCCGCGAGAAGGCGCTGAAGCAGCCGGGACGCAAGCAACAGCTGCAGAAATTCATCCAGGCTTACAATATAGCTGTGGACAGCATCAACTCCAAGGGAGTGAAGCATTACTCCAAGCTGATCAGTAAGTACTGTCACGTAGATGAGAAAACAATTGGTAACTTGCCTAAAATAAAATACAACCATGCATTGGAACCTCGCCGTCGTGACCTTGAGGCTGCAGCTCGTGTGGCTAAACATTAATCTATAAAATCAAGAAAAATGGAAGAAAATGACATAAAAAAGTTGAGAAAGATACCAGGTTTTGAGGACCTCAAGTCTTTCCGTTTTCTGGTAGAGAAAATGTATACGGAACTCGAAGCCCAGCCAGAGAAGGAGAAGAAGATGGTGGCTCAGCTTCTGGGAGAGTCTTTGCATGCGCTGGATGTAGAGGGGAAGCATGCTTTCTCGGCATCTCATCCGATAGACTTCAGTGATGTGTACAATATCTACGAGGATCTGTATACGACTGTTCAACAATTCCAATATGCGCTCTCGCTGAGTTATGATGCCACTCTTTTAGCCCTTTATAATAGAGGTAAGAAGCTGGGAATTCTCTGCGACCTGAAGGAGAAGCTGGTTTCTGCCTTGGCAGATGTGGCTATGCTCTCTCTTGACGAGGGAGGTTCGAAAAAGAAGAAGATAGATCAGATGATTGAGGCACAGAAACGTCTCAACGAGTTGCGCAATGTCATCTTCTCTTATATCACAAGCTCATCTATGTGGGATGAAGATGAGGCGAAGGAGTATCAGGAACTGCTGAATTCCACAGCCGTCGATTCCGTCACAGCCCAGCTCATGGTGAGTGCCATAACCCTTTCCAGCCTCTACTTCTTTGACCGTAAGAAGTTCAAGTTCCTTTTCAAGCTGGCTAAGGAGAGCGAAGACATGCAGGTACGTGTACGTGCATGGGTGGGCTGGGTCTTGTGTTCCAGTCAGGTTCCTGGCTTTATGGTAGAAGAGTGCGCCAAGGATATCGAGTCGCTGAAGGAGGATGAGGAAGGCAAGAAGCTGCTGCTCCTGATTTCCAAAATCCTGCTACGTTCACAGGATATGAAGGAGGATAGCGAAGCGATGATGAAGAACATGTTCCATAATATGGCGGACAAGTTAAGTCATGAAGATATTGACTGGGAGGGGAAGTCAAGCTTCTCTTTTATCCAGAATGATGATGATGAGGAGGATGAGCCGGAAGACGGTCGTGATGTCGACGAGACGGTGGAAATGCTGGAGGATGGTGCTGACATCTATTTCACGCAGTTTAGAGAAACCAAGAAACTGGGCTTCTTCCATTCCATGTACAACTGGTTCATGCCGTTCTATTTCGAGTCTCCACTTTATCTCTCCGTTCAGGAGATGGCGGGTGACAAGGAACGCAACCTGCATCTGCTGCTTGAGAATGGTACCGCCTGCGACAGCGACCGCTATAGTCTGCTTCTGATGCTCGAAAAGGAGAAAAAATCCTTTAACGAGGCGCTGGAGAACATGGCTCCTGATGAGGTGGCAGAACAGTATCTGAACTCGATGGATGAAGATGAAGCCGCAGGGTTTAATGAAGAGGAGAAAAAGTATTTGGAAAAGAAAAAATTACATACTGCGGTGATCTATTACATCCAGGATCTTTCCCGTTTCTTCAACCTCGCTCCGATGCGCAAGGCGTATGACAATAGCATCAAGAGGGATGCTGATGACGAACTGTATACTACTCTTGCGCTGCCTATCTTTAAGGATGCTGCATTCGACGAGCTGCGCTACAAGATGGCGAGATATTGCTTCAAGCGTAATTATCAGAATTTCATCTACGACCTGATGGGTAATCATTATCCTGACACAGTGGAGAGTCATTATCTGCTGGCATGGGCTGCTGTGAAATCCAAAGCTAAGGAGAATGTTGTTCTGGCTTATCCTCATATTGATTATCTGATGAAGAATGAGCCTGGACAGTTTCAGCTGGTAGAATTGGCTGTGGACTTTTACGAGAAGGTTGCCAGCTACGAGAACGTGAGCGCCTATCAGAAAGCTGTGGACTGCCTGACTCATCTGATGGAAATCAAGAAAGATGACGAGAAGGCGCTCTTATGGTGTAAGAAACGTCTGGCTAAGATCTATGTCTTGATGGAACGATATGAAGATGCCGTCAAGCTGTTTTACGAGATAACATATCTGGAGCCGGACAACCTGACTGCGGCTGCTAATCTGGCTGAAGCACTTCTCTATATGGACGGTGACGATAAGGAGAACCTGGAAAAGATTGAGAAAATATTGAAGTCAGGAAAGGAAAAATTGATTCATCTGAGAAGGGATAACTTTAAGTTTGACAGTTTCCCAGACGATCCAAAGGGAGGATTGGCAACTTTCTTCTCTGCCATGTCTGCTTGCTTAAATATGGACTTCATGGTAGACTTTGAACTGTATACAGTGGACGGCATGCTTTGGTGGGCTTGTGACGATCGGCAAAAGGCTATGAAGTCTTGGCAGAGAGCCTATGAAGCTAGAAGCATGGCTCATCAGGAGGGTCCGTTATTTGACGAAAAGCAGGGAAAATGGTTGTCTGCGCATGGAATAAATGAAAATATGCGTATCTATTTGGAAGAATTGATGGCTCAAAAAATTCGTCAAGGTATGAAAAAAATGATGGATCAATTTAGACATGATGAAATGAACGATAATGGCGAATAATAATATAGGTAACAATAAAAAGGGGCAGCAAGCTCCGATAGATAATAATTATGCGCATCTTCAGCCGCAGGCGATAGATGTGGAGAAAGTGGTGCTGGGTGCCCTCATGGTGGATTCGGACGCCTTCTCCATGGTATCCGAGGTGTTGAAACCCGATTCCTTCTATGAGCCTCGTCATCAGAAGATTTACCAGGCTATCCAGACCATGAATATGGAGGAGCGCCCGGTGGATGTCATGACACTCACAGATGAGCTGGCGAAGATGGGCGAACTGGACAGAATAGGCGGACCTGCCTATCTCATGGAGATTTCTTCCCAGGTGGCTTCGGCTGCCCATATCGAGTCGCATGCCAGAATCCTGGCGCAGAGATATCTGCAGAGACAGCTCATTCATTTTGCCGGTGGCATCGAGACCAAGGCGTTCGACATGAGCGTGGACGTGGATGAACTGATGCAGCAGGCAGAGGGTGAACTCTTCCAGATTTCGCAGAACAACATGAAGCAGGATTATACACAGATTGATCCGGTCATCAAGGATGCCGTGGATATCCTGCAGCGGGCTGCGCAGAACAAGGGAGGTTTGACCGGTATTCCTACCGGTTATCACGGTTTGGACGAGATGACTTCCGGATGGCAGGATTCCGACCTCGTCATCATCGCCGGACGTCCTGCCATGGGTAAGACTTCCTTCGCACTCAGCATTGCCAAGAACGTGGCGGTGGATTATCATATTCCTATCGGATTCTTCTCCCTTGAAATGAACAACGTTCAGTTGGTGAACCGCCTTATCTCCAATGTATGTGAGATTTCCGGTAAGAAGATACTGAACGGTCAGCTCGATCCAAGCGAGTGGGAGAGACTGGATAAGAAAATCCGTGACCTGACGGGGGCACCTATTTATGTTGATGATACGCCGGGTCTTTCGGTTTTCGAACTGCGTACCAAGGCTAGAAGACTGGTAAGAGAGAAGGGAGTGAAAATGATCATGATTGACTACCTGCAGCTGATGAATGCCAACGGTATGAAGTTCGGTAGCCGTCAGGAAGAGGTTTCTACCATCTCACGTTCGCTCAAGGGACTTGCCAAGGAGCTGAATATCCCGGTCCTGGCTCTCTCACAGCTCTCACGTAACGTGGAGAACCGTGAAGGTCTCGAAGGAAAGCGACCTCAGTTGAGCGACCTCCGTGAATCCGGAGCCATCGAGCAGGATGCCGATATGGTACTCTTCGTTCACCGTCCGGAATACTATCACATCTATCAGGATGAAAAGGGAAACGACCTGCATGGCATGGCGCAGATCATCATCGCCAAGCACCGTAAGGGTGCTACGGGTGATGTGCTCCTGAACTTCCGTGGCGAGTTTACACGCTTCCAGGACCCTGAAACTTCGTTCGCTCCTATCCAGGAGGGTGGCGAAATCATGGGATCCAAGATGAATGCCGGAGGTGACGACAGCCAGTTGCCGCCTCCTCCTCCTGTTCCTAATGGTCCGTTGCCATTCTAGTTTTGGATTCGTAGCCATTTAGGTCTTTTTTGCTGCTTTTTACTGCATAAAGGCGCAATTTTAGCGCATTTTTGCGAGAAAAGTGCAGGAAGAATAGTAATTTGTTAGATTTTCTATTAAAAAAGTTATAAATTGTTTGCGTATATCAAAGAAATATATTACCTTTGCAAGCGATAAAAATATAACATAAAAAATAGAAAGATATGAGAGCAATAGCGTTGAATATTACAAGCATTATTATTCGACTTCGACTACAGACTGTGGGCGGAAGTGATAAGGTGTGCGTATAGTTCATCGGTTTGGATATATAAAGCCTTTCTACACTTCCGTATCGGGGAGTGAGAAAGGCTTTTTCTCATATTATTATATAGAGTATTAAAAATATAAAGAGATATGAGTGACAGATTATTTATTTTCGACACAACCCTTCGCGATGGCGAACAGGTTCCAGGATGCCAGTTGAATACAGTTGAGAAAATTCAGGTGGCTAAGGCGCTGGAGCAGTTGGGCGTTGATGTCATTGAGGCGGGCTTCCCTATTTCTAGCCCGGGCGACTTCAATTCGGTGGTGGAGATTTCCAAGGCTGTGACATGGCCTACCATCTGTGCGCTGACACGTGCAGTGGAGAAGGATATTGACTGTGCTGCCGAGGCGCTGCAGTATGCCAAGCACAAGAGAATCCATACGGGTATCGGTACCAGCGATAGCCACATCAAATATAAGTTCAATTCCAACCGCGAAGAAATCATCGAGCGTGCCGTGGCTGCTGTCAAGTATGCCAAGAAGTACGTGGAAGATGTAGAGTTCTACGCTGAGGATGCTGGTCGTACCGACAATGAGTATCTGGCTCGCGTGGTAGAGGCTGTCATCAAGGCGGGTGCTACCGTAGTCAACATTCCTGACACTACCGGTTACTGTCTGCCTGATGAGTATGGCGACAAGATCAAGTATCTGATGGAGCATGTGGATGGCATCGAGAAGGCATGCATCTCTACCCACTGTCACAACGATCTCGGTATGGCTACTGCCAATACCCTGCAGGGTGTATTGAATGGTGCACGCCAGGTAGAGGTGACCATCAATGGTATCGGTGAGCGTGCGGGTAATACATCGCTCGAGGAAATCGCCATGATCCTGAAGTGCCACAAGAACATCGATATTGATACCAATATCAATACTACCAAGATTGTTCCGATGTCCCGAATGGTGAGCAGTCTGATGAACATGCCTGTGCAGCCTAACAAGGCTATCGTGGGCCGCAATGCCTTCGCCCATTCTTCTGGTATCCACCAGGATGGCGTGCTGAAGAATGTTCAGACTTACGAAATCATCGACCCTAAGGATGTGGGATTGGATGATAACGCTATCGTATTGACAGCCCGCTCTGGACGTGCTGCCTTGAAGTATCGCCTCCACGTGAACGGCGTGAACATCGAAGATGAGGAGAAGCTTGACAAGATCTACAAGAAATTCCTCCAGTTGGCTGACAAGAAGAAGGAAGTTACCGACGAGGATGTACTGATGCTCGCTGGTGCAGATTCTGCCGATAAGCATGGCGTACAGCTCGACTGGTTGCAGGTAACTACCGGCAAGGGCGTGAAGAGCGTGGCAAGCATCGGCTTGAACATCGCAGGTCAGAAGTTCGAGGCTGCTTCATCTGGCAATGGTCCTGTGGACGCTGCCATCCGTGCCCTCAAGAAGATCATCACCAAGGAGATGAACCTCAAGGAGTTCACTATCCAGGCAATCGACAAGGGTTCAGACGATGTGGGTAAGGTTCACATGCAGGTAGAATACGACGGTCATGTATATTATGGCTTCGGTGCAGATACCGATATCGTAACCGCTTCCGTAGAGGCTTACATCGACTGTATCAACAAGTTCAAGGTAAGATAAAAGTTCAGTAGCTTAAAAGTTCTGCAGCTAGAATGTTCTCGCCTTGTAATTAATCAATAATAAATAATAATTAATCAATAACATAATGAATACATTATTCGACAAGATTTGGGACAAGCACGTTGTCCAGATTGTTCCGG
>OLGY01000514.1_pt1 | contig 26272 bp, 18 predicted proteins | sample 1605951 | NCBI WGS metagenome assembly OLGY01 (sample SAMN03283280) | human gut metagenome | biome: human-associated habitat; material: feces | host: Homo sapiens | place: Peru | collected 2012
AGCAGAAGCAGCGAACTGCGGATGCGGTATATGAGGAAAATGTATACAAAGACAATACCTACAACACCCGTTCCAGACAGCGCCTGTCGAGGGCGGAGAGACAGCGCCGCCGCAGACGGGCAAGAATCCGCAGATATATCCGGTTGACTCTGCTTAGTGCAGGAATTCTGGTAGGAATCGTTGCGTTGACAAAGCTTCTAAAGGTGCCTGCCGGTACTGCGGAAGCCAGCACACCGATGGAAGCAATAGACATGGCGCAGCAGGTGGAAAAAGGGATTGAGAATACCACGGGGACCGGGATTCAGGGACTGCCGGCGGAGACTTACGCAGCACACCCTGACTGGACAGAGGATTTCCTCACGGTAAATGAATATTCCAGACCGGGAGATCCTTTGACGGAGGTGAATAATATTTTCGTGCACTATACTGCCAACCCCGGCACCAGTGCGGCACAGAACCGCAGCTATTTTGAACAGCTTAAGGACAATCATGAGCGCAGTGCCAGTGCGCATTTCATCATCGGCTATAACGGGGAGATCATCCAGTGCGTTCCTCTGGATGAGATCGCTTATGCGGTGCAGACCCGCAACGAGGATTCCATCTCTATCGAATGCTGCTATAAAGCGGACAACGGACAGTTCACTCAGGAGACTTACGATTCTCTGATCAGGCTGCTGAGATGGCTGATCGACGCCTATGATCTGCAGCCCGACGACATCCTACGCCACTATGACTGCGGTGGGAAAAAATGTCCCATATACTATACGGAGCATGAAGATGCCTGGGAGCGGTTAAAAGAGGATGTCAAAAATTTATAGAAATACAGACGTAGGAACTTTTCCCGAAAGGAAAGGTTCCTTTTAGTTTGTCTTGTTTTAGGAATGCAAGTTTGTTAGAATAGACGCATACGGAATACGATTTCCTTGTTAAGGGAAAAAGTGTTGCAGACAAGGCCCTATGGGCAGAAATGAGGAGCAAAATGAATTATTTATCACCTTCAATTCTTTCGGCGGATTTCTGGAAGCTGGGAGAGGATATCAAAGCTGTGGAAGGAGCCGGCGTGCCCTGGCTGCATGTAGACGTGATGGACGGATTGTTTGTGCCTTCGATCTCTTACGGAATGCCTGTCTTGAAGGCTGTGAGACCCCACACAGACATGTTCCTGGATGTACATCTGATGATCGAGCAGCCGGAGCGCTATGTGGAAGAGTTCGCTGCCTGCGGCGCGGATCTGGTGAATTTTCATCTGGAAGCCACAGAAGATGTGAAGGGATGCATTGATAAAATACGTGCCACCGGCAAAAAGGTCGGCATCACCATCAAACCCGCCACCCCGGCAGAGGCTGTGGAGCCTTATCTGGAACTGGTGGATATGGTGCTGGTGATGACTGTAGAACCCGGTTTTGGTGGACAGAAGCTGATCCCGGAATGCCTGGATAAGGTAGCGGTGATCCGCAAAATGATCACGGACAGAGGACTGGCTACCGATCTGGAAGTAGACGGCGGCATTCATCTGGGCAACGTAGCGCTGGCATTGGAGAAGGGAGCCAATGTTATCGTGGCAGGCTCTGCTGTATTCAAGGATGACATCGCGGCCAATGCGAAGGCTTTTCTTGCGAAGATGCAGTAACATCGCCATAGGCAGGAACGAGGCGGGGAACATCTTATGGAAGGCGCAGACTGCCGGCAGACAGTGACGCAAGGATAGGCGGCCGTCTGCGGAATGGAGATTAATATGGAGTTACAGATATTACACGCAATACAGGGAATCCATCGGGAATGGCTGACAGAGATCTTACGTTTTTTTACCACGATCGGTGAGAGCGGATTGATCTGGATCGGCATTGCCATCGTCCTGACATGTATACCGAAGACCAGAAAATGTGGTCTGACGATGATGATCGCAATGGCCATTACCTATCTGGTGGGGAATCTGTTTCTGAAAAATGTGATCGCCAGACCCCGGCCCTGCGCAGTCGACAGCAGTGTCATGTTGAAGATCCCGTTCCCTTCCGAATATTCTTTTCCTTCGGGACACAGCTCCAATGGATTCGCCGGTGCAGTGACGATCTTCTGCTATTATCGCAGAGCAGGACTCTTAAGTCTGCTCATGGCGGCACTTATTGCATTTTCCAGACTTTACTTCTTCGTGCATTACCCGACGGATATCCTGGGTGGAATCCTGCTGGGAACGCTGGATGCGCTGCTGGCTGTTTACCTGGTGAAACGACTGGAGAACCGGGCAGATGCACAGTCTGCAACGGACGCAGATAAATCCGAACACGTGCAGGAAAAATAAAATAACGGGACAGAAACCGGGATCAGACAGAAAGGGCAAAAACGGTGATGAACAGCAGAACGTTATGGAATGATAATTGGTATTTTGCCAAAACAGCATTAGGAGTGAACTGGGAAGACAGGCAGATCTGGGAAGCCAAAATGCAGCCGGTGGATCTGCCCCATGACTGGCTGATCTATGATACGAAGAATCTCTATGAAGACAGCATCGGCTGGTACCGGAAGAGATTTGCGTATTCCACATGTGACGAACGTGTCATTTTACGCTTCGAGGGTGTTTATATGGATTCTACGATCTATGTAAACGGCACAAGGCTGGGTGACTGGAAATACGGCTATTCTACCTTTGACTGGGATATTACGGATGCTTTACAGGAAGGGGACAATGAAATCGTTCTGCGCGTCGTATTTCAGGCGCCCAACAGCAGATGGTACAGCGGTGCCGGAATCTACCGGAATGTGTGGATGATCCGGCTGCCGGAGACACATATTCCTCTGGACGGCATCTACACAGCTTCTGTTGAGACGAAAAAAGGTTATGACCTGACCATCGACACGGAACTGTGGGGAACCGATAGTGGAAATTATGAACTGGAATACTGTCTGCGGGATGCTGATCACAGCAAAAGTCCCATAGGAACAGAAGCCCAGGAGCTTTTCCGTGTAAAACAGCCCCTCACTTGTGGACAGAACAAGATATCTATGACGATCCCTGTGGATAACCCGAGGAAGTGGGACATTACGGATCCTTACTTGTATGATCTGCAGGTATGCCTGTGGAGAGAGCAGGAGACCAATAGCCGGGAACTATGTCAGCAGGAACATTTCCGTATCGGCTTCCGCACCATACAATTTGATCCTGACAGGGGCTTTTTATTAAATGGCAGGAAGATCCGCCTGAACGGTGCCTGTGACCATCATGACCTCGGAGCGCTGGGAGCGGCTTTCCACAAGGAAGCCATGCGCCGTAAGTTCAAACTCATGCGTTCCATGGGGGTCAACGCCCTGCGCACATCTCACAACATGCCGGCGGTAGAACTGATGGAACTGGCAGATGAAATGGGATTTCTGGTATTGTCCGAAGCCTTTGACATGTGGGAGATGGCGAAGAATCCATATGATTACGCCAGATTTTTCAAGGAGTGGATGGAGAAGGATGTCCGCAGCTGGATCCGCCGGGACCGCAATCACCCCTCTGTTATCATGTGGAGTATTGGCAACGAGATCCCGGACACCCATGCAGATGCTCACGGACAGGAGATCACCGGAAGCCTCATTGCCGCAGTCAGAAAGTGGGACTACCGTAATGTGGCGCCTGTGACCATCGGTTCAAACTATATGCCGTGGGAAAACGCCCAGAAATGTGCAGATATCGTGAAGCTGGCGGGATATAATTACGCGGAAAAATATTATGAAGAGCACCATAAAAAGTATCAGGACTGGATCATTTACGGAAGCGAGACTTCTTCTGTCGTACAGAGCCGCGGCATCTATCATTTTCCGCTGGACCGGGCAACTCTGATCGAGGAGGACGAACAGTGCTCCGCTCTGGGTAACAGTACTACCAGCTGGGCAGCCAAAAATACGGAATACTGTATCATTATGGACAGAGATACCCCCTATTCCTGTGGACAGTTCATCTGGACAGCCATTGACTACATCGGTGAGCCGACACCTTATCAGACAAAAAACAGCTATTTCGGGCAGATGGATACAGCGGGATTTCCGAAGGATTCCTACTATCTCTTCCGCGCAGAGTGGACAGATGTGAAAAAAGATCCCATGATTCATGTCTACCCTTATTGGGACTTCAATCCGGGACAGCAGGTGGATGTGCGGATCACCAGCAATGCTCCGGAGGTGGAATTGTTCGTAAACGGCGTATCACAGGGAAGGCGGCAGATCGATCATCAAAAGGGAACGGTGTTGCAGCCTTCCTGGAAAGTACCATATGTATCCGGAAGTATCCTCGCAGTGGCTTATGACGAGACCGGCAGAGAGATCGCCAGACAGGAGAGACATTCCTTCGGCAACACCGATCATTATGTATTAAAAGCAAACAAAACCGCTCTGTGTGCCGACGGCGAAGATATGATCTTCCTGGAGATCGCGGCAGAAGATAAGGACGGACATCCCGTGGAAAATGCTTCCGATTATGTGAGAGTGACCGTGGAAGGCGCCGGACGTCTCGTAGGTTTGGATAATGGTGACAGTACTGACTACGATGCCTATAAGGGAACTGTCCGTAAGCTGTTCCAGGGGAAACTGCTGGCGATGATCGCAGCGAAAACGATCCCCGGAGAGATTCGTGTGACCGTGGAGGATGCATGGACAGCCGCGGTGAGCAGGACTGATGAAACCGGCACCGGAACAGCCACGGCAGTAGTCGAGACGACGGACAATACGTCAGCTGCCGGGCACCGCACGGCGACAGTGACGCTTCATGCTATCGAAGCACCGATCCGCCCCGGTATCTGTGCAACGGAAGAAAACAGAGAATATCCGCCTGCCTTCGTGGAACCCGGATTCGTGCCGGTACGCAAGCTGGAACTGAGCGCAGCCGCAACGACATTGACACCGGAAAACCCTTCCGTATTGCTGCATACCCGTATTTATCCGACAGAAGCAACCGACCGAAAACTGTTGTGGAGGGTCACGGATCCTACCGGAATGTCCAGCCCGATCGCAAAGCTGGTAGAGCTTCCGGACGGCGAAAGCGTCCGTATCACAGGCATCAGTGACGGAAGCTTCCAGGTGAGATGCATGTCCTGCAACGGTACGCCTTCTGTGAAAATGATCTCACAGTTGGAGTTTCAGGTGGAGGGAATGGGACAGACGTTCCGGTCACCTTATGAACCGGTAGCTGCTATTTCCTATGACACAAGCTTTGGCGGGGATGTGAGCCGCGGTGTGGAGAACAGTGCCGGAACGGATAAGGCACAGCCTACCGGTCTGGTTTATAGAACCATGGATTTCGGCGAATTCGGAAGTGATGAGATCACGCTGTCTATTTTTGCCAATGACAATGATCCACACAGGATCCGGATCTATGAAGGAGAATCCGGCGGTAATGCATCCTGTGAGTCCGGAGCACTTGTGGGAGAGTTTACTTATCAGAAACCGGGTATCTGGGAAGTATTCCAGCCGGAGACCTTTACACTGCCCCGGAGATTGCAGGGGGTAACCGATCTGACAATTGTGTCGGAGGATAAATTCTTCCTGAAGGAGTTTCATTTTACCAGACAGGAAAAGGCATATGCGCGCTTGCATGCCCTTACAGACGGAGTGACCTACGGAGACAGCTTTGTGAGAACCGCGGATGCCATTGAACAGATCGGCAACAATGTTTCCCTTGAGTTCAGTGATATGGACTTTGGAACAGATGCACCTGACAGCATTGTCATATGCGGAAGGACACCTCTGCAGCACAATACGATACAGTTACGATTCAGTAATGGGGAGACGCAGGTACTACCCTTCCCGCATAGCGTGGAATATCGTGAGATACGATTCCCGATACAGAAAGTGACGGGAGACCAGAAGGTGACCTTTGTCTTCCTGCCGGGCTGTAATTTTGATTTCAAATGGTTCCGGTTTGAAAAAAGTGGATTGGAGGAGTAAGAGAAAATGATGAGCAGATGGAACAGAAAATTATGGGCCTTGATACTTGCAGCAGGGATGACGGTATCTCTGGCTGCCTGCGGAGGAACCGACCAGGCAGCAGGCGGCGCATCCGCGGGTACACAGGATGGGACTGCCACCCAACAGAACCAGAGCACGGACAGCAACACCGACAGTGCTGCAGCGTTAGCGCAGGATGGCCGGGCACTGCAGATCATAGACGACAACTACCGCACCTACTACGAGCTTTTTGTTTATTCCTTCTATGACAGTGACGGTGACGGCATTGGCGATCTGCAGGGAGTCCTGGACAAGCTGGACTACCTGAATGATGGCGATGACACGACGGATACGGACCTAGGGATCAACGGCATCTGGCTCATGCCGGTAATGCCCTCCACGACCTATCATAAATACGATACTACGGATTATGAGAATATCGATCCGCAGTACGGTACCCTGGATGATTTCCAAAAGCTGCTGACAGCCTGCCATGACCGTGGGATCCGCGTGATCCTGGATCTGGCGATGAACCATTCTTCCAGCAGACATCCATGGTTTTTACAGGCAACGGAGTATCTGAAAAATCTGTCGGAGGGAGCACAGCCTGATTCCTCAGAATGTCCGTATGTAGATTATTACCATTTTTCAAGGGAAGCCCAGAGCGGATATGCGCAGGTAAATGGGACAGACTGGTATTATGAAGCAAGATTCTGGGACGGCATGCCGGATCTGGATCTGCAGAACGAAGCGGTGCGCCGGGAATTTGAGCAGGTGGCGGACTTCTGGCTGGATATGGGCGTGGATGGGTTCCGCCTGGATGCGGTGAAGGAATACGTCACCGGCTCTGTGGAAGACAATGTGGAGATTTTAAGCTGGTTTGCCGATTATGTCCATGGCAAGGACCCGGAGAATTATCTGGTGTGTGAATGCTGGACGGATCAGAATACCTATGCGCAATATTACGCGAGCGGCGTGGACAGCATGTTTGATTTTACCTTTGCTGACAAGTCCGGAATCATCGCAAATGTGGTAAACGGCAAGGCATCCGCGGCATCCTATGCAAAGAATCTGGAAGCGGAGCAGGCTATGTATGCACAATACAATCCGGATTACATCAATGCCCCTTTTTACACGAATCATGATATGGGGCGGAGCACAGGCTACTATGCCGGGGAGAACAGTGCGGCACAGACGAAGATTGGCAATGCCCTGAATCTGTTGTCCGGTGGAAGCGCCTTCCTCTACTATGGGGAGGAACTGGGAATGAAGGGCTCCGGCAAGGATGAGAATAAGCGTGCTCCCATGTACTGGAGCAAGGATGACAAAGCAGAAGGCATGTGCAAGGGACCTGCGGATATGGAAGATTTTCAGATGAAATTCGACAGTCTGGAAGAACAGCAGGAGGATCCGGATTCCATTTACAATTATGTAAAACAGGCAATTCGTATCCGGAACCAGAATCCCGCTATTGCCAGAGGCACCACCACTTATCTGGAGCAGTATTCCGGCGAGCAATGCTTTGCACTGACAAGAAGCTATGAAGACAGTACTTTATTGCTGTTGGGCAATACCTCTGCGGAGCCTGCAAGTGTGGACCTGTCCGGACTTACCGTTGGTAACACCGCAGCGGAGGATCTGGTACTGCTTGGAGAGCTTTATACCGGAGAGGAGAGCGCCGAACGCGAAGGAACTGTGGTCACGCTTCCGGCATACTCCGTTTTGATACTGGGGGAAAAAGAGGATCTGTAATGAACAGTAATGAGACAAAACTGCATTGACAGTCCGGATTTCCTGTGCTACTGTAAGAATACGCAAATGCAATGAGGAAGAGAGTATTTATCATAGAAGTTTTACAGAGAACATTCCGTAGGGCTGAGAGGAATGGAACGGACAGATAGAGAAGATGGCTTCTGAGCGGCGCACCGAACGGATACCGGGGAGAATAGGAACGGTAGAAGCAAGGCTGCGACAGGATCCGCCTGTTACAGCGGATAGGGTTACGGACCCGAAGAGGTCTGTGCTGTGAGGTACAGACGAAGAGAAGTGGTAACACGAGATAACGCTCGTCTTCTTGAAGAACTTAATGTTCTTTCAGGAGACGGGCTTTTATTTTTAAGAAAAGGAGAATCAGATTTATGGAAAGCAAAGGAAAATATTATCTTACAACTGCCATTGCCTATACGTCCGCCAAGCCCCATATCGGTAATAACTACGAGATCGTACTGGCTGACAGTATTGCACGTTTCAAGAGAAAAGAAGGTTATGATGTTTTCTTCCAGACCGGTACCGATGAGCACGGTCAGAAGATCGAACTGAAGGCAGAGGCAGCCGGTATCACACCCAAGGAACATGTGGACAAGATCGCCGGTGTGATCCGCGGACTGTGCGACCTGTTAAATATTTCTTATGATAAGTTCATCCGTACTACCGATGAGGATCATGAGAAGCAGGTACAGAAGATCTTCAAGCGTCTCTACGATCAGGGAGATATTTACAAGGGAGCCTATGAGGGAATGTACTGTACCCCCTGTGAATCTTTCTGGACGGAGTCCCAGCTGGTAGACGGCAAGTGTCCGGACTGCGGCGGTGTGGTAAAGCCTGCCAAGGAGGAGGCTTACTTCTTCCGTATGAGCAAGTATGCGGACAGACTGATCAAGCACATTAATGAGCATCCCGAGTTCATTCAGCCCGTATCCCGTAAGAACGAGATGATGAACAACTTCCTGCTTCCCGGTCTGCAGGATCTGTGCGTATCCCGTACTTCCTTCACCTGGGGTATCCCTGTGACTTTCGATCCCAAGCATGTCATCTATGTATGGCTGGATGCGCTGACCAACTACATCACCGGTATCGGCTACGATGCAGACGGCAACAGCACCGAGCAGTACAAGAAGCTGTGGCCCGCAGACCTGCACCTGATCGGTAAGGATATCATCCGTTTCCATACGATCTACTGGCCTATTTTCCTGATGGCACTGGGCGAGCCTCTGCCGAAGCAGGTATTCGGACATCCCTGGCTTCTCATGGGCGGCGGCAAGATGAGCAAATCCAAAGGAAATGTGGTCTATGCGGATGATCTCGTAGATTATTTCGGCGTGGATGCGGTACGCTACTATGTACTGCACGAAATGCCTTTTGAAAACGACGGCAACCTGACCTGGGAGCTGGTGGCAGAGCGCACCAATTCCGATCTGGCCAACACCCTGGGCAACCTGGTGAACCGTACCATCTCCATGAGCAACAAATACTTTGGCGGTGTGGTAGAGAATAAAAACGTTCAGCTGACCGAGAACGATGCGGCAGTGGATGCGGATCTGAAGCAGACCGTGACCGGTACCTATGCAAAAGTTGTGGCAAAGATGGAAGAACTGCGTGTGGCAGATGCCCTGACCGAGATCTTCGGTATCTTCAAGCGCTGCAACAAATACATCGACGAGACGGAGCCCTGGGTACTGGCGAAGGATGAAGCCAAGGCAGATCGCCTGGCAACCGTGCTGTATAATCTGGTGGAAGGCATCATCATCGGAGCTTCCCTGTTAGAGCCCTATATGCCTGAGACAGCAGAAAAAATTGCAAAACAGCTGAACACCTCCCTGCGGGACTTTGACCAGCTGGAGCAGTTCGGTCTGTATGAGAGCGGCAGCAAAGTAACCGACCAGCCCGAAATCCTCTTCGCACGTCTGGATATGAAGGATGTAGCGAAAAAAGAGGCAGAGCTGGAAGAAGCCATGATCAAGGCAGCAGCGGAGCATGAAGCGGAAGAAGCAAATGCAGAAGCCGAAAAAGCAGAGCAGGAAGCCATTGATATCGAGCCCAAGGCAGAGATCGAATATGACGATTTCGCGAAAATGCAGTTCCAGGTAGGTGAGATCATTTTCTGTGAGGCAGTGCCTAAGTCCAAGAAGCTTCTGTGCAGCCAGGTGAAGATCGGCAGTCAGGTACGTCAGATCGTCTCCGGCATTAAGGCGCATTACAGCCCCGAGGAAATGGTAGGCAAAAAGGTTATGGTACTGGTGAATCTGAAGCCCGCGAAACTGGCAGGAGTATTGTCCGAGGGCATGATCCTGTGCGCAGAAGACGCCGAAGGCAATCTCGCTTTGGTAACGCCTGAGAAAAATATGCCGGCAGGAGCAGAGATCTGCTAAAACAGTTCAACCATGAACAACGGGGATATAATGGTTACTATTTTACAAAAAAAGCAATATAGGACTTAAAATTTTATATAAAATGATATATAATGAATAGGACGCAGAAGCATATGGCTGTAAATGGACATTTGTTTTATGCGTCCTATGATTTTCTGCAACCAAGGAGGTCTTATGATCAAAGAAGAATTCTACTTTGACTCCCGGGACGGCGAGAACCGTATCCATGCAGTACGCTATACACCCGATGACGGTAAGGTAAAAGCTGTTGTGCAGGTAGTACACGGAATGGCAGAATACGTGGAACGCTATGAAGAACTGGCAAAATATCTTACGGACAGAGGAATCCTGGTCACCGGTGAAGATCATCTGGGACATGGAAAATCTGTTGCGGAGGGTGGAACTTTCGGGTACTTCTGCGAGCAGGATCCCGCGACGGTAGTAGTCCGGGATGTACATCGTCTGAAGAAGATCACGGAAGAACAATATCCGCAGGTGCCTTATATTATTCTGGGACACAGCATGGGATCTTTTATTGTGAGGAACTATCTGTGCCGTTACGGCAGCGGAATCGACGGTGCGGTCATCGTAGGTACGGGAATGCAGCCGGCGGGGCTGATCTTTGCCTCAAAAGCCATGGCGGGAATACAGAAGCTGTTCTGCGGTTCGAAGCATGTCAGTCATTTTATTGACAAGGCTGCCTTCGGAGGCTATAACAAACGGATTGATTCTCCCAGAACTTCCAGCGACTGGCTCAGCCGGAATACGGAGAATGTGGACCGCTATATCGCAGACGAACTGTGCGGATTTACCTTTACCGTGAACGGTTTTCAGACGCTGTTTGAACTGATCCGCAGATTGCAGAAGCAGGAGAATCTGGAAAAGGTTCCCCAGAACCTGCCGATTCTTATGGTATCCGGAGCGGAAGACCCCGTGGGAGATTACGGCAAGGGTGTTCATAAGGCATGTGACTCTCTGAAGAGAGCCGGAGTGAAGAACATTACCGTGAAGCTATACGAGAATGACAGACATGAGCTCCTGAATGAAGACGACGCAGAGACAGCGATGGAGGACATCTGGCAGTGGATCTGCAGGGAAATTTCGGGGATCGCCTGAGAACAGAGGCTTCCCTGATCCTGAATCGGAGAGACGGTGCAGTATGGCAGATATGGCGAATGGCTACGAGATCAGATGGGCAGAGGACAAGGACTGGATTCCTGCCATGCATATGATCTGGAAGACTTTTTTGAAATATGAGGCGGTGGATTATACAGAGGAGGGAATCCGTAATTTTCATGAATTCATTACGGATGAACACCTCTATAAGTCGTTCCGGCAGGGAAGATATCAGATGATGGTGGCTCTGGATGGTGCCAGGATCATCGGAGCGGCTTCTGTGCGGAACTACAATCATTTGTCGCTTCTTTTCGTGGACGAAGAATATCATCACAGAGGTGTTGGCCGGAGTCTGATGGGAAGAATGTGCGAATATCTGAAAAAAGAGGCGGGGGAACGGTATATGTCGCTGAAGGCAGCTCCGTATGCCGTGGATTTCTATCGGAAGCTGGGATTTCATGCAGTGCATGAGGAGGAAGCTTTTTCGGGGATCCGCGTAACACCGATGGAAAAGTTCTTATAAATTAAGCAAACGAAAAGGATATGACGTAAATGAAGATTTTTGACCTGGACAGTCCGTTAATGAATGTACTCAATAAAATGGCAGACCTGATGTGGCTGAACATTCTGACTCTGATCTGCTGTATTCCCATTATTACCGCAGGAGCGGCATTTACCTCCATGCATTATGTGGCACTGAAGATCGTGCGCAATGAGGAAAGCTATATTACCCGGAGCTTTTTCAAATCATTTAAGACAAATTTTCGCCAGGCTACTCTGATCTGGCTGATGATCCTGCTGATAGCAGCAGTACTGGGTGGAGATTATTACATTATTACCAAATCCGGAATACAGTTCAGCAGCGTGCTGGTGGTTCTGATCATGGCTGCGGCAGTACTTGTGATCTGCACGACACTGTATGTATTCCCGGTGCTTGCCAAATTCGACAATACGATCATGGGAACCATCAGAAATGCTTTTATTATGAGCATCCTGCAGCTTCCTAAGACGTTGGTAATGTTCGTAATGGCATTTTTCCCACTGATCATATATCTGGTATCTTTACGACTGATACCGATCATCTTCCTGTTTGGCTTTTCTCTGCCGGCATATGCATCCGCAATGTTATATAATAAGTTTTTCCAAAAACTGGAAGACCAGCTTCTGTCAGAACAGGAGCCGGCACCGGAAGTATCACCGGAAGAGGACGAAAGAGTATTTCATGATGAGATCGATGAAAGTATTAAGATAGAAGACAAGTAGCAAAACTGCCTGCCGGGCCCTGGCCTGATGGCGGACACTCTACAGACAGCAGATAAGAGGTGTTCAGAATATGCGGAAGAGAAAAATATGGGAAAATTTCCTCCAATGGGTCCTGCCATGTGCATTGTTAGTCGTCGTACTGGCCCTGAACATATATGATTTTAATGATAAGATGGACACAGCAATACAGACAGTTGTGGATGATCAGGCGGAACAGATCGGACTTTATTATGCTGCCGGAGTAGAGGATAAACTGAAAGCGCTGGGAAATATCACGGATGCGGTTGCGTCGATCATGGCGAGCCGCCCGGACAGAAGTGATGCGTTCCTGAATGAGAAGCTGGATACCCTGATGAAGGCCAGTGATGCATATATGGTTGTATACTGTGCAACTAATGGCACGGGCTTTCTGAATGACCGACGGCAGATCGATATGACAGAACTGAATTACTATAATAGTATCCTTGGTGAAACACCGCATTATCTGTTTACCAGAACGGACGGGATCAACGGACAGACCGCTTTCATCTATGTATGTCCTATTACAAATTCCGGAAATGTAAACGGATACCTGCTCAGCTATATGGATCCGACAGAAATGTCTGATTTCTTTGTGAATTCCGTATACGGAGATAAGGCTTTTTTCTCTCTGGTCGATCGCAACGGAACCATTATGGCATGCTATGGAGCAACAGAAGGAACGAAAATTTTACAAAACGATTTCTGGAATTCCTTAAAAGGAGTAGCGGAGAGCCTTGGAAGCTGGACAATGTTTGACAGACAACAGCAGAAGGGCGACAATGGGATACTGCATGTCAATGAGAACGGCGTAGGTAAGATTCTCTGTCATTTTCCCATTGCGGACACAGACTGGAATCTGGTGGTAGGCATTGATGAATCCTATCTGTCCGGTATTCAGCAGTCCTTCCGCGGTCCTATTGTGAATCTGATCGTCAAGATCAGTATATCGATCGCAGCAGCCCTTATCGTGATCACTGTGATCAACATACTGGTACGCATTAAGGCCTCGGAGCACAGCAAAGTCCTGGAGGACAAGGCAGATACCGATCTGCTGACCGATCTGAACAACAAGATGGCCACAGAGCGTAAGATCCGTGAATATATGGAGCAATATCCGGACAAGCAGGGGGTATTGTTCGTTCTGGATGTAGATAATTTCAAGAAGATCAACGATACCATGGGACATGCCTTCGGAGATGAAGTGCTCCGGAACCTGGCAGTGCGCCTGCAGTCCATGTTCCGCGCAACGGATATTGTGGGCCGTACCGGTGGTGATGAATTCATGGTGTTTCTCAAGGACATCCGTGATATTACCATGATCGAACGGGAAGGGAAGAAGATCGAACAGTTTTTCCACCAGTTTGAAGTCGGAGAATATGTGAAGTATTCCGTCACGGCCAGCGTGGGAGCAGCAGTGTTCCCCAGAGACGGCAATACCTTTGAAAATCTGTACAAATCTGCGGATAATGCGTTATATGTGTCAAAAAGACATGGCAAGAATCAGCTTACGTTCTACAAAAAGCCGGAAAAAGAGACAAAGTAGAGAAGCTCTTGTGGAAAATGTCCAAGAAATAGAAACAGATTTGTTCAATCTGACAAGCATTTTCAAAAAAAGAAAAGTTTATAAGCAATTCATACAATATGATTCAAAATCTTTGTGAAATAGTGGTATGGCACATTTTCGTGAATTTCGTTATACTGATTTCAGATTCAGACGAGACATATCGTTTCACAATGAGAGAAAATAACATTGTAAATATGAAAGGAGTATTTTCAAATGGCAAGTTTATCTTTAAAGAATGTCTGCAAAGTATATCCTAACGGTTTTGAAGCTGTTAAGGATTTCAACCTTGAGATCGCAGATCAGGAGTTCATCATTTTCGTAGGTCCTTCCGGATGTGGTAAGTCCACCACTCTTCGTATGATCGCAGGTCTGGAGGATATCTCCTCCGGTGAACTGAAGATCGGTGACAGAGTAGTTAACGATGTAGAGCCTAAGGACAGAGATATCGCAATGGTATTCCAGAACTACGCTCTGTATCCTCATATGTCCGTATATGACAACATGGCATTTGGTCTGAAGCTGAGAAAAGTTCCCAAGGATCAGATCGACAAGATGGTTAAGGAAGCAGCTAAGATCCTGGATCTGACTCCGTTGCTTGATCGTAAGCCCAAGGCTCTGTCCGGTGGTCAGAGACAGCGTGTTGCTATGGGACGTGCAATCGTTCGTAACCCTAAGGTATTCCTGATGGATGAGCCTCTGTCCAACCTGGATGCTAAGCTGCGTGTACAGATGCGTATCGAGATCGCTAAGCTGCACCAGAGATTGGGCACCACCATCATCTACGTTACACATGACCAGACCGAGGCTATGACCCTTGGTACCAGAATCGTTGTTATGAAGGACGGCGTTATCCAGCAGGTAGATACTCCTCAGAACCTGTATGAGAAGCCTTGCAACCTGTTCGTAGCAGGATTCATGGGATCTCCGCAGATGAACTTCTTAGATGCTACTGTTAAGGTAGAAGGCGACATCGCTAACCTGGTAATCGCAGGTCACAGCATTCCTCTTCCTCCCGCTAAGTCCAAGAAGCTGATCGATGGCGGTTACGATGGAAAGGTTGTTACCTTCGGTATCCGTCCTGAGGATGTATATGATTCCGAGATGTACATCGAGACCTCTCCTCAGAGCGTATTTACCTCTACCATCAAGGTTTACGAGTTACTTGGTGCAGAAGTATATCTGTACTTCGATCTTGACGAGTTCCCTATGACCGCAAGAGTAGATTCTCGTACCACTGCAAGACCCGGCGATACCGTTAAGTTCGCTCTGGATGTTGAGAAGATCCACGTATTCGACAAAGAGACCGAGCAGGTTATTACCAACTAGTCTTAAGCTTCATAAGAGATTTCAAGGCCCTGTCTGTGAATGCAGACAGGGCTTTTTTCAGCATTTTACTTGCACGGGGTGAGCAAATCAGATATACTAAATGTATATAGTCCGGAATGCGAATAGACATTGCGAATTCCAGAGCTCGAAGAGCGAAGAATTCGATATAGATTATGCTACAGAAAGGAGTGGATAATATGATTACAGGCCAGATTATACAGACAAGCATTGATGAATTGAAAGCAATTACGAAAGTAGACCTCGGGGTTTATGACCTGAACGGATCCGAAGTGGCATCTACCATGGAGAGAGATGACATTACGACCGATCTGATCACAGGATTTGCAGCATCCCCTGCGGACAGTCAGGTGATCGGAGTGCATCACCTTCTGAAGATCCGTGATGAAGGCGAACTTTTATATGTGTTGGTTGCCCGCGGAATGACGGACGATGTGTATATGGTGGGCAAGATTGCCGTCAGCCAGATTCAGAATCTCGTCATTGCCTATAAAGAGCGTTTTGACCGGAACAACTTCTTCCAGAATCTGTTACTGGACAATTTGTTGTTGGTAGATATCTACAACAGAGCGAAGAAGCTTCATGTGGAAGTAACTTGCCCAAGAGCGGTATATCTGATCGAGACGAAGGATGAGAAGGACGGTATTGTATCGGAAGTGCTTAAGAGCATGTTCTCGCCCCAGTCGGGAGATTATGTGACTGCTGTAGACGAATCCAGCCTGATCCTGATCAAGTCTGTGGAGAATACTACAACGCCGCAGGCATTGCACGAACTGGCAGAGACTATCGTAGCAATGATGAATGCGGAAGCTCTGCTGGATGTCAAGGTGGCTTACGGTACTGTTGTACAGGAACTGAAGGATGTCTCCAAATCTTATAAAGAAGCCAAGATGGCACTGGATGTAGGCAAGATCTTCTATGCAGAGAAGAAAGTAATTGCGTACAGCACACTGGGAATCGGACGACTGATCTATCAGCTGCCGGTGAATCTGTGCAAGATCTTCATCGAAGAGATCTTCGGAGACAATGTACCTTACGATCTGGACGAAGAGACATTGAATACATTGAACAAGTTCTTTGAGAACAATCTGAACGTGTCGGAGACTTCCAGACAGCTGTTTGTACATCGTAACACACTGGTGTATCGTATTGAGAAGATCCAGAAGAGCACCGGACTGGACCTGCGCAGCTTCGATGATGCATTGACCTTCAAGATCGCATTGATGGTCGTTAATTATATGAAATATCTGGATAACCAGGAATATTAAGGACAACCCCCTGCATAAAGTTAGATAGAAACTTTATGCGGGGGGATTTTTATGTCATATCGGAAACAGATCAGTTATCTGGAATTACAGGAAAATGGACAGCGGATCCGAAGTGCGGGATATGCGAGGCTGGAAAGCCTGGATAAAGAAGAAATTCTGACAGTGCAGCTGAATGGACAGGAAATCGTGTCCGGTAAGGAGATACCGCTGTATTTGCAATGGAAAAGTGGGGAACAGCAGCTGTGCGAAATGACGATAGATCGGGGAAGAGCTTCTTGGGAGAAAAGGATTCCGCTGGAAAAAGAGCGGGAGCGGATACTTGGGATACGCATTCCGCTGGAACGAAACATTGAGATCATAGGACGGTTTGTGAAAGGAGGCGACGCGAAAAAAGTCCCCACGCAGGAGACGGACAGACAACCCCGGGAACAGACCCCCAAAGCGGCAGAAACCATAGTGACAAACGGGAAAACGGATTGTGGATCGGTCGACAGTTTTGTTTCATCGCAGGGGGACCGGAGCTCAAAACGATCCGCAACGGAAGACACCCTGCACATGAAAGATACCAAATGGGAGCAGCTGAGCAGCATTTACCCACACATTCATCCCTTTCGGGATGCCAGAGAATTCCTGTCGGTAGGACCGGAAGACTTTGTGGTTCTGCGGGAACGCTGTTATCAGATGACCCATAACAGCTTTTTGCTGCATGGATATTACAATTACAGACATTTGCTGTTGCTGCGGCAGGAAACAGCCGGGCAGGCAAAGTATTACATAGGAGTTCCGGGAAATTTTTACGAACGGGAGAAACAGGTTGCGAGAATGTTTGGCTTTGAGAGCTTTGAAGGAGCCAGAGAACCGGCCTGGGAAGGAGACTTCGGATATTATCTGATCTCGGTGGAACTGTGAGAGGATCACAGTCCCCGTTCATCGAATTCCGGAATAAAGCTTTCACTGGCGGCCGTTCCTTCCTGACGAAATCCGCGTTCGATGCCGATCCGTTCTGCAAACCGCAGTACACGGTCATATTCTTCCTGCGTCACGGTGCGATTTAATGATTCGATATTTGCTACCTGTGGCAGCGGTGTATACTGATTCATGATACTGATATAGATATGATCTCCGTAGTTCTCATGGAGATAGCGCAGGATTTTTTTGGAATCTTTCGTCTGTCCGGGCAGAAGCAGATGCCGTACGATAAGTCCCCGTTGCATTAATCCGGTATCTTCGTCAATGACAGGATCCCCCACCTGGCGATACATTTCCGAAATGGCTGCACAGGCAGTTTCAAAATAATCCGGAGCGTGGGAATACGCAGTGGAAAGTTCCGGGGAAAAATATTTCAGATCCGGAAGATAAATATCCACCAGTCCTTCCAGATGGTGCAGTGCTTCCGGAGATTCATAACTGCTGGTATTGTATACAATGGGAAGACGCAGCCCCTGCTGTTTTGCCTGCTCCAGTGCAATAACGATCTGCGGCAGAAAATGAGTCGGGGTGACGAGGTTGATATTATTGGCTCCCTGCTCCTGCAATTGCAGAAAGATTTCCACCAGGTGCTCCGGAGAAATGACTCGTCCGGCCTTACCCAGAGCAATGTTATGGTTCTGGCAGAAGACGCAGCGCAGGCTGCATCCGGAGAAAAAGACGGTACCGGAACCGGAAGTACCGGAGATACATGGCTCCTCCCAATAATGCAGAGAGGCTCTGGCAGCCATGAGCTCAGCGGTCTGCCCACAGTACCCCGTCTGACCGGCGAGACGGTTCACATGGCAGGCACGGGGGCAAAGCACACAGTCGGACATGATGTCACGGAACCAGGTGTCGGCATTATTATTCGAAAAAGCAGTAGTCTCTACAGCCATATCTGTACATCCTTCTTATTCATAGCTACAAATATCAAAACCGCATACGCCGGACCAGACAGCAGCTCCACCCAGTTTCCTCACGGCACATGGAAGGTTCTACTTAGTGCTGCTTTGTTCCCAACCTGACACGGTTCGTAGATTTCCATTGCGTAAGACCGAGTTTCATCACCACTGCATGGCAACCCGACATATACGGCTTTTTTAGTGTATCTGTTTCCGGCGGCTTTGTCAAGCCTTCATTACCTTGATGAATGAATGAAACTATGTTATCATAAAAAAAGATATTTCACGGCATCATCAAGGAGAAGTTTTAATGATAAAAGATAAAAAACTTATGAAAATATTAGAGTGGCTGATATGCATTATGCTCTTTCTGTATCTGGCAATATTTGGGTACATGAATACGTGTAAATATGCACAACATGTGGACTCTGATATCGCAGCGGAAGCGTTGCTGGCGAGAGAGATCTGGCAGGAGAAAAATCTTACTCCCGATGACTGGATTGCGAGTACAGAGCGGTATGCGGTTGGGATGCCCACACTCGCAGCACTTTTTTATGGTATCACAGGCAGCATGCAGACAGCAGTGGGATTGGCATGCGTTCTTCTGGGGCTTTGTTTTTTGCTGGCATTTTATTATTTTCTCCGGAAATTATCAATAGGTCGGCCGGCGGCAATGACGGCATTGCTGGTCTTGTGCGCATTACCGATCAACGGCTGGCGGAATGAAGACCAGATGGTACCGTTTATTACATTGCTACTGTTTCTATTTGCAGATTATTATGTTCTTCACAGCATTTATCTGTTCCTGAGCTTTCTGTTCTATATACAGCTGAGAAAACAGAACAAAATTTCACCTAAGATAATGACAGAATGGGCAATATTGTTTGTTGCCGGCATAGCGCTTAATCTGGGAGGGCAACGTTGCTTGCAGGTAGTAATACTTCCGTTTTTCGTGATGGAGACTATTTTTCTTTTTTTGGAATCAGAACATTGTTCCAAGAAAATTCCTGTGGAGCGCTTCTGGGCAACGGGCTTTGTGGGAAGTCTGATTCTGAGCTTCCTCATTTCCAGCATAAAAGGTTTTCGTGCCAGCTACGTAGTGTATTTACAATCTCCCAGGGAAGTAATGGAAAAATTGCTGTTAACTGTTCCGGCTGCAATTCTGGAAAATTTTGGATTGGACGGAGGAGCAAAAGTCGGTAGCTTTGCTTCTATTATGCAGATGCTGATCTGGACCTTTCTTATTTTGCTGGGATATGGTATTTACTATGCGGTTAAAAATAAAGAAGTTACCGAAGAACAGAAAATCGCATTGAGCTATTTTGGAATATCTGTTGGAGTAACAGCATTTATCATTGGATTTACGACAGCAGAAGCAGCGCATTATTACTTTTTCATGGCGTGGTTTGGAGCAGCGCTCATCATTGCCTTATTAATAGAACACCTTGCAAAAAACAACAACTTTTTGCGAGGATTGATATTAGCGGCAGTCTGTCTGTTTGCACTGTTGAATCTAAAATATACATACTATGATGCTGTGACGACGGAGGACAATCTGAAGGAATATCAGGAAGTTGCTGACTTTTTGGAGGAAGAAGGCATAGAATATGGTTATGCCGAATTCTGGGATGCGGAACGTATCTGCCTGATCACGGACGGAAAAGTGACCATGGGACATTCCTATACCATGGCGAACCTTTCGGGATACTGGTGGCTGACCAGTACCAAATGGTATCCGCCGACGCTGCCCACGGACATGCGGACTGCTTACGTGGTCCGTACAGCACAAAGAGATGCGTTTGAACAACAATTTGGTGGGAAGGAAGCTCCTGCCCTGGAATATGAAAATGACAGACTGGCGGTATATATAGGCGATATCAATTATGTTGATTTGTAATGCGATCGCAAAATATACGGATATTGATTAAGCAGGGATAACGCATGATACGGAACAAGCTCAGGCAGTACGCGCGGGAGACAAAAGATATGAAAAAAAAGAAAACAGAACTGATATATCATGGGATGCTGGCTGTATTGCTGGTGAGTGCATTGGCGATCCTACTGGTGCTCAGTTATTGGGCCTGTAAATATTCCTATTATGGATCGGTGAATTACAAGATTCATAATATGCTGATAAGGGATGTAAGCTGGAAGCATATTATAGTGTTTTTACTGGCGTCACTGGGAACGATGGCCGTTGATCAAATCCTTAACAGACAGAATAAAGCCGTACAGGAAAAAATATGTTTAGCTGTGTTAACTATAACTTGTGTACTTATTTTTTCCCTTGGAACATTTTATGTTGTGAAAAATCCATATTATCCGGTGGGAGATCAGATTAATACTACAGCTTTTTCCGCTTATTGCAGGGAGGGCAATTTTATCATGCTGTGCCCCGGAGGATATATGGGAATGCACCAGCATCAGAAGGGACTGGGATTTCTGTACGAAATTCTGTTTTCGGTATTTGGAGATTTTAATTATACACCGGCAAAGATCATCCATGTGTTATGGTGGGTGCTGACAGTGTATGCCGGCTACCAATATCTGAAAATTACAATGGACAGAGCAGTTTTCAGAGTTGTCTATTGTATGATAATGTTGGGATGTATTCCCTATCTGCTGTTCTTACCCTATATATATGGGGATATTCTGAGCATCAGCTTTTGTATGGTTATGTTTTGGGCGGCATCTGCGTATGAACATTTTGGACAGAAAAGATATCTCCTGCTGGCGGGGCTGGTTGCTTCGATTGCGATCCTGGCGCGTAAAAATACCCTGATCGTATTAACGGCAATGGTAATTTACTCCATTCTGCTATTTCTGAAAAAAAGAAAATTACAATGCCTGATGATTGGAATGATCGTAGTATTGACGGCAGGGGCAGCATTAAAAACAGTAGATATTGTATACGAATACCGTTCCGGTTATCCCAGCGGAATAGGAATTCCCAGTATCTTATATGTAGCCATGGGATTACAGGATACGGACGGAGTTGCCGGTGTCTATAACCGATACCATCAGACTGTATTTGAAGAAAATGATTTTCAACAGGAGCCGTCAGCACAGGTAGGAAAGGAGTATATCCGGAACAGACTGCAGGGGTTCGCAGAGGAACCTGCAGCTGCGATAGATTTTTTTAAGAGAAAACTGGAAGGACAATGGATAGAACCCTTATTTGAGAGTCTGCGGGCAACAGAGAGTTTCGAGGAAGGGGCAGTGATGCCGACATATATAGCCAATCTGTATTATGGAAAAATGTATGATGTGGTATGGAAACTCTCCAATTATTATCAAAGTATGATGTATCTGGCGGGACTGGCATTTACGATTGCGGCAGGAATCTTGTGGTGGAGGCACCGGGAAATGCCGACGGCCTTATGGCTTCCGCTGATCTCCATTGTAGGAGGATTTTTGTTCAGCATTATTTGGGAGGCCCAGTGCAGATATGTGTTCCCTTATTATGTTTTCCTGGCATTGTATGTTCCGAAGGGACTTCTTGAGACCGGAAAAATGATTCAGAGACTACGGATACACAAGAAGAAGGACCAGAACAGCGGGAAGGAAAAAGAAGAAAAATTACGAGAGATCGCCTGATGCTTTTCTTGCAGCTTTCTCCTGCTTGTTCCGGATACGAAGCTCCTCAAAAAAAGTCTTTAGCATCTGACTGCAATCTGTCTCCAAAATGCCCCGGGTAACCTTCACCTGATGGTTAAACTGGGGCATTTCCAGTATATTCAGGATAGATCCGGCACATCCGGCCTTGGGATTCATGCAGCCCATGACAACCTCAGGGATTCTGGCCTGAACAATAGCACCTGCGCACATCTGGCAGGGTTCCAGAGTTACATACAGGGTACACTCCTCCAGACGCCAGTCACCAATGACTTTGCTGGCTTTGTTGATCGCTGTGATCTCCGCATGCGCCAGCGTATTTTTATCTGTATTGCGGCGGTTATAACCCCGGCCGATGATCTTTCCCTCGTGTACGATGACACAACCGATGGGAACTTCTCCCAGAGCGTAGGCTTTTTTCGCCTGTTTCAGGGCTTCTTTCATATATTTTTCTTCCACACTTTTGATGACTGCCATGATATGTGCTGCCTTTCCGGCGCTTTCGCTGTCCTATTTTAATCTGTTTTGGAAAACCTTTTCCAAAAAAACACATTATATTTCGTAAATGCTGTACATTGACGAAATTACCATTAACTTATAGTATAGAGAATATATGAGCAAACGTCAAATGGAACAAGACCGCACTTGGCTGCGGTGACAGACAAAAACGGGCGAGGCAGTTAACAGCCCGGAACGGGGGATTTATGGTATCGATCAAAGAAGTTGCAAAACATGCCGGCGTGGCAATTTCAACAGTATCCAAGGTCTTGAACGGCTACCCGAATGTCAGTGAAGAGACGAAGAGAAAGGTACAGGATGCCATCAAGGAGCTGAATTATATTCCGAATTCCATTGCTGCGGCGCTTTCCTCCAAGCAGTTTGGAAGAATCGCGCTGGTGCTGGATCCCAATAGACAGACCCAGGCTATCGACCAGATCTTCATGCAGTACCTGGTAGGGGCATTGGATAAGGCGAAAGAACTGAACGTGGAAGTCGTGACGATCTTCCCATCCATGATCGTAGGAATGACTGCGGAGGAGATTACGAGATATTTTCTCTCACAGAGTATCTCGGGAGTGGTGATCTACGGCATGTCCAAGGAGGACAAGGTACTGCAGAAGCTGATCCGGGAGAAGCAGTTCGCCTGTGTGGTAGTGGATGCACCGATTGTGAATTCCAGGACCACATACATCAGTATCGATCAGGAACAGGCCCAGTACGATGTGGCGAAAAAGACGGTGTTGGACGATAATTGCAAGCGTGTGTTGTACATCGCAGGCAGAAGAGACGGTTATGTCACGGAACAGAGATTAAAAGGCATGAAGCGCCTGGTGAAAGACTTGGATCTGACCATGATGGTGAGACAGGGAGATTTCAGTGAGCTGACAGCGAGAAACGTGGCACTGAAATATGCGAAAAATAAGGACGTGGTAGTCTGTGCCTCCGACCTGATGGCAATCGGCGCCATGAATGCCCTGATCGATATGGACATTTTCCGTCCGGTGTGCGGTTTCGATGGCATCACCCTGATGGGATATGTCGGTAAGCAGATGAATACTATCAGACAGGATTTCTACAGCATCTCCAGCAGAGCCGTGGAAGAAGTACATCAGCTGATGAACGGCGGCGAGGGACATCAGGTAGTCATGCCTCACAGTATCGTGAAAATGTACTATAAGGACATTATCTGTTAAGCTATTTTGCACAAAAATCCAGGAAAATCAAAGAAAGGGTTGCGGAAAACGTTTTCCTATGATATTCTGTGTATTGTAAGAGAGCAACAAAACATTTTTTCCTGAAAAAACGAAGGAAATGACATTCGTCGATTCAGGGAAAACCGCAACAGAGAGAATAGAAAAATAGTGCGCTTCCCTGAGGAAACGTGCGGAAATGGGGTTAAAGATGAATTTAGAGCAGACATTAAACGAGATCACCGGCAAAATGTATGGAAAAAATATCGGTGCCTGCACCGATGCACAGCTGTACACCGGAGTACTGCAGCTGACCAAAGAGAAGATGGCAGAGACTCCCGCAATCACCGGAGACAAGAAAGTATATTACATTTCCATGGAGTTCCTGATCGGTAAGCTGTTATCCAACAACCTGATCAACTTAGGAATCTACGAGGAGCTGAACGATATCCTGAAGAGAAACGGCAAGAATCTGGCAGACATCGAAGAGGCAGAACCGGAACCTTCTCTTGGTAACGGCGGACTTGGAAGACTGGCAGCATGTTTCCTGGATTCCATCGCTACTCTGGGGCTTCCCGGAGATGGCATCGGCCTGAACTATCACTTTGGCCTGTTCAAGCAGGTATTCAAGGATCATCTGCAGAATGCCGAGAAGAACGACTGGATCCAGAAGGATTCCTGGCTGAACAACACCGGTACCAAGTTTGAAGTAGCTTTCGGTGACCGCAAGGTGACTTCCGTATTGTATGATATTGATGTGGTAGGTTATGAGAACGGCCTGAACAAGCTGCATTTATTTGATATTGAGACCGTGGATGAAAGCCTGGTAAAGAAAGGCATCACTTTCGACAAGGAAGCCATCGAGAAGAACCTGACTCTGTTCCTGTATCCGGATGATTCCGATGAGGCCGGTAACCTGTTACGTATTTACCAGGAGTACTTCATGGTATGCAACGGTGCCCAGCTGATCCTGAAGGAAGTAAAGGAAAAAGGCTATGATCTGCATACACTGCCTGAGCATGTGGCAATCCAGATCAACGATACCCATCCTACCATGGTTATCCCTGAACTGATCCGTATCCTCACCACTGAGGAAGGATTCACCATGGATGAAGCCATTGATGTGGTAAGTCGCACCTGCGCGTATACCAACCACACCATCCTGGCAGAAGCTCTGGAGAAGTGGCCGCTGGCTTATATTGAAAAGGTAGTTCCTCAGCTGGTTCCCATCATCAAGGAGCTGAGTGACCGTGTGGCAAAGAAATATAAGGACGAAAAAGTTCAGATCATTGACAAGGACAAGAGAGTGCACATGGCACACATCGACATCCATTACGGTTACAGCGTCAACGGTGTGGCAGCGATCCATACCGAGATTCTGAAAGAAAGCGAACTCAATCATTTTTACAAGATCTATCCCGAGAAGTTCAACAACAAGACCAACGGTATTACCTTCCGCAGATGGCTGCTGTCCTGCAACCATGAGCTGGCTGCATTCCTGACCCAGACCATCGGCGACGGTTACAAGAAGGATGCCGAAGAATTACAGAAGCTGTTAGAACATAAGGACGATCAGAACGTACTGGATGCTATCTATGATATCAAGAAGACCAAGAAGACCGAGCTGGTATCCTATATCAAGGAGAAGGAAGGCGTGGAGCTGAATCCCGATTCCATCTTCGATATTCAGGTAAAGCGTCTGCATGAGTATAAGCGTCAGCAGATGAATGCGCTGTATATCATTCACAAATATCTGGAGATCAAGGGTGGCAAAAAGCCTTCTACACCGCTGACCTTCATCTTCGGTGCAAAGGCTGCACCTGCGTATGTGATCGCTCAGGATATCATTCATCTCCTGCTGGTAATGTCCGACATTATCAATAACGATCCTGAAGTCAGCCCTTACATGAAGCTTGTTATGGTAGAGAACTACAACGTAAGCTATGCCGAGAAGCTGATCCCTGCCTGCGATATCTCCGAGCAGATCTCCCTGGCATCCAAGGAGGCATCCGGAACCGGTAACATGAAGTTCATGTTAAACGGTGCCGTAACACTGGGTACAAGTGACGGTGCAAACGTAGAGATCCATGAGTTGGTAGGCGATGACAATATCTACATCTTCGGTAAGGATAGTGACACTGTTATCAAGCATTACGAGAAGGCAGATTATGTGTCCAAAGACTACTACAAGAAGAGCCCTGTGATCAAAGAGGCTGTAGACTTCATCGTCAGCAAAGAAGTGCTCAAGGTCGGCAAAAAGGAGAACCTGGAGCGTCTGTACAACGAGCTGCTGAACAAAGACTGGTTCATGACCCTGCTTGACTTAGAGGACTACATCAAGGTAAAGGATCAGGCATTTGCTGATTACGAGGATCAGCAGAAGTGGAAGAAGATGATGCTGGTGAACATCGCCAAGGCAGGATTCTTCTCCTCTGACAGAACCATCGCAGAG
>OLGY01000515.1_pt1 | contig 26258 bp, 13 predicted proteins | sample 1605951 | NCBI WGS metagenome assembly OLGY01 (sample SAMN03283280) | human gut metagenome | biome: human-associated habitat; material: feces | host: Homo sapiens | place: Peru | collected 2012
TATCACAGGCTTATAGCCGCAGAGCAAACCACCAGCTAAGCTGGTGGTACTGATTATTAAATAGATAATGATGTAATGAGAAGTACATCTCAAAAATTTAAATTTAACTTGACATTTTAATGTATAAACTGGATAATTAGATATATACATAAAGATATAATAAAGTACGTGAAGATAAGTATGCAAAGGCGGGAAAATTTAATAAGAAGTTCTAAAAAATTAAATTTGTAGGAAAATTTGTGTAGAGTATATTGTTTATATATTAAATTAAAACATGGTAAAATTATTTCTCATTTACTATGTCAAATAACTAAAATTTATAGTTATATATTGGTGATTTGTGGATATAACGAGTAATAGGTATGTTGGACAAGTTATATGATTGATTGTCGGATGATTTGACAAAAAGTGGGAATTAATTAATAGGAATCTAAAAAGACTATAAATTATTTAAATAAGGATTCCAAAATAAAGTTTATTGAGAGAGGAGGAGAAAACAGTAAAAATATAATATGAATGTTTAGTTTTGAATTATGGAATAATGATTGAATAAGTTAGGCGAAAATAAGGCATAACTTGTAGGAGTGAAAGGAGTTTCAAATGAAAAAAAGATTAAAGAGTGTATTTTTAATAGTATTATTAGTATTAAATGTGTTGAATTTTAGTGCTATTTCTTATGCAGAAGAAAACGATGGAGGTATTGAGAATTTTATTTGCTATATAAAACAGAATTATATAGAATTTAAGGATGTTGAAATTGGTAATAATAAAAGAGAGCTTATTGATGAAAATGGTGATAGTAAACATTTTACTATATATAATTTAATAAATGAAGAAAATGATGGATATATCATATGGAATAATTATGATGATATAGTTGTTGAATTTTCGATGAATAAAAATCCATATTTATGTGCTGAGAATAAAAATTCCTTAAGTAATGGTCAATGGTATTATAAATATGGAAATTATTGTATATTGAAAAAGGATATAGAATATGAATTTGATTCTCAAGGAGAGATATATAATGTTTTAGAAATGAACAATTATATATCTACATGTTCCTCAAAAATATATGAGGATTATAAACCACAATTACAAAATAGTAGTAATTGTATCGTAGCGGCAATAGCAAATTTATTAGATTATTATGGGGATTATCATTTTCCTTGGTTAAATGATAATTTGTCATTTGTCGATATTAAAAGCATAGTTAAATCGTATTTTAAAGACGGAGATAGTTATAAATATACGAATGATTCAATACCAAAAGTTATTAATCGTTTTGTGAAATCAAGAAATAATTTATATTCAGCATATTGTGAAGTCATATGGTCTCCAAATATGAATAGATTAAAGCACGAGATAAATGATGGAAGACCATGCTTGGTTGGTTTTGCAAAGGGAAGTTCGTATAGTAATGTAGTAGGTCATATGACAGCTTGTTTTGGATATAAGGAAATTCCGGGAAGTGGTGGAAGTATTATGTTAAAACTTGCAGATGGTCATCAGAGTAATTATGTATATAAAACATGGTCAAAATATAATGATTGTGTAATTACTGCTCACATGTATAAATAAAGAGGTGAATTTATGAAGAAAAAACTTATAATGGTTATATGTTGCTCAGTATTAGTATTATCTGCCTGTGGCAGCAAAAAGACAACAGATTCAACGAACAATGCAGTCACAACTAAGGCTTCTCAGTCAGTAGTTGAAGAAGAGACAGGGCATCCATCAGGCGAGGTACAGAAAATGTATCTGTATGTAAATGATACTTTATATGAACAGAAATCATCAATGCTTGTCTATAAAGATAAGACAGAGGCAGATGTAGCTGATTATGAAAACTATAAATATTATGGTGATGTAAATGAAGAAGATAATTTAAAACTGCCAGAGAAAGATTTATCTAGTTCAAGAATTGAGGTTGGTTCAAAAGTCTATATAAATGAGAATGATACAAAGGATATACTTGTATATTCAAATCAGACCATATTCTTCCTTGGTAAAGCAACTGAGTAGGTTAGAATATTAGAAGTTTTAAATTCTCTAGACTTATAATCAAAATAATAAATTATAAAGATTAAAATCTATAAATCGTCAGCCGATTATGGCTGGCGATTTTTGTACTTCCCAAACACTTTTCAAAAAGTTTATATTTATTTTATTGACATATATTTACGATAGAGATATAATTGCGTCCGTTAATAGTTAACAATGTTAAATATTAACTTTATTAAATAAATATAAAGAAGGTGAAAAATATATAAAATGGAAACGATGAATGAAGAAGAAGCTGCTTTATTAAGGGATAGACTCATAACATCTACAATGAAGATGAATAAGGCACATCGAAACATTATGAATGGTAAAATTTCACCTATGGAAATGTGTACATTAGAAATGTTAGACAGAGTCAGAAGAGAATATCCTGACAGAAAAGGCGTAAAAGTATCTGAAATAGCTAAGAAACTCAAAATTTCAATGCCACAGGTATCGAGAATGTTGAATACTATGGAGAAAAAAGAATATATTCTAAGAGTGATGGACCCTGATGACAGAAGAAATGTATATGTGTCTATTACTGATAAAGGCATTGAGCAAAGAAAATCCATACTTGATAATCTGAATGATTGTCTCAATACAATTATTATCAATATGGGAGCAGAGAAGATAGAGACACTTTTGGAGATAATTACAGAGATGTCAGAAATAATTGAAAGAGAATTTGAAAATGAATTAGGAAAAAATTCAGGTAAAGGAAAGGAGACAAAACAGTAGAATGGGTAAATTATTTAAGTATTGGAAAGACCATATCGGAATAATACTTGTCATAATTGCATTACTTGTTGTTCAGGCATATTGCGATCTGGCATTACCATCTTATACCAGTGATATTGTCGATGTCGGTATAACTAATGGAGGTATTGAAAATGTTGCACCCGAGAAAATGAGTGCAGAAACATATGAAAATATCTGTTTGCTTTTAAGTGATGATGAAATAGAGGTTGTTAATAAATGTTATAAATTAAAGGATAATGGAATCTATAAATTAACGACTGATAACCGGAAAAATATCGATAAATTAAATGATATACTTGGTATTCCTATTGTTATGATATCAGGAATGGAAAGTAAACAGGATGGTTCATTAGAACAGATGAAAGCTGCATATGCGGCGGGAATGATGTCTAAAGAGGACATATTAGCACAGAGAAAAGCTGCTGAAGATAAAATGGACGAATATGGCGATACAATGATATCAAGTCAGGCAACTGTATTTGTTAAGGCTGAATATAAGAAGGTTGGTGTGGATATAGATAAGATACAGACCAATTACCTCATTAAGAAAGGTCTTACAATGTTAGGATATGCAGTTATAGGTATGATTGCTTCGATTTTTGCAGGATTACTTGCATCAATATTAGCTGCAAGAGTAGGTATGACACTTAGAAATAATGTATTTAAGAGGGTTGTATCATATTCTAACACAGAGATGGATAAATTCTCTACAGCTTCATTAATTACAAGAAGTACAAACGATATCCAGCAAGTACAGATGGTTACAGTAATGATGTTCAGAATGGTAATGTACGCACCAGTACTTGCAATAGGCGGTATCATTAAGGTCTTAAAGACAGATACAGGACTTGACTGGATAATTGTACTCGCAGTAATCGTTATCATAGGAACGGTGTTAATACTTATGTCTATTGCACTTCCTAAATTCAAGATAATGCAGCAGCTTATGGATAAGTTAAACCTTGTATCCAGAGAGATTCTTACAGGTGTATTAGTAATCAGAGCATTTTCAAGAGAGAAGAAAGAAGAAGAGAGATTTGAAGATGCCAATAAGGACTTAATGTCAACACAGTTATTTACTAACAGGGTTATGACATTTATGATGCCTATTATGATGTTTATAATGAATGCAATTACAGTTCTTATCGTATGGATGGGAGCTAAGGGCATTGATAACGGCAGACTTCAGGTTGGTGATATGATGGCATTTATCACATATGCAATGCAGATAATTATGTCATTCTTAATGCTTACAATGATTTCAATTATGCTTCCGAGAGCAGGTGTTGCAGCAACAAGAATTGATGAAATAATCGAGACAGAACCAACAATTCATAACGCAGATAATTGTATTGAAAATGATAAGAAGTTAGATAACTTAAAAGGCGTATTATCATTTAACAATGTTAATTTCAAATATCCGGGTGCCGATGAAAATGCATTAGAGGGACTTAACTTTACGGCAGAACCAGGTAAGACTACAGCTATAATCGGTAGTACAGGTTGTGGTAAATCGACACTTATTCATCTGATACCAAGGTTCTATGATGTAAGTGATGGAAGTATCACTATTGATGGTGTGGATATAAGAGACATTTCACAACATAAATTAAGAGATTTAATAGGTTTTGTGCCTCAGAAAGGTGTATTGTTCTCAGGTGATATTGAATCAAATATTAAATTTGCAGGTGAAAAAGTAAGCGATGATGATATGAAACTTGCAGCAGAGATTTCCCAGTCATTAGAATTCATAGATTCTAAAACTGATAAATATAAATCAGAAATTGCACAGGGCGGTACAAATGTTTCCGGAGGACAGAAACAGAGATTATCAATCGCAAGAGCAATCGCAAAAAGACCACAGATTTTCTTATTCGATGACAGCTTTTCAGCACTTGATTATAAGACAGATGTGGTTCTTAGAAAGGCACTTAACCAGAACCTCAGTAATTCAACTATTATTATCGTAGCACAGAGAATCAGTACAATTCTTCATGCAGACCAGATAATAGTGTTAGATGAAGGTAAGATAGTTGGTAAAGGAACACATGAAAAATTATTAGCTTCATGTGAAGCATATCAGGAAATTGCAAAATCCCAGTTATCAGAAAAAGAGTTGAAGGGAGGTAATGCATAATGGCAGAGCAGAGAAGACGAAGTGGTCACGGAGGCGGAGGATTTGGTGCACCCGCTGAAAAGGCTAAAGATTTCAAAGGAACAATTAAGAAATTGATGTCATTTGCAAAGGCATATACACTTCAGATTGCGATGGTTATGGTATTTGCAATCGGCAGCACGATATTTACAATTGCAGGGCCTAAGATATTAGGTAAAGCTACAACAGAGCTTGGTAAAGGTCTTGGAAGAATGATTGCAGGAACAGGCGGAATTAATTTCCACAGAATAGGTGTTATTCTTGGAATATTGTTAGGACTGTATGCAGTTAGTGCATTATTCTCGTTTATACAGGGCTGGTTAATGACAGGTGTATCACAGAAAATGTGTTATAACTTAAGAGATGCCATCTCCAAGAAACTTAACAGATTACCAATAAGTTATTATGAATCACGTAATGTAGGTGAAATTTTATCAAGAATTACTAATGATGTTGATACATTACAGATGAGTTTAAATCAGTGTATTACGCAGTTAATTACTTCGGTTACTACAGTTATAGGTATTCTTATAATGATGCTCAGCATCAGCCCTATAATGACTCTTATAGCAATAGTTATTCTTCCTTTATCAGGAATGATGGTTGGTTTAGTTGTAAAGAAATCACAGAAATATTTCGTTGCACAGCAGAAATATTTAGGTAAAATAAACGGACAGATTGAAGAGGTATACAGTGGCCAGAATATTGTTAAAGCATTTAACAGAGAGGACATTGTATTAGATGAATTCGATAAGACTAATGAAGTGCTTTATAAATCAGCATGGAAATCACAGTTCTTATCAGGAATGATGCAGCCAATTATGTCATTTATTAGTAACTTAGGTTATGTGGCAGTAGCAGTTGTAGGTGGTTTCCTTGTAATTAACCACACAATTGAGATAGGTGATATCCAGTCATTTATCCAGTATGTAAGATCATTTACACAGCCTATTGCACAGCTTGCACAGGTATCTAATATGTTCCAGTCAATGGTTGCGGCAGCAGAAAGGGTATTTGAACTCCTTGACGAGCCGGAAGAAGAATTATATGTTGAGAATCCGGTTAAACTTGATAATGTAGAAGGCAACGTAACATTTGACCACGTATCATTTGGTTACAAACCTGATAAAATAATTATTCATGATTTCAGTTGCGAAGTTAAACCAGGGCAGACAGTTGCGATTGTCGGTCCAACAGGTGCAGGTAAGACTACAATGGTTAAATTATTAATGAGATTCTATGATGCCAATACAGGAAGTATTAAGGTAGATGGACACGACATTAAAGATTTTAACAGATATGACTTGAGAGATAATTTCGGTATGGTTCTTCAGGATACATGGTTGTTCAAGGGAACAATTATGGAGAATATAAGATATGGACGTCTTGATGCGACAGATGAAGAAGTTATTGCAGCAGCTAAAGCAGCACATGCACACCACTTCATAAAGACACTTCCTGATGGATACCAGATGGAATTAAATGAAGATGCAAGTAATGTGTCACAGGGACAGAAACAGCTCCTTACTATTGCCAGGGCAATACTTGCAGATAAGAAGATTCTTATATTAGATGAAGCTACAAGTTCAGTTGATACAAGAACAGAGGCAAGAATACAAAAAGCTATGGATAATCTTATGAGAGGCAGAACAAGTTTCGTTATTGCTCACAGATTATCAACTATTAAAGATGCTGATATGATTCTGGTTATGAAAGATGGAGATATCATAGAACAGGGTAATCATGAAGAGCTTATTGCCAAGAACGGTTTCTATGCTGGTCTTTATAATTCACAGTTTGAGGATATAGCATAAAAAGATGTTGTTTTAGAGGTATGTTTCATAATTATGAACAAAGCATACCTCGCAACATTAATAGAATAAAGGTGTTGAAATGGAGGTCTTGCGATGTTAGAAAGATTTAAGAGATTTATGTATGGCAGATATGGTATAGACCAGTTTTCGAAGTTTTTATTAGTTGTATCAATAGTATTATTGTTTATATCAACAATATTTAGAAATGGATTGCTGTATTTACTTGCTTTGGCAATTATGATATATCTGTATATAAGATGTTTCTCAAAAAATTATGAGAAGCGCTATGCAGAAAATAACAGATATCTCAAATACAGTTCGAAGTTAAAAAGTGCATTTGCAACATTTAAAAGAGATATGAAGATTAGAAAAACACATCATATCTACAGATGTCCAAATTGCAGACAGAAGATAAAGATTCCTAAGAATAAAGGACGTATATCAATAAGATGTCCGAAATGCTATACGGAATTTATTAAGAGAAGTTAGAGTGGCTTTTATTCGCCACCTCGCATTGCTCGGAAATGAGGTATATATGTTTGGATATGTAACGATTAACAAACCAGAGATGAAATTTAAAGAGTACAATTTATATCGTTCATATTATTGTGGCTTATGTAAAGCTATGGGAAAACGGCATGGTAATCTATGCCGTCTTTCTTTAAGCTATGATGTTAATTTTTTAGTTATGCTGCTTACAAGTCTATATGAACCTGAATCGTATGTTACTAAGGAAAAATGTATTATTCATCCATTTAATAAGCAGAATATTAGAAGTAATGAATTTACGGATTACGGTGCCGATGTGAATCTTATGCTTGCATATAGCAAATTCGAAGATGACTGGAATGATGAGAAGAAGCTGAAGGCTAAAATACTTATGGCTCTTCTAAAAGGAAAGAATTCTAATACGATAAAAAGTTATAAAGAAAAAATGCAGGTAATAACGGATAATCTTCGTAAATTAAGTGAGTATGAGAAAGCAAATGAAACCAATATCGATTATGTCGCTGGTACATTTGGAAATATTTTATCAGAAATATATGTATATAAGAAAGACGAGTGGGAGGCAGATTTAAGAAGAATGGGCTTCTATCTTGGTAAATTCATATATATTATGGATGCATACGAAGATATCGAGGAGGATATTAAGAAAGGTAATTATAATCCACTAAAAAATATTTTTTATGAGGAAGATTTCGAAAATAAGTGTTATAATATGTTAACAATGATGATGGCAGAGTGCACAAAGTCATTTGAAAGATTACCAATTGTGGAAAACGTACAGATTTTAAGAAATATATTATATGCTGGTGTCTGGGTTAAATATACACAGATATCCAGAGATAGATTGGAGAGTTCTAAGAACGGAGGACAGCATGATTGATCCATATTCAGTATTAGGAATTTCAAGAGGAGCATCTGACGAAGAGATTAAGAAGGCATATAGAAATCTCAGCAGAAAATATCATCCTGATGCCAATATTAATAATCCTAATAAAGCACAGGCAGAAGAAAAATTTAAAGAAGTACAGCAGGCGTATGACCAGATTATGAAAGAAAAAGAAGCAGGCTATTCATATAATGGAGGATATGGTAATAATGCAGGCTATGGAAATGGAGGCTTCGGAGGATTCGGTAATAATGCAGGCTATGGAAACGGAGGCTTCGGAGGAGGCTTTGGAGGTTTTGGCAATTCTTCAGGCCAGTATTCATATGGCAATGATGAGTATTCGAATCATTTAAGAGCTGCTGAGAATTATATCAGTTCAAGACATTTTAGAGAAGCGCTTAATATATTAAACGGAATGACCGACAGAAATGCAAGATGGTATTATCTGTCTGCGATTGCTAATATGGGTGTAGGCAACAACATTAAAGCAGTAGAAGATGCTAAAATGGCAGTGAATATTGAGCCAAATAATTCAGAGTATCAGATGCTTTTATATCAGTTACAATCCGGTGGCTCGTGGTATCATTCTATGCAGTCACCATTTGGTGGAAATGTTTATTCGGATGACGGAATGTGTATGAGGTTATGTCTTGCTAATCTGTTATGCAATATGTGTTGCAATTGTGGACAATGTTAGTATATAGAAACGGAGAGAGAAGTGAAGAATTATATTTCTAATTATGGACTGGTGAAATTATATGTATATTTTATGTTTTTAATCTATCCAATATTTTTTCACAATTATTATTTTGATATAGTTACCTGCAAATACATATTATTCCTGATTGTAACAGGTATAATGTTCATAATATCCGTATTCTATATACCTGAAAATATTTTCAAGAAGATAAAGATGAGGGAAATCAGATTCAGTGTAAGTGATTATTTTATGTTTGCATTCTTAATAGTAAATGTGATTTCAACACTTTTATCGGGAGATATCTTATATGGTCTAAATGGTGCTTCGGGAAGAAATATGGGACTTTCTACGGTAATCTGCCTGACTTTCTTATATTTTCTGATATCACGTACATTTAAGTTAGATGAAACTTTCTATAGGATTGTAGCAATAGGAAGTGTGCTTGTATCAATAGTGGGAATTCTGCAATTTGCAGGAATTGATTTTCTTGGCTTTTATGATAAATTGGAATATTCACAGAAATTATTCTACATATCAACATTAGGTCATGTTGATGTATATACAAGTTATTTTGCACTAACTATTCCTGTATTATTTATTAAATACCTACACAGTACATTACCAAAGGAGAAGTTTTTCTATCTGACTGCACTAATAACTAATGGTGCCGGAGTGGTATGTGGTCAGTGTGACAGTGCATATATTGTAATCTTTGCATCTATATTTTTGACATTAATTTTTGGTAAATGCAGGGACAAGAGAGTAAGAATAAGTGAGGTAATTCTTCCGCTTGTATTAATCGAAGTAATTGTCAAAGTATTATTGAAAGTTAATGATAATGCGAAAGAGGTAAGAATTGTAAGTACATTTACAAAGGCATTATTTAATGATAAAGCAATTCTAATCCTAGCAGTTATTTTAGGAATAAGTATATTAATCGAAATGAAATATATAACAGATGTTATGAGATTTAAGAATGTCTATCTGTTAATTATGGGCGTTGGAATTGTGGCGTACATAATATTGATTATCTGTTTTACTACTGTATTTAAAGAAGCTAATCTAGGCAAATTTGAAACGATTTTAAGGTTTAGTGACAGCTATGGAAGTTATAGAGGATATATATGGAAAGTGTTAGTTAAAGATTATCGTGATATGCCTTTTATAAATAAGTTGTTTGGCATAGGAACTGATTCATTGAGACCATATCTGGTTGCTAAATACGGAGATAAAATGTATCGTGTTACAAATGCATACTATGATAACGCACATAATGAATGTCTGCAATATCTTGTAACTACCGGAATTATAGGATTAATAACATATGCCGGACTTGTTATTGCAAGTATTAAAAATGCATTGAAGAATGAAAATTCATGGATAATACCTGCAGCAGTTCTGTGCTATCTTACACAGTCATTTGTTAATATTAATCAGGTAGTAACTACACCATTATTTTTCATCATGCTAAGTCTGCTTAATTGCAGAGAAGTATCGGCAGAAAAATAATTATAGAGAGTTATTTAGAAAAAGAGTGTTATAGTATAAAACGTGTTGATGAACATATAAAATAAGACATATACTAATCAAGGTGATTAGTTATATGTCTTATTTTGTGTAGTAATATATATTACAATAAATTATAAATTAACTGTTACAAAGATGTCATAAATAGCCTGAATAGCCTTTTCGAAATCAGAGTCTTCAACACCGACGATTATATTTAATTCGCTTGAACCCTGGTCAATCATCTTAACATTTACGTGTGCGTGTGCAAGTGCAGAGAAGATTCTTCCTGCTGTACCTCTTGTAGCTTTCATACCACGACCAACGACAGCTATTAATGCAATATCCGATTCGATTTCGATTGAATCAGGATGAGTATTTCTATGAATACCTGCAAGTATCTCCTGTTCTTTCTTACCGAATTCTGCCTGGTGAACAACAACACTCATTGTATCTATTCCTGAAGGCATATGCTCGAAAGAAACACCATTCTTCTCGAATTCTTCAAGAACTCTTCTACCAAAACCAAGTTCAGAGTTCATCATATCTTTTTCAATTGTAACAACTGTGAAACCACGTTTTCCTGCGATACCTGTAATTGTATATTCAGGTTTCATAGAAGTGCTTTCAACAATCATTGTACCTGGATCAGATGGTGCATTAGTATTCTTAATATTAATTGGAATACCCTCTTTTCTTACAGGGAAGATAGCATCCTCGTGAAGTACGGAAGCTCCCATATATGATAACTCTCTTAATTCCTTATATGTAATTGTGTTAATTACCTTAGGATTATCTATAATTCTTGGATCTGTAACAAGGACACCTGATACATCAGTCCAGTTTTCGTATAAATCTGCTTTAACAGCTTTGGCTACGATAGAACCTGTTACATCAGAACCACCTCTTGAAAATGTCTTGATAGTATCGTTAGGCATTGAACCATAGAAACCAGGAATAACTGCATATGCAACTTTGCTAAGTCTTTCTGAAAGAATTTCATTAGTCTTATCAGCATCAAAGTTACCATTATCATCAAAGAAGATAACTTCAGCGGCATCTATGAATTCGAAACCAAGGTAATTAGCAAGAACAATACCATTTAAGTATTCGCCACGTGATGCAGCATAATCTCTACCTGCTTTACCAACGAAACCTGACTCCATAATTGAAAATTCTTTCTCAAGAGATAAATCAAGTCCTAATTCATTGATAATGTCATAGTATCTCTTCTTAATATTTTCAAGTAAAGGTTTGTAATCTTTGCCTTTAACTGCTGCTGTATAGCATTCATATAACATATCTGTTACCTTGATATCATCTGAAAATCTCTTTCCAGGTGCAGATGGAACGATATATTTTCTTGATTCCTCAGCATGGATTATTTCTCCAACCTTTTTAAACTGCTGTGAGCTGGCAAGTGAACTGCCACCGAATTTAACTACTTTTACCATTTCAATAGTCTCCACTTTCTGTATATTTTTCTTTGATATTTCATCATTAAAAGACATTATACATACGATAGCGGTATTTTATCAAGAGTTTTTTGCAAATTAGTTAAAAATATAACATTAGAAATCAATTTCTTTATCGTAGAAGCAGGCATCAAGTAATTTCTCCATTTCCTCCTGTGTTGGAATACGTGGGTTAGAACCTGTGCAGGCATCTGAAATTGCAAGAGCAGCAACATCTGATAATTTAGAATTGAACTCGGCTTCATCAATTATTCCACCCTCATAATCTTTAATGCATTTAGGAATATTGAGTGCTTCATTCATAGATTTAAGCTCTTTAATAAGTGCATCCACTAAAGCTTCAGTAGAATCTCCTTTCAGACCAATGAAAGCAGCAATTTCTCCATATCTTACGGCTGCTTCAGGATTCTTTGAGTTATATTTAATTACTTTAGGAAGATACATTGCATTTGCACAGCCATGAACAATATGTCCACCTGAATATGCAGCTCCTGTTTTATGCGCCATTGAGTGGACTATACCGAGTAATGCATTAGAGAAAGCCATACCTGCAAGGCATTGTGCATTATGCATTCTGTCTCTGGCTTCCATATCACCATTATATGATTTAATTAAATCATTATGAATCATCTTAATTGCATGGAGTGCAAGCGGGTCAGTATAATCACAATGTAATGTTGAAACATATGCCTCGATTGCGTGAGTCATTGCATCCATACCTGTATGTGCAGTAAGTTTTGGAGGCATCTTTTCAGCCAGATCAGGGTCAACGATTGCAACATCTGGTGTAATATTGAAATCAGCTAATGGATATTTGATACCTTTAGCATAGTCAGTAATTACACTGAAAGCAGTAACCTCTGTAGCGGTTCCTGATGTAGATGGAATAGCACAGAATTTAGCTTTTGTACGAAGTGTTGGAAAATTAAAAGGAATACAAAGTTCTTCGAATGTGACATCAGGATATTCATAAAATGCCCACATTGCTTTAGCTGCATCAATTGGTGAACCACCGCCCATTGCAACAATCCAGTCAGGTTCAAAGTCCTGCATAACTTTTGCACCTCTCATAACTGTTTCAACACTTGGATCAGGTTCGACATTTTCGATAAGTTCAACTTCCATACCGGCAGCTTTAAGATTATCGACTGCTTTATCAAGAAAACCAAAGCGCTTCATTGAGCCACCGCCAACTACTACAACAGCTTTTGTACCTTTAAGGTTCTTAAGTTCATCTATAGAACCTTTGCCATGATATAAATCTCTTGGTAATGTAAATCTTGCCATACTTAACCTCCATTCCTTGTTGCCTGAAATAACGTTTCTAATTATTGAAATTTCAAAAATAATACTTAAGTGCAAAGTACACTTTTACCACTAATCACTATATGAAAAAGGCAACAAAATTATACTGATATTATAACATACTGCGGTGTAAATAACAACGAATTAAATGGGAAAATAAAGTGACAGATGATGGAAAAAAGACGAAGGATTTGAAATTTATTTGACATAAAAAAGGACAAATGGTAATATACAAGGAAATAATGTCGAAAAGTAGGAGACATTGGAGAGAGTGGGTAGACACCCGGAAATGAGGATTAGTTATGAAAAATAAGAAATTAATTATGATTTTTGTCATAATTATTATTGTTGTGTCTGCAAGGATATGTGTATCAGCAGAAACTTATGAGTATGACAAATTAAACAGATTAGTAAAAGTTGTACATGATGATGGAAGTTATACAGAATATAAGTATGATAAGAATGGTAATTTAATTAGTGTAAAGGTGTATAACAAAGAGACAACAAAAAAAGAGCAGGAAACGACAAAGAAGAATCCGGAGACGACAAAGAAAGAGTCAGAGACGACGAAGAAAGAGTCGGAGACAACAAAGAAAGAGTCAGAGACAACAAAGAAAGAGTCGGAGACAACAAAGAAAGAGTCAGAGACAACAAAGAAGAACCAGGAGACAACAAAGAAAGAGTCAGAGACAACAAAGAAAGAGTCAGAGACAACAAAGAAGAACCAGGAAACAACAAAGAAAGAGTCGGAAACAACTAAAAAGTATGAGGATAAGAAACAGCAGAACAATGCTGAAAATAGAATAGAACAGGTAATAGAGAAGACAAAGCGGACACAGGCAAGAAATGACAATGTGTTAAATCAGCCATTTAATAGTGTTTTGAGTATTATAAAACAGTACGATGAGAATAATGAAAATAATAAGAGTAAAAATTCTGTTAATGGTGAAACAGACAGTAAGGTTGTAAAGAATACAGGTAATGATACCACACTTAATAAAACATATAGAGATAGTAAAACAAATAATACAAATCGCTTCAGTGTAAATAATAATGCAACAAGTACGCCATATATGACGGCAAGGAAGTTATTTGAAAAAATTTCAGATAACGTGAATAGCAGAGCGATGAAGATGAATGAGTATATATACAAAATAATAATGTTTATAAATCATATGAGAGTATCATGATATAAAATAGGCAATAAAAATTTATATATGTTGTTAAAAATAAGTAGGAGAAAAAGTTATGAAAAGAGAGACATTAAAAAGAATTGTAGCAATAGTATTGGTAGTAGTTATGCTGCCTGTAAGTGAATGGGTAGATACAGGAATTTTTAATAAAAATAATTCAAAGACATATGCGGATGAAGTGGTTAATGAAGCAGAACAACCGGAAAATGTAAAAACATTTGAAAACATTATAACACTTGAGAGTAAGATAGGTGACAAAGGAGAAGTTTGTTTAAAATGGAATGACATTAACGGAAATAATCAGAATGATAAAAAGAATTATACATATCTGATATTCAGAGATAACAAAATAATTGCCAGTACAAATGATATAGAATATTCTGACTATAATACTGAATCTGATGGACATTATACATATAAAATAATTGTTTATTTAGATGAGAATGGTGTATATGGTACAAGTCAGGATGTTAGTATTGATATGCCCGAGGATTTAAGTATTGATAAAGATTATACTATGAATAGGGATATGGCTGTCTATAATCTTGATATTATGAAAGGAAATCTTGACCTTAATGGGCATACTTTGACTGTTTATGGAAATGTCAATGCAGAAGAAGGATATTTATTATTTAACAAGGGAAAATTAAAATGTGGTGGAAATGTTACCTTTGAAAATAACTCTGGTTGTAAAATGATTTATTCGTCAGATGAAATGATTGTCAGAGGAAATCTTACCTGCAATTCAGAAACTGATGATAGAAGATATAAGTTTAAAAACGGACGAATTGATTTGTATGGAGATTTTACTGCTGCAAAAGATGTGCAATTTAGTGATGCATTAACAATGAATCTGAGAGGAGATGGGCTTCAGACAATAACCTCTGATATAATAATAGATAATCTTGTTAGTTATAATAGTAGTGATGCGGGGATATTTTTGAAGAATTATAATCAGACAATAAAATGTGAGATTAATGGAAACATCAGAAGAGAAGATAGAAGTAATATAGATAAGAAAGAAGATGTTCATGTTCATAATTGGACACTTGACAAAGATGAGGTAATAGAGACTAATTTATATATAAGTGGTGGAGAAGTTAATCTTAATGGACATACCCTTTATGTTAAAGGAAATGTCAATGTAACAGATGGAAGCCTTAGAATTAATGGCGGTACATTAAATGTTGATGGCAGAGTTGTGGTTAATTATGTAACATATTCAGAAGATATTGGTGACTATGTAGGCAAAGGCAATATCATTATGGACAATGATAATGACAGGATAAATGTTAAGGGATATATAAATATATATACAGATAACAATATATTCAATAATGGCGAAATAAGTACGGATGGAGATATTTATATAACGAAGAATGTATATATTGCAAATAATATAAGGGCAAATTTAATTTCAATAGGTGGGATAATTGAAATAGGCGGTAATGTAGAGGTTAATGAGTATAAATATGATGGCGGGGATATTATAATGAACAAGGGAAAGTTAATAATTTATGGATATTTTAATACGCAATGGGCATCTCCAGGTAATATTGTGCTTAAGATGAGTCATCCGGAGGACTATGTCTGCATATATGGCAGATGTGACCTGGGATTTGCTGAAAATATTTGTGATGGAACTATTGAACTTAAGGGAAAATATAATAGCATAAATACATATGATAATGCAAAAGTAATTCTAAGTGGATGGAAAACACAGAATATTTCCGGAAACATTTCAAATCTGGTAGTAAATAATACATCAATTGATGGAATCAGTATAGATGAAGAGGCGAAAATAAAAAACATACGTTATGAAGAAACAACACCATCATATAATGGGATTAAATATTATGATTTAGGAACCTTGGACAGAGATATGGTAATAGATGGGGACTTTGCCCTAGACAGTAATCTTGATCTAAATGGGCATAAGCTGACAATAAATGGTTCATTTTATCATTGTGATGGCTCTATAATCTTTAATGGCGGAAGATTAGAAGTAAAAGGGGATTATCAAATGATAGAGGATTATTACAGTTATTATAGTGAACCAGTTTCTATCTGTATGAATAATGAAAATGATTATTTTAAAGTTAATGGTAAGTTTAATGTTTTAGATACACAGTCTAGTAGTATGTATAAAGGTACACTTGAGATAGGTGGAGATATAAATTCAGAGATTAGTCTGGGAACAGATGATGAGCTACTGGTCATATTAAATGGAAAATCAGATCAGATACTTAATATATCAGGAAGTATTGGAAGAATTAAGAATAATAACAATACTGGCAAAGTTCATATAGTAAGTGGCAGTCTGAATAATATAGAAAAAACAAAGAACAGAATCTATGCGGATAATTCAGAAATAATATATGGCTGGATACTAAATGAAGATATAGAGTTAGACAATGTGGAGTTAATAGGTGGAGAACTTGACCTTAATGGACACACAATAATTGTAAATGGAGATTTTGTAAATAACAATGGAACAGTAAATATTAATAATGGAAAACTAATAATTAATGGTGATTTCAGCCAGTATGCAGGAGATTCAAAAATAGATAATGGGTACTTAACAATCAAGGGAGATTTAATACAGAATAATGGAACATTTTGCCTGAATAACGGAAATGTGATAATAGAAGACCAGTGTAGATTTAACAGTGGTAGTCTTGTTATGGAAAAAAATATTGATAACATAAGTATATCAGGAAATTTATACATTGGAGAAAATTATTTCACAGAGATAGCAGAACTTAATGGAAAGATTAGCGTTAAGGGAGATATAAGGATTGAGAAAAGAAAAAAAGTTAGATTAGATGATAATCTCACATTATGTCTCAATGGAGTTAAAACACAGGAAATTAATACAGATTCTGAATTTATTATACCTAATCTGGAATGTGAATGTGAAAGTGTGTATATATATGGTTTGAAAAATTTTGGCGTTTCAGGAAAATTGTACGGGAATGATACAAATATAAAAAATTTGCTCATATATGATACGACTATTATGGAAAATAATAGTATTTCAGGAAGTGTAATAGTGAATGATGATGTAGAATTGGTAAGAGATATTAACATAAATGGGGATATCACAATATCTGGAAATGTTAAGATTAAGAGTAAAATAAGTGCAAGAAATATAGAGATATCAGGCGTGAGCCTTACCATAGATGGCTCGTTAAGTGCAGGTGAAAAATTATGCCTTAGTAGATATAATGGTAAGGAATCAAAATTAATAAATAATGGGGGTGTAGTTACAGCAGGAGAACTGATTATTAAGAATGGTTCACAAATAGAGATTACAGATGAAAAATCAATTATCAATTGTAAAAATTTAAAGTATGAATCAGACAATCTATCATGTCTTGATAAGGGAACATTAAATATAACAGGAAATATGGATATAAACAGTAAATTTATAACAACAGATTTATGTAATATAATTATGTCAGGAGAAGATACTCAGGAAATAAGGACTAAAGAGACAACTAATCTTGGCATGGTAAAATCATTAAATGATTCTGTACATGGAGTAAAAATAAGCAGTAAAATTAAAATTACAGATTTACAAAATGGTAAGCATAGAGTGGGATATATCTATGATGGGGAGACTATCACAAATGATACAGCTATAGATGGAGATGTATATGTAAGTGGATATTTAGAAATAAATGCTTGCTCATTATTGGTATATGGAAACTTGTATCAAGATAGAGAAATTATCTGTAATGATGCAAGTATAGAAATAAAAGAAAACTTATATCAAGGATACAATATTAGAGTTGAAAATACAAAAATAGAAGTAAAAGGTAATTATGTAGTAAATGCGATTTATAATAATATATCAAAAACTAATGAAGTGGATAATTCGAAAATTGATATAAGGGGAAATCTTATATTAGAATCATGCTGGCATTCATATATAGATGTTAATCTTGATGGAAGTATATTACACAGAGAAAACGATAAATATGCAAAATATATTGAAGCATATATATATGCCATATTGACATTCAATGGTGAAAAAGTTAATAATGATAAAAATACTATAGCTGAAGTTGATACAATGATTGTAAACAGTACAGAAATTACATTGGAGGATGAATTTTGTGTTCGAGAAGAGATAGATTTAAAGGATGCTAAACTTAAAGGACAACCATTAATAAAAGTACAGGGGTTAGGCAGCATAAAGAATGAAATAATAGAAGCAGACATTCAGCAATATAATTCTGTAATTAAAAAGTTAGAACATAACCTTTGTGTTAAAGGCAAGTTAGAAATGGGATATGTGCAATTGGACAGATATACAGTAAAGGCTGACAGCATTACAAATATAGGTACAACATATGTAAATGATGGAGAAATTATATCTGAAAATGAATTTGATAATTCAGGCACACTAAATGTTGATAATGGTAAAATTATATCTGAAAACTTCGTAAACCAGGGTTGTTTAAATATGAATAATGGTTCTTTAGAGACTGACAATATAATTAACAAATATATTATCAATGCAGAGTCAGGTCAGTTAATCTGTAATGGAAATATGATAATAGATAGTGGATATGAGGATAAAAATAATGTTTATAGTTGTTCACTCAATATGGACAACGAACAGGGTTATGTATTAGTAAAGGGTGACCTGCACATAGGAACAAAGACAGGTACAGGAACACTGTCAGCAGGTACATTGGAAGTAAAAGGTGATTTCATATGTGACAGGCCTGAGAGCTTTTGTGCCACAGGAACACATAAGACTATACTAAGCGGAAACAATAATGAGGGAAAATTAAGACAGAAGATAACTGTCAATAATTACAGAAACAGCCAGTTATTTAATGTTTTAGTAATTACTAAAGCATTAGAGAAAGGTTATGAATCAGACATTGACATTAACAGATTATGTAGTGCCATAGTAAGAGATTATGATGACAAAGAAAACCCATCAGACGTAGAGAATCTGGCAGCTACAGAGATTACGATGGATACAATTTCGTTAAAATTTGATGAAGCTGCTGATAATATGGAAGTATGTGGATATTATCTGTATAGAGATGGAGAATTAATTGCTGATATTAATAACACAACTTATAAAGATATAGACCTGATGCCGGGAACGGATTATACATATGAGGTATGCGCATATGATTACTGTGATAATAAATCGACTAACAGAACACTTCTTACAGTTACGACAGAGGGTGATAATGAGCCGCCTACTATACCTTATAGGTTCAGTATATATAAGAGAACAGGAAGTTCAGTATCAATGTCCTGGTATGCATCTACAGATAATCTTGGAGTTGATAGATACGAGATATATCGTAATGGTAAGAAAATAGATGAATTGAAGGCTGGTAAAAATGATAATTATATTAATTACAGAGACAGTGATTTAAAACAGGACACAGTATATGAATATTATGTAGTAGCAGTTGACAGGGCAGGTAATCGTTCTGATAAAACCAGTGTAATAAAAACATATGTAAGTAATCCGGCAATTGAGAGGATATCACCTGGCGATAATAGTGCTATAGGCAATGATAAAGTTAATATAACCATATATGCAAATAATAATATTAATAATTCAAATTATACAGCAGCATTAGAATATAGACATAATGGCAGTGAATAGCAGACTATTGCGGATAAATTACATTTCTCAAGAGAATCTTATGGAAGATTATATGCATCATACAATTGGGATATAAGCAACATAAATGATGGCGGCGAGTATGAAATTAAGATTACTGTATATGATGAAGATGGTAACAGTTCTATTAAATCAGTTACATATATCATTGATAAGTCAGCACCGGAGAAACCACAGAATCTGACAGTTAAGAGTGAAGACGGTGTTAATATACTGCATTTTACACCATCGGTAAGTGCTGACTGCGAAGGTTATGTAGTGTACAGGAAGACAGAAGATAATAATGTATTTAAACAATATGTGAAAATCCCAGGCAAATTCGAGACCGGATATAGTGATAAAAATGTAGAAGAGGGCAAAATATATGAATATGCAATATCAGCATATGACAAATATAATAATGAAAGCAGTATTACTGAATCAGTAACAATACTGACAACAAGGGATAACATACCTCCTGTTATTAAAGGAATAACACCTGATGATAAAGAGATAGCAGGAGTGAAAGAAATAAGTGTTACTGCAGCAGATAATGTGAAAGTTAAGCAGATTACACTCTATTATAACAGGGAAGATGATAATAAAACAACGAAGATAGGTACAAGCGAATGTGTAGACGGTGTGGCTGCATTTAATTTTGATACCACGAAATTAGAAGATGGAGTATATATATTATCTGCAGTTGCAATGGATATTGCAGAAAATGAAAGTACAGAGTTATATACCAGAAGATATACAACAGATAATACAGGTATAGATAAAATAGAACTAGATAAGCATACCATAAAGGCAACAAGTGTACAGTTAAGATGGAAAGATGTTAAGGCAGATGACTTAGCATATTTTGCTGTGGAGAAATTAGTTAATCCTGATACAGATGAATTCGTGAGAATCGGAACTGTAAAAGATGTATTAGGCTATAATGTGAACAATTTAAAACCTGAAGAAACTTATACATTCAGAGTAGTCGGATATGACAGGCTTGGTAACCGGGGAATACCATCTGATGAAATAACTGTTACAACCATAAGTGATGAGATTTCACCATTAATTAACAGTATACTTCCAATACAGTCAAGATATAGAGATACAATTGAGCTGTCAATGTCTGTATCAGATAATGATGGAGTGAAAAATGGAGTATTTGCATACTCTGTGGATGGTATAAATTATGTTAAGTTAGCAAGCATTGAGACAAAGGAAAAATTATATAATGAAACTATTGAGTATGTATGGAATACTGCAGATATTCCGGAGGGCGAAGTATATGTGAGATTCCAGGCATATGATTTGTCAGGAAATAAAAATGCCTTATTAGAGGGTGGTAATGAAGTAATTGCCAAATATATAATTGACAGAACAGCACCTGACAGACCAGAGAACACGAAAGCATATGGTGAAAAAGGATATGTTAATATATCGTGGGACGGTCAGGAGGGAGATACTGTCTGCTACGTTGTCAGCAGAGCTGATGGTGAGGACGGAGCCTTTTATAACATTTCAGATAAATGTACAAACACAGACTATTATGATAATAATGTAATTCCGGGACATACATACAGATATAGGGTAGCTGCAACGGATATTGCAGGAAACATAGGCGAATATGGTGAAATAGTATCTGCTACAGTAGATGAGGATACAGAGGCGCCTGTGATTAAAGGCATTTCTCCAAAGACAGATTCGGTAATCGGATTAAATGGAAATATTAACATAGTAGCAATTGATAATTCTGCCATTCAGGAGGTAGTGGTTGAATGTAAGAAAGAGACTGATGATGCAGGCTTATTTAATAAGATATATACTAAGACATATTTAGAAGAAAATGAAAGAAGTGTATATGTACAGTTCTCGCCAAAAGAAGTGGGACTTACAGAGGGAAAATATGATTTCAGAGTATCTGCAACAGATAAGTTCGGAAATTATAGTGAATATACAGAAGTCAGCTATACTATAGATACGACACCACCTGATACACCTGTAATTGAGTGTACTCCGGGAGGATATAAGATAGAAGTAGCAATTACAGGCGAACAGTCAGAAGATTTTAAAGAATATAAAATATATAAGGCTGATGTATCAGGAGGCGGATATAGCTGTATAGCTACTACTAGTGCCAGAAAATACATAGACAAAACAGCAGTACCGGGCAGAATATATTGTTATAAGGTATTAGCTTACGATATATATGGCAACTATTCAGAATCAGAGGTTGTTACATCATATGCTACAGATGAGGATACAGAAGCACCTGTAGCCATAATCACAGAGAATATCTGTACGCTGACAGGCTTCGAAATATCATTAGATGGCGGTGCATCGACCGACAATGTCAGAATAACAGATTATACATGGAGTATGGGAAATGGTGACGTATTAAAGGGAGTTATGCCTGTATACACATATAATAAAGAGGGTGTATATACGGTAAAACTGACCGTTAAAGATGCGGCAGGAAATACTTCAAGTGCTGAGACAACGGTAAAAGTCCTTAATAATGAAAATAGTGGAACTGCAACCGTAAATGTAACAGATAAAAATGGTATACCATTGCCATATGTAGATATATATTTAAAATCACCTGATGGCAGCATAGATACAATGCGTGCAGATGCTAAAGGCGAGATAAAAATAGCAGGTGCAGAGGGTGTATATGAGATAGCTGCTTATTATGATAAATATTTACCGGCAGACACTACAGTAGTCATAGACAGATATGAGAAGAAGAAAATTAATCTACAGCTTGAAGAGGGTAATATTGTAGTTGGTAATCTTGATGTTAAGAGAATGACATTACAGGAGATTATAGATGCAGGAGTAGATGTATCAGATCCTGATAATATCAATTCATTTGCGTTTACCATAACGGTTAAATTGGCTAAATCGCCTATTCCACGCCAGATACAGTATATCGGAGGCGGAATATCAGAAACACCCGGTAATGCATTAGATTTCCATGGAGAATGGAAGGAGCCAGAGTCAACTTCATCAGGAACACATACGCCGGCAAAAGAACCCGTACCGGAAGCTAAACTGTTAGAGAAAGACCAGCCTATAATTGCAATAGTGTCTACGTCTAATAAAGTAAGCTGGCTTAAAGATATGTATAGTGTGGATTTGAATATACTGAATGCAGCAGAGACAAAATATGTTATAAAAGAATCAAAAGCAGAATTAAAATTACCGGATGGAGTATCTTTAGCAGTGACTAAGGACAAACAGTCATTGACATATGATATGGGTAATATTATGGGACAACAGCAGAAGACAGCGACATGGGTTGTAAAAGGTGATAAATCAGGCTCATATAAGCTGGAGGCAGATTTCACAGGTAAATTGTCTCCATTTAACAGAAATATATGTGCACATTTTGAAACAGAGAAAGAATTCGAAGTAACCAAAGGAGAGGGAATAGTTGTATCCATATATCCAGAAAAAGATGCATATATAGACGAGAATTATTATATACAGTTCGAGATTAAGAACACATCAGGAAAAGACCTGTATAACTTCCATACATCAATGCCGCCGTATCATTATGAAACTTCCAGAAGTGATACGTTAGTCATAGATAAAGATAAAAACGAAACAGTTCATAGAGGAAGCTCAAATATAATCTCAGCACCATCAGGTTATACAAGTGCAACAGTACTAAAAGGAGGAGATACGTTTAGAATACCGGTATTATATTCGGGACAGGCAGTAAATGGAACATATTTTACTAAGTTTGGAGGCTCTGGTGATAAAGATAAAGAATATTATACATTGATAGAATCATTAGTAGAGGCATTTGGTGATATAGAGGGTGTAACGATAGAAGTACATCCTATAGACAGTCATATTTCCAAAACGATAGTAGAACAGGTAGAGGTTAAGAATTATTTCGGTGACCCTGTAGATTTAAGCACAGGTGCATTTACGGACAGTATGACACCTATGAGTGTAAATGCTGCTTCAGAGTTAGCATTTAACCTTGAATATAATTCCGGACTTTCAACATTAAAAGGCGAAAACGGATATGGATTCTATAATAATTTAGAGACATCAATAGAGGATAAAAATAATGTTATATCACTAAATCTTACATCAGGCATAACAGGTGCATTTATTAATAAAGAAATGGCAGATGGAACCTATTATGGCAAGGTGGTTGATGATGAAATATTCCTTGAAGAGAATTCAAATGTTGGTGAATATATACCGATATCAGAATTAACAAAGGAGTATAAGCTGTTTAAAGAAGCTGATGGTACATATAAGGTAATTACACCGACAAAGGAAATATATCTATATGATGAATCAGGAAGAAACACACAGATAACTGATTCTAACGGAAGAAACAGATATATTACATATGGAAATACACAGAAAATAATTACAGAGGAGGCAAGTGGAAAGAGAATTATAATTAACTATAATTCTGAGGGATTAATTACATCTGTTGCAGATGATAATGGAAGAAAATCGACATTCACATATCAGGACGGAAAGCTTATGACCTATACAAATGTAATGGGAGAAACCACTACATTTACTTATGATGCAGAAAACAGAATTATAAGCGAGACAGATTGTGAAAATGTTACATATGTTAAAAATATTTATGATGAAAAAGGCAGAATAATAGAGCAGTCAGATGCTGATGAGAGTAAGCAGAGTCTTAAGATGACATATGAAAATGATGGTGAAAATACTATTGTGAAAGCCTATGACAGTTTAGGCAATGTCGGTGAAGTAGTATTAGATTCCAATGGAAGAACCATTAAGAATGTTAATACAAATGGAAATATTACAGAGATGGGCTATGATGAAAATGGCAATCAGATATTTGAAAAAGATGCATTAGACGGAACAGTCATCAATGAGTATGACAGCCATAACAGAAAGATATCAGTCAGAGACCAGAGTGGTAATAAACTTAAATTCACCTATGATGATAATGGCAATGTAACATCAACAACAGATGCTAATGGAAATACTGCCACATACGAATATAATGACAGAAATCTGCTTATTAAAACTACAGATTATGCAGGATGCGTAACTACATATGAATATAATGATTATGCACAGGTATTAAGAAAGACCATAGAAGGTATCGGAAGTACAACATATGAATATGCCGAAGGAATGTTAGTAAAGACTACAGACTATAATGGCAATGCGAAAACATATACTTATGACGGAACAGGCTGTGTGGTCAGTGAGACAGATGCCCTTGGAGGCACTACCGTTTATACACACGATGCCTTGTTAAGAACATTAACTAAGACAAATGCTCTAGGAGGAACAAAGTCATATACATATGATAAATATGGAAATGTTCTTACAGAGACTAATGAAGCCGGACAGACTACAACATATGAATATGACATTATCGGAAATAAGACAGCAGACATTACTCCTGATGGCAGAAAGATAAGATATGAATATGATTCAAATGGAAGAAATACTAAGATAATTAAACCTGATGGTACTGAATTAAGTTATACATATGATGCCGAAGGAAATATGCTTAGTGAAACAGATGAGTCAGGCAATGTAATAACTTATGAATATGATGCGCTTAACCAGAAGATAAGCGAAACCAATGCAGCTGGTGACAAGATAAAATATGCATATTATCCAAATGGAAAATTATATGCAGAAATATATCCTGATAATAGCCGTACACTTTACACATATGACAGCACATGGAAATTAATCAGAAAAACAGACTCACAGAATAATTCAGAAACATATCGATATGATGAAATGGGAAGAATTATTGAGACCAGAGATGCATTAGGCAATTCAGAAAAATGCGAATATGGCATAAACGGGCGTTTACTAAGCACAACAGATAAAAATGGCAACACAACCTCATACAAATACGATGCAAACGGTAACTGTATCGAAAAGACATTACCAGATGGAACCATAATGACTAATACATATGATGCTTTGTCAAGATTAATATCAGTAAGTACAGAGACTAAGGCAAATGGCAAGATAACCATTTCATATGAATATGATGCTTTATCACGTCTTACTAAAACTATAAATGAAGCAGGAAATGCAAAGACATACAGTTACGACAGACTTGGCAATCTTATAAGTGAAACAGATGAAGAGGGACATACAACCCGTTATGAATATGACATAAACAATAATCTTATAAAGACAATAGATGCCGCAGGTCATGAAAATACATATGAGTATAATAATACCAATAACCTCATAAAAGAGAATAAATACACTAATACAG
>OLGY01000519.1_pt1 | contig 26156 bp, 27 predicted proteins | sample 1605951 | NCBI WGS metagenome assembly OLGY01 (sample SAMN03283280) | human gut metagenome | biome: human-associated habitat; material: feces | host: Homo sapiens | place: Peru | collected 2012
TACCGCTTTGCCTGCGCCAACAGGTAAGGCGGTTTTTGTTTTACTGTTGCGCATAGGGCTTTGCCTCGAGTGCTGCCGCCGCTTCTGCAAACGTCTGCATGGCGCTGCTGTAGCCGATTTGGAACGAATGCTCGGCAACGGACGCGACCAGCCCTTCCAGAATTTCAGATAGGGTCTCGTTCTGTACTTCGCCCAAATATGGTCGAACAAGCACATCCAGCTGATGAAAGCTTGCCTCCGTAGCACTTTTGAACTTTTCCTGACTCTGCTTGATCTCGTCAGCGGTCTGAAATACATCTTCTAAAAAGCTCATTTTAATCTCCTTTTTTAGCATAACACTGCTTCTGGACGTCCTGCCCATTCCACAGCCTGCTCATTTGCTTGGGCGCGCTGTACACTGCGGCAGCTTGGTAAACAGTCATCTTTAGCTGCGGTGCGCCGTCCTTGTTCAGCCACGGCTCAACGCTGATGATCGTATTTTCCGGGTTATCCGGTCTGTCCGCCAGCCGCATTATAAAGCCTTCGGTAAACGATTTTCCCTTCTGAAGCGGTTTCACACCCCCGCCGTAGCAGAGGTACTTGCCTTCCAGTCTGTCCGACAAGGTTGCGAATGGGTCCATATGTTTTAGTGTATCGTCATAAAATGTCTGCATAGCGTCCTCCTTCTTCATATTTATAATCATATTCTCCAGCTCTCCCCCGGCGGGACATGGAGCAACTTCTGGGTCTCGCATATTATGAAGCACCTCCCGGGGTGTTATTGACCTTCTGCGCCTCGAGCCATTCCATCAGCCCTTCACGGAAGATACGATAGCTGTTGCCAACCTTTACCGCCGGGAATCCCGGTTTGCTCACCAGCCGATAGACAAAATTCTGCCCGAAACCCAGCAGCTCTGCTACCTCGGCAACGGTCATCATAGGCGAGAGCTGTGTCGCAGTCGTCGGTTTTCTTGTGGTGTTCTTTTTGATTCTAGCCATAATTGGTATCCTCCTATATAATCGGATTGTATTTTTACGGTCAACTGAGTGTTACTTAATTACACCCTATTGTTTTTGTTCCTACATATTATCAAACCTCCCTGTTTTGTTTGTACCCATAGTATATCACCGCAAGTATTAAAAATCAATAGTTATTCGTGTTTTTTCTTATATTTTTTTAGCAGTTATATAATCTTACCTTTTTTTGAAAGGTCATATTGCCTTTTTGTTGATTTTTTAGCATTCATGCGTCATTTTTCTGTCAGCTGTAAAACAGTCTGTATAAAATGTCATATCAGGTATCGTTTCCAGCTCCAAGAGGGCTTGGTTTTTCCCTTCTGCCCCTCCCCGACAGTCCATTCAGGCAATCATGCCATCCATAGCGCACCACCTCCTTCTGTGCTTTCATTGGCGAAGTTACACCGATTTTTTTGTTCACGATACTACGTTTCTTTTCCGCATTTTCCCGCCCCGCTCAACATCGCCAACATCGCCACACTGGCAAAGTTGATTTTTATCGCATATTCGTTATTTTTACGCAACTTCGCCACACACTCGTCTCACCGCCCGTACAGCGCACAAGGACGTGATGAACTTGAACTTTCCGTCAGCCTGCCGCACTCGCTTGGTCTGGATCTTTTTTTCTTTTACAAGGCATGTATGTGCCCGCTCAACGGTGCGTTTGCTGCATCCTGTTTCGTCCATTACCAGCTTTTTCAGATCCATACCAGCCATCGGTCCCTGCTCTTTCAGAAGGGCCATGATGGACTCCTTGGCATCCTGCTGTGACGGTTCCAGCAGCATCGGCTTGTCGGCCATTAACTCCTTATAATGCTTCTCCGTGGTCGCTGCCAGCACTGCCCGGGCGGTTTCCACCTCTGCGCCCGCCTTGTTCTTCACGCTCACCGTCTGGGTACGGAAGAGGATACTGCGTGCCTTAGTGCCAACGTTCAGCTTTTCCTGCGTTACATAGGTAACGCTTTCGTCCTTCGGCAGCCGCCCCAGAATGGTCACACTACGAGCGGCATTCCACAGCTCACCAGAACCGGCCAGCAACATCCGTGCATCATCGCCTGCCTTCTTTACCATGTGAGATACAATAACCACGCTGAACTGGTCTGCCGATGCTTTTTCCTGCAGCATATCAAGTGCCCCGCGCATTACATCACCATTTGCCGCTGCATTCCCCTCCAGAAAGCTCCTGAGCGGGTCGATGATAACCAGTGCCGGACGCAGTTCATCAATAAGTTCAAACAGGCTTGCTCCAATAACAAGCTTTTTCTTCTTCTGCTGCCAGTACCAGCTGGGAGTGACGTAAAACACCCTGCGCGTATCCGCCCCTGCAGCAATCAAGCGCGGAGCCAGAGACATACCGGGGTCATCCTCGCTCGTAAGCACCAAAACGTTCCCCTGTGTAACTGCAGCGTCAGGGAAGAGCATTGTGGGGCGTCCGGTCGTCACGGCAGCCGCCACATCCGCCATGAATACGCCCTTGCCCACACCGCCGGGGCCTGCTACGACCGACACGGCACCCATCGGGAAGTATCCTTTAACAAGCCACTGGGTGTTTACCGGCTCCACATCTCTCAGACACGGGATCATGCCTCCATGGTAGACCGGCGCAGATGAAGCAGTGGTCGTGGCAGGGATTAGCGGAAAGAAACTTAAAGAGTGCATAGTTATCTCCTTTGTATTCGTTTATGATTTTGGAACGCTTTTATAATTTTTTACGCTACATCGTGCACCTCCTAAAAACGGCAACAAAAAAGACGCACAAACTGGTAGAACAACTAAACCGTACCCCCGAAAGCACTTTTCAGGCATACAGTTTAAATTCAATTCAACCAGTCGTGCGTCTTGGTCATCCAGGACGTCCGTTTATTACACTTGGAGCCGGTCAAGAGGAATCGCTACACATTAGAACCAAGTGCTTAATTATAAACGGAAATATCAGCCACCCTTCGAACAGCAGATCCGCAAAGGAATTGCCTTCACGATCCGTGCCTTCTCACGGTGGATTACATCATAAGCAGGCTTTAACCGCAGCGGCCGACACTCAGGCAGCTAGCCCTTGCGCCGATCGTGCGATTCTCAACCGAATCACCCGTCTATGAGCCCCCGCCGGACCCTACAGCCTTTGGACTGTATACTCCTTTAAGGGAAACTAATTATACCATAATATTCTGTTTTTATTAAGAGAATACCGTTAGAATTTTGGGCACCTTTTTTGTGCATTTTGCGCATCATCACCAAAAAAGCAGCTCCACCATATCCGGCGGAACTGCTCCCAAGCACACGATCTTCTATTCTTTTACAGGTTCATCAAGGGGCTGGTCTGGGTGCCCCGGTCCACGATGTCCTTATCCTTGATGCCCAACAGATACCGCTGGGTGATCATGATATTAACGTGCCCCATCAGGCGAGAGACACTATACAGATCCAGGCCATTCTTCAGCTGCATCTGTGCAAAGGTATGGCGGCAGGTGTGGGGGCTGACCCGTACCGAGGAGGAAACTCCCACTTCCTCTGCAGCGTGCTTCAGCATCCGAGCAACTGCTTCATCCGTGAGGGGCTTGCCTGTTTTGCTGAGGAAAAGGTTTCTGTGGCAGGTGGGGCATTCTTTCCGGTAACCATCCCGGAGCGCACAGTATTTGATGAGCTGCTTGGACAGTGCCGGAGATTTCGGCACCACACGCTCCTTGCCGCCCTTGCCATGCTTCACCAGAATGTAATCCGGTTTGATGTCCTCGGGCTCCATCAGGATCATCTCATTACAGCGCATCCCTGTGTCAAACAGCAGCATGATGATGGTCTTGTTCCGCACCTCCAGAAAGTCCTTGCCGTCGTAGAACTGGATCATCCGCTTCATTTCTGCTGCGGTAAAGGTATCAATGATGGTCCGGGGCTGCCGCAGTGGCTTCACCTTTTTGGCCGGGTTATCTCGCTCTTCCAAATAGCCCTCCTCCACCAGATAATTGAACCAGGTGCGCCAGACCTTCAGCAGATCGTTGATGTACCGGGGCGTATTGCCTGCATCCTGCTTTTCCTTCATCAGGTCCCGAAGGTGCCGTGGGCGCACATCCTCCAGTTCCGTGATCTGCTTCCGTTCCAGAAATTCCAGCAAGAACCGGGTAGATGCCCGATAATTCCGCAGAGACCCTTTTGCCAGGTGGCGGCATTCACAGTCATACAAAAATTCGTCCCGAAGCTCTTTCAAACACATAAAAAAACACCCTTCCCTTTGCGGCGGACCACAAAAAGAAGGGCGAAAAATTCCTAGATATGGTTGTCGTACCAAGTCAGGCTTGTTCGTAGTTGAGCAAGACAAACTCCGGTAGACAAATCAGGCGATTTTTAACGGAAGAACGTCATTAGCAGTTCTCAGCGAAGTACTTAATGGTACGAACCATCTGAGAAGTGTAAGAGTTCTCGTTGTCGTACCAAGACACGACCTGGACCTGGTAGGTGTCGTCGTAGCTACGCTAGTTTTTCGCACATTTTTTGTAGTCGTTCCTAATTTTGAAACAACAGTTACAGTACCACAGCGCACAGTTGTCGTACTAAACCCAGCTTGTTCGTACCACTATTATACCACGTTTCAGCGTTATTTTCAAGCTTTTCTTATTTCTCTTTCGGGTGGTATATTCATGCGAGCGATAACGTATATTCTCATTTACAAGTCTTCGGAGAGCCTGGGGTCCAGGGGCCTCCGCCGGGGCGTCTGCCCTGCCCAGGTACTCTCCTCAGTCCGTGATCTTGCGACTTTGAAAGGTGATATCGGGATGGATTTTATGGGGGTGAGCAGATACCAGATGGTTGTGTAGTAGGTTGTTTGTGGTCCTTGCAGCTTTTTCCCGGCGGTTTTTGGATTGAAATTTCACCGGACGTGTTTTTGAAGGATGCAGTGGGAAAAGGAGGATATTTGTTTGATATGGAACAGTCAACAATAAAAGACGTCATCCATCCTTAGAATGTCACATCTGCCGACCAGCTCTTTTCATCTTCTCATTCACTTTATCCGGCATATCAATGAGTCCGAATCGGTAGAACATTCCATAAATATAAGTCACGCCTCGGATGTCGCCTAGAGCTTTTGGCCCGTCCACCACCGCTCCCACCTCTTTTATATTGTTCAGTGCCAGCAATACCGAACTCCATGCCAGGCTTTTACTATTCTCCCGGCGGTCGATCCAAAGTTCTTTTGTGTATTGGCCATTCCGACCTTTTCGTATTTCATAGGTAAAGGGTAAACCGGAGTAGGTTTTGAACCGCACTCCAGAATAAAGCAGGACCACTTCCCACAGGTGCTCCTCTGTCGGCTCGGTTCGCAGTTTTCTTACTGCTCTGTATCTCCGCTGCCGCTCTGCTCCCACACTGATTTTCTCCGCTGGTGCTTCACTTGGAAAGTACACGCCCTTTTCGTATGGCAGGTACGAGGTGACGGAGGCTCTGGACAATTTAAGGGATGATGCGGTGGAGAGAACCGCATCCTTGTAACTCCGTGTTTCTCTGTAATTATTAAAGGTATGCTGCACCATCTCCGCTACATCTGATTCATAGATCCCGGCTGTGATGAGCAATTTCCGAACCTTGATGGGGTTGAGAGACAGGGCGTCGGCAATGGATTGGAGGGAGCGTTCCTCCTCATAAAGTTTCACAGCACTTTCCAACTGCTCTTTCAGATTCTTCCCGGCATTATACTCAGGCTTCAACTTCTTTCGACCACCGCCCGGATTTCTGGCTTTATATGGTATTTTCTCGCCCATGATTATTCATGCAACTCCAGCGGCAGGCCATCCGGGTCGTGGAAGAAAGTCATCTTTTTGCCGGTATAACTATCCACACGGATCGACTCACATTCAATTCCAACTTCTACCAGTTCTCTCACCGTCTGCTCCACACTCTCTACACAGAAAGCAAGATGCCGCAGCCCACATGCTTCCGGACGGTTCACACGCTTCGGTGGGTTTTCCTCAGCGAAAATTTCCAGCTCCGTGTGTTCATTGACACGAAGATCCAACTTCCAGTCCTTACGCTCTGGGCGGTAGTTTTCTCTGATGACAGAAAACCCCAGCTTGTTCACATAGAAGTTCTTTGCGGCTTCGTAGTCAGATACAATAATCGCAATATGATGAATTTTTGATAAATTCATTATTTCTTACGCTCCATTTTTATTTCCGTCACAATCTATATACCACGCTCAGAAATACGCCGTGTGAACTTCTGGAGTTCAGTTTGTCCACACGGCATTTATTTTCTTCTTCGGGTCTAGGGGTTCTTATTTATTTCAGCTTTTCCAGAATCTCATCCGCACTCATGCCGCTCGCCAACAACTTCTTCAGCACTGCTTCGGCTTCCGCTTTCTTAGCTTCTTCAGCGGCCTTAGCATCTGCCTTTGCCTTCTTTGCTTCCAGAGTGGCCACTTCTTTTTCGGCTTTCTTTAGAGTAGCCTTCTTCGCTTTCAGATCAGCCTTCAAAGTGTCAATATTGGCGGTGATGGATGCAATCTCAGTATTCAGAGACGCAATAGTCTCCTGCTTCTCTGCTATCTGGGTTGCGTAGTCGATGGTAGTATTGGTTTTGGGACGGTTTTTGCTGCCTTTCGTTCTGGGCATGGTGATAACCTCTTTTCTTATACTTCAAACTGTTTTAATTCTTCTAGCGGTTCCTTATTTGTATCAATACACATTCTATCTTTCAGCCAGTCTGCTTTCGTATATCCCGTTCCCGTCACTTCATATACCTCGCCTTTTCGGTCGACAGGCTTAACCCAACCCCACATAATAAGCATATCCAATGCTTCTTGCCATCTAGCAGATTCTCTCTGTGAATCATCAGACATAAATTGTTTACCATCCGCCGAAACTTGGACTGCTGAACCTAAAGTAGCAATTCTTAATATTTGTCCATTTCCTTCGGCTGCGTATACTAAAAGAAACGCTGAATCAACTGGAATACTACCAACATCATCTCGTCCTACTGTTGGCACATGTTGTTGGTCATCCTCCTCTGTCTCTTTACTTTCGCTTTCCCTGGCTTCAGTAATAGCAGCTATATTATCTAAAAAAATATCTCGCTGTCTTTCCCATGTTGCTTCAGCCATTGGGCGAAGATTAAACTCTTTTGTAAGTTCATTTTTAAACTCGCTCAATCTATATTTTAATGTCCTATTGTCCGAATCATCCAATTTAATTGCGATTTGTGTCTTATCAATGCATCCATCTAGCTGATTGAATTGAAATCCTGGCAGTAAAACTCCTGTCCATTTATGTTTCATTGCCCATGTAGCTCCCATTTCATTTAATGATGCAGCGCTACTATAATAGTCTTTTGAAAAAGCATAAATCACATGAAGGTCACTATTCTGAAATTCGTTAACAAGCCACTCATACACCTTATTGCCAAGTGGAATACAGTACGGAGGAACTGATGAACAAATTATTTCTTCATCTCTTAAACCCAATACCTCGAGCAATCCCACAAATGCCTCGACATAATCAGCATCTTTACTACTATGTGATATAAATAATTTATGTGGTTTATCCATCTTACGTTCCTCCTCCACTGATTCAGATAGAGTTTTCCCTAATACTGTCAATTTAGCTTCTAATTGAGCAAATACTGAATCATCGCTAAAGTTTTTTCCCATTTTTGAAAAAAGACGAATTATATCTTGGACTGTTTTGCTCTGTGGAAGTTTTTCAAGTTCCGCCTCTATTTCTGCTTTCCACAGTAAATATTTTTCATCATTATGAATCGTTTGATATGGAGTCTGAATAGCAGGCTTTCCGGCTGGCTTTCCAAAAGATATGTACTCCGTTTTGAATCGTTTCTTTATATCTGGAGTCTGCTCAATAAGCCTAATCAAATTTTCATTTGCCAACTACTTTTCCTCCTTCGCCTAATCATTAACTTTTTATCACATCTCAGCCGATCATCGAATCCTTGATTCTTAAATCGTTGCCTGCTGCTCACCACGAAGAGGTGTGTGATTATTACGAGCAGCGCTGGGAGCTACCGCTCCCAATATATCACAATTTCATCCAGTTTTACAGATGCTTTCTTGCCTTCATCGCTACACAGTACAATAAACCGCCTAGCAATCCGCCGACTGTATTATAGAAGATGTCTGATAGTTGGAACGTACCAAGCCGTAGCAGTAACTGCAGCATCTCTATGCCTACTGAGAAGATAAATGCTATCTTACCACTTTGCCACAATATCTTCTTCCAGCCTTTTCCTATCTTCTCTTCGAATGTCCACATCACTACCGAACTAAACGGTACCATCATGATCACGTTCTCGATGCACTCGGTGGTCAGCTTCTGTTCGCCATTCACTGTCTCCCAGATGCCCCAACCGCCCACGACATCGGATAAAGGATTCATCCACAGATTCCGGTTTAACAGAGTTCGGAACAGAATAAGTGAGGTCACAAAAGCTAATAAAAACAGTCTCCGAAAGAACACACTCTCTTTAAATTTCTGATACCAGGTCACCACGGCACTCTTCCAACCTTTGCCGGCATCTTGAGGCTCGTACGCATACAGGTAGAAAAACATGGCGAGGAAGGAAAGAAGGAGCGAGAATCCAAACGGCTCATAGAGAGCTGTCAGAATGTTTGTGAGAATCTTCCCGAGTACATCAATCGTTTCTTTCATCGTCGTTTACAGATCACTGAACAGGTCAGCCTTGTATACACCGTTCTCCAGCATCTTCTTGAAGCTGTCCTTTACGGCTGCGACATCCTCATGGTAGGTCATTCCGTACCAGGTATCGTTCGTTTTCAAAACCTTCACAGACATCTTGCCCTGCTCCAGCAGTTCACCGACAAAGATAGGGATCAAATACTCTGCTTTCAGAGGATTGCCCGGCACTTCTTTCTCAAAGAACTCTTTGAAGCCTTCTTCCAGTACATCTAAAAATTCCGGAGTCAAGCCCCACATATTCATGGAAACCAGAGAATTCACATCCACAACTACGCCGTCTGCTTCTGCACCATCTGCAGTCTTTACGATGTTCTTGGTCTCCACAACCTCAGTCAGATTACTCTGCTCGTCCATCTTGCAGATGCCACGAGTCACGCCACCGTTATCAGACAGCGTATTCTTCAGCACAAATCCCGCCATGCAGGACTTGCCGCCATTCACCAGATACTCATGGATAGCCTTGAAGCCTTCCTTGCCATAGTAATCGTCTGCATTGATGACGATGAACGGGGTTTTGATTGCTTCCTTCGCAGCAAGCACAGCCTGACCTGTTCCCCACGGCTTTGTCCGGCCTTCTGGCAGAATTCCCGGGATGTCATTGATATCTTGGAAAGCGTAGTCCACAGTCACATTATGAGCGGAGCAGATAGTGGCAATGCGGTCACCGATAACCTCTTTGAACTCTTTCTCGATATCCTTGCGGATAATAAAGACCACATGATTGAAACCAGCCTCGATCGCATCATGGATCGAGTAATCCATGATGATGTGATTAGAAGCATCCACCGGCTCCAACTGCTTAATTCCCGTTCCGAAGCGGCTACCGATACCGGCCGCCATGATAAGTAATGTTGTTTTCATATTCTCTCCTTACTGTGCTCGTGCTGCTTTAATCGGACATACCTTGATACACTGATAACAACGAACACATTTACTTTCATCTATCTGTGGATATTCAAAGCCTTCTTCATCCTCCACCATAGATATGGCATCTTTCGGGCAGATGGCATAACAGGCCGTACATCCACAGCATTCTTCTTTTCTTTTATATAGTACTGGAAGTTCTTTCATTGATTTTTCTCCTGACAATCAAACACAAAGAGTAACCCATATTCCATGTCATTTACTTTCTGCCCCCCCCCGATTGCTCTGAGGGCTGATTTAATTGTATTCTTGATTTTTCTTTTCACCCTACTCTTAAATGTTACTTTTATTGGAGAAGCATACTTCTTTTTAAGTTCTTCGAATTCCATAGTTTCCATATCCTTAAAAAAAGTATCTCTCTGCGGCGGTCTACGGCAAGATTTATATTCTGCCGGATTACTTTTTATACCATCTTCATAAACTACTTCTTTCAACTTCAGTTCACTACTGATAGTTTCAAACGCCTTTCTTCCTCTATCCGTGCGAATTAAAATTAGTGACGTTCCATTGCCATCGTTCATTTCGGGAGCAACATCAATAATTCCCCAAAAATCCGCAATAGTCAAGTCTGCCATTTTCACCTTTTTTGCAGCACAGTCATAGCACGAGGGTCGGAGGCAGTAATCCCTCAGAAACATTTGCATATAGGGGTCTTCCTCCTTTGAAACGTACAACCGTTTTGTTTCATTTCCTGAGATATCCGCCAGAACTTCTTTTACACCAAAATCATTCCAGCTGTTATCTTTGCAGCGAAAGTTGACACCTATCAATATTCCGCCATTTTTCTTTTCCAGGTATTCAGCATATTTTTTCCATAAAGCCGGTGATGGAACACCATGGCAAATCATATCCACACACAATAAATTGTCATATTCTTTTCCTAGATAACATTTTAGTCCATTTACTTGACAACCTGTTCCACTGAAAAGTACAGGCTTGCCAGAAAGCAAATCATCTTTGGCCTGCTTATATGCACTCCCAATTTTAGCTTGTAAATACTTTGATCCACGAAGACGTGCAATCCCAGCAAGATCTGTTACTCGCATATATTCTGCTGAATAACAGTCATCCGACATTTTCACACCATATACAGTTCCATTCTGAGCGAGTACATTTTCTGCAAGCAAAGAAAAAACAGCACCAGAAGAACTGCTGAGGCGCACATCCTGATTCACATTATATCCCGCATATACTTTTATTGGCTTCACCTCATAATCTCCTTTCATGCATTTCACTCTCTCATCCCCAATTTTGTTAAAATTCCCCGTAATTTTCCTTTTGTCATCTTATTTACCAATAAAAGCGAATCTGTAAATTCTATTCTTTTATAGTAAGCAAGCAAATAAATCAAATTGGGAAGTATAACACAAATTGCTCCTCTAGCAACAAGCGTTACTATCAGTCCAGCATTTACTTTCGAGCAAATAAAATAAGTTGCAATACAGCTAACAAAGATAACGCAACAATAGTACAACAATTTTTTTAAATAGCCCAACAAATGCTTTTTTTCAAAAATCACCGTAAAGAGATTGTGTAAAAGCCACGGCATTCCAACGCAAACAATTGCTAAAACTGTAGAAATAAGAATACCGTATAAGCCTATAAGCTGCACAAGAATCAGATTTAAAGCCAAATTGGTTAACGCTGCGACTAATGGTCTGAACCTATCCTCATGCCACATTCCGGACGCATCTTTATATGTATTAAACAAAGAATTTAACTGTCGTACAAAAAAGTAAACCACAAAGCAAATAACAGCCGAGGATGAAAGCATTAAATCTTTACCAACCCACAATTCCATAAAAGGTTGATAAAGACAGAGCAAACAAACAGCGCAAAAACCAGCGCCCCAACATATTATAAACGTAAATTTATTTAAGTCTTTATAGTTCTTCTCTTTCGTTTCTACAACAATACTATTTCCAATTCCAGCTGTACAAGCAGAAAATACAACTGTTATCAACCCCGTTATTGCGTTTAAGATATAAAAATAGTTTTGGTAAATTGCTAAAGCTGTAAGTCCCAAAAAAGAAGAAATGACTATGGTATCCGCAGAGTCGTATATAATACCTCCAATTTTAGAAGTAAACAAATCCTTGATCCTGTTATTGATTGCTTTCTTTTCTTCAGCAGCAATTTGACCTTTTGGTTTAAATTGCGGATACATTCTATCAGCACACATAGCTGTAGCAATATTTGTCAATGCCTGCGTTGCTAATAGAACAATAACATAAAGATAATAGTCTTTAAACAGCCATAAAACCAATAACTGCAATGAGTACTGTATAGTGCTGGTTACAAGTGTAACTTTGCTTATAATATCTACTCTTTGATGCGCTTGTAAAATACTATTTTTATACGCATATAGCCAATAGGATAATACTGTAGCACCAAGATTCAGAAGATAAAGTAGATAAACATTAAGATTATCTGGAACATCTCCAGAAATCAACTTTGGAATAAATGGTGTTAAAGCACAGCCGATAACAGCAATAATAAGGCCAATTACCCTGTAATAAGTTTTATACAATTTCATCAATGCACAAATTGTTGCGTTGTCATCCTCAGCTATCGGCTTATACATACTATATATCATAGCAGAACCAACACCAAGTTCTGCTAAATTCAGCACCTGAAGAATAGACGTAAAAAGCGAATTCAATCCAAGATACTGAACGCCCATGAGATAAATCATAGCGGTGCGCATAAAAAATGGAACAACAGTCTGGTATACCCTTAATATTACACCTACTACTATATTTCTAGTTGCATTTTTTGTTCTCTCTATTTTCGCCATATACTGTTCTCCTAATATCTTGATAGAATACTCGTTTACTCCTACTGCCCCGACGGGAAAATCAACAACTTGTTTGCGACTAGTACGTTTTCTCCTTCTCTTTTTCTGTTCACTACATTTTCAGATGCGAGTTTATATCTCCCACCCCATGAATACACTTTTACTATTGCTTCAACAGTTTTTCTTATAATTACCACAACCAGCATCTCAATCAACATATAGCATTCGCCATTAACTCAACGCCAATCACTTATGTTTTCCTACAAATTTTCCAGGGGAAGTCAGCTGCCATTTTTGCCGAACTACAGCATCTCTACATAACATTAAAATTCATAGTTCAAACGGATTTATTTTCCACACTAAACGCTCTTTATGCCATCTTTATTGTTCGCTGATCCATACTATCCAGTCACAAAAGCAGCCATCATACTTTTCAAACAATATATATGCACCTCGTCTACTCTCACAAGGCAGCTTTATTTTTCTTCGTCTCAATTCCTAGTGAATTTTGAAGAAATTCCAATGATTTCCTTCTTTCGTTTTCTAACACGCCATAGCTCTCTGAATAATCGTGTTCATATATATCATTTTTCAAATCACTATTAACATATTTTCTTTCAAGCGAGAATTTTGTAAGCAAGGTATCGATTCTAGACTTCATACTTGATTCTTGACCAGCACGATCAAAAACCATAAAAGGCTTATCAAGCAAAAAAGAAAAAACACTTGCGTGAAAAGAATCTGTCAGTACCAAATCTGCATGATCTATTAAATATATAAACTCAAGTTGATTCGATGAGTATACATTACAATCCTCTTTCTCCATCAAATGGTACACCTGATACTGCTGATCCATGTTCAAATTGTTTATGAGCTTTTCAGCTCTTTCTGTCACCCCCCCTAAAAAGTATGTCACAATATACGGTCTTCGGATAAGCCACTTAGGTCTTTTTTCAAATCTCCTCCAAGTTTTCGCATCAACCATCAGTGTTGGATCAAGCATAACAAATGCATCTTTCCCTGTTAGATTTCGAATGATTTTTGCTCCGGCATCTTCTCTAACTGATACCGATTTAAATTTCTTTAGTTCTCTAGAAAAAGTAGACTTCCATTCTTCAGGAAGTTGTTCAATACCAAAACTCGGTGCAAAAGTTGCTCTTTTATTAGGTTCTACAAACGAAAGCAAAAACAATTCCTTCTTTATTTTATAGTCATCATACCAAGCCGGATTCCACACTTGGTCAGATCCAATTAGAAAATAATCTGCCTCTGGAATATCTTTTATCTCCGATATCATGGCAGTTTTAAGATATCTTTTGTCAATTTCCCCTATTCTGATTTCTCTTTTTAATTGATATTTCCAATAATCGCGATCTTTAGCGAATATATAATTTGTTAGCAGATGAAAAAGCCTTTTTAATTTTGATGTAAATGTATCATAAGTCTTCTTTTCATAATCGATCGTAGTGACATCAAATCCCAGCTTATTCATCACTATTGTTACAGCAAGGTTTTGAAGTCGATTTCCGTAATTTTTGGAGTCATAAATTGTAACAATATTTACATGTAACATTTTTTTCCTCATTCTACAGCATTCTCTATCAACTTAATAACTATTAGCGTATTGCTCTTGCATCCCTTTTACCCGATAATAAACGCATCCAATAATCATAAGCGGGAAACATTTCGATACGTCTAGAGCATAACTTTCTGTAACAGCATAGAGAACCATAATTGCCACACATATTTTTTCAATTTCATTCATATATTCGATATATTTCAATAAAAAAAATGAGATCAATAAAATAAAAATAATACCATATCCCATTAGCAACCAACAGTAACTATTGTCCAAATACAAACTATCAAACCATTGTCCCATCCATTGCCTCAATCCTGGGAACTGAACACCCTGCCCTACAATGGAAAATCCATAAAGATGATATGCATATGCTCCATATGCAATACGACCAGTAAAAAATTTATCCAAAAGTCTGTATAGTACTCTAACAGCTTCTGGCACTTTTTCGTATGTTGCAACAATTATCGCAAACAATATGGACAGCAAACCAAACCCCTTAGAAGCTATCTCACTGTACACTCTTTTTATACACGCGGAATTATACTTTTCCCCAATTACAAAAAGCATCAACAAAATAAGTAATATTATCGATGTATTAGAATTTGTAAACATATAAAAAATCACATTAATAGCAAAAATCAAACATAAATGGCCAGCTTTCAATCGTTCATATATTACAAAAATCAATTCGATACTTGTCCATAATATATACATTTGACATGTATTTGGCTGTCCCAAGAAAAAGTCATACCTTATGACGCCATTTCTAACAACCGTCGAAATCCTACCTGAGTCCAACAGTGAATTCAACATAAATATTATAACATGTACTGCTATCACTCCAATTTTTACAATTATTCTATATGACAACATTTGGTACAGATTAACGCCTTTCATTGCAATTATAAATAAATATGCAAAGAACAAGTAAAAATTTCCAACAGTAATACTAGAATAGCTACACAACAATCCTATTATTGTAATAAATATCAACTCTTTATTTTTGTACTTTTGTTTTAACAACTTGCTGCATATCAACAACAATATTACTGCATCAATTCCCGTAGCAAACCATTCATTTAACGTTATCAGAGAAGATGACTCTAACATCATCTTGATAGTTAGCAACATGTTTGCATGAACTACTACATCCACTTTTCTTGCGTGTTTGTCCATATTTGCTAGGACTCCTAACTATTAATTTAAAGGTTGCAAATTATTTGAGATAAATATTCTTGATTATTGCTTTCCTGAACATTGCGTCCTCCAAGCCAACCTGCCTCATTTACGTACTTACCATCAATAGCAACTTTGCTTGTAGCTTTCATTTTATACCACTCATACTCTATATCCAAATGACCCGTATCAATTGCCTGATAACCTTTCTCTGCCAAATCATAAGCTAATATTGTTGCAGTCGGCCCAATAGCCAATATAATCAAATCCTCCCTATTTGCATTTACTTCCACAGCATCTTGAATCTCTTTATATTTTCCGTATGCATTAACCGCTGGAACAAGAATCCGGCGGATACTTTTCACACCTGATAACAAATCATTACCTACTCCCAATCTTGTTTTAGTTCCTTCCACGATTAGTAGATCTCTACCTGCAAATATCTTACTCCAGAGTTTGAAAGCTTCTTTTGCGACATCAGGAGATTTATAACTCAGATAGCAGCGACTAATATCCGTACTATAATATGTTTTTTTATTATCAATATGGCTGATCCAATCTTTTCTAAAACGCCCCATATGGGCCGACCAAAATCTTCTTGTTTCAGTATTAAACAATGCAGGATCGCCAAATCCATTTGCAATACACACAATATGATTTCTTCCATTTGACTTCAGCACGCCATCCAGCTTATTAGCAAGTTCTTTGTTTTCTTCTTGAAAACTGTCCTGTCTTACCCCAAGAATCCATTTGATTTCCCCATCGCCATATCTGCTTACGGAACACTTATTTTCAAGAATATAGCGTAGCGTATCTGATATCCCAACAATCGTTGGATTATTAACTCTATTCTTTTGCCAAGTATCTTTTAAGATATAATAATTGGTTACAATGTAGTTCTCATATTCACGCCTTATCTTTCTAGCTATTCTATCCAAGAGCATTCTTTCATTTCCTCGCCTTCTGTTGGACTTTTCTCCAGCCCACATATGCATCAATGCTTTATAGATCGGCAATATAACTGATACACGGTTCTTCATATCTACTCTTACCCTACTTCCAAAACGATAGGAGGTTTATTTTATATGCCGAACTTTACCGCAGCTTCCGCCACAACATATAAATGTGTTCATTTATCAGGAGCATCGTGTTGGAAAAAATTGATTTTTTGTCTAACACTTCTGTATACTTAAACATGTCACAGATTAAAGCAAAATGTTTTTCCTTAACAAAATCCGACAAATGAAACATTGCTTTATTATCAGTTGCGATACAGTAGTTTACATATCGTCGATAATATTCAACTCTCAAAAGATTAAATGGTATTTTCTTCTTGAAGCTCAACATGCTTTTTTCTATATACTTTTCCTGTTCATCAAGGACGTCAAACGGTTTCAGAAATATATCCGGGTTCTGCTCATGAAGAATACTTGTTGGACGTTGCAAATATCTATATGTTGCCTTATCACTAATTGCAATCTTTGTAGCTTTCGCAAAAACCAAATACAGGGTCAAACAATCTTCATAAACTTTATACCCTTCTCGCCATCGAATATCTTCCCAAAGTTCCTTAGAAAACAGCTTATTCCATGGGTAGCTCCTTAACTTGTCGCACAATAGTAGATACAACGCATCTTCTCTTTCTAATACAGATATGCTTGTATTTATAGATTCAGAAGTATCCTGTTCGTTAGAATCTCCATTTACCTCAATATATCCAGCACACACTATTTCTGCACCAGTGCTCAATGCTACTTCAACAAAATGTTCAATATAATCTTTGCAAATATAATCATCACTATCAATGAAGCATACCCAGTGACCATTAGCTGCATTTAATCCAAAATTACGTGCAGAAGAATGGCCCCCATTTTCTTTATGAAACACCTTTATTCTATTGTCTTTTTGGGCATATATATCGCATATTTGGGGACAATCATCTGGCGATCCATCGTCTATAAGTAAAATTTCAATATTTTTATATGTTTGAGAAATTACACTATCAATGCATTTTGACAAATATTTTTCAACTTTATAAATAGGGATAATTACACTTACGAGGCAAGTTTCCCCCATAATATTTGAGCTATCCATTCTCCTACCTCTCATGAGTCTATTTTTATTATCTTAGCGAATTGATGTTTTTGCATGCTCCACACTTTTTTATATATTTTCTCTCCCATAAAGGAAAGCAGTATCTTCTTTTTTGTTGATTTCGGCATGTCATGAAATCGCAGAGCCTTAACTCTATTATTAGCAATGAATTGTTTAACTCTCTTTCTTTCTTCAGGATACAGCGATTTGTCCTCTGGAAGTCTAGCAAGCGTATGCAGATAGTAAAACATTTTAGGAACCAACACATATTCCGCAATGTCAGGATAATTCAAATCAAAATAATCCTGCATTTCATCCAGAGCATCTAAAACATCAAATTTGTTTTTTGATGTGTATGCTCCTGCAATAATACTACCTTCTCGTTGACGATATATATATAGCTGTTCTTGCGTATATACTACTCGATCTGCCTGACTAAAATATTTATAGGTAGTTGCGACATCCTCGTATATTCGCCCTTCTGGAAACATATACTTTTTCACAAACGATGTCCGAAAAATCTTCTGATGCGAATAATGGCCAAATTCATTTTCAGCCAATAGTACTTTCAATGCTTCGGCCTTCGTATAACTGAAAACCGCACTCTTGCCATCTTTCGGCACTTCCGTTCTTCCATAACAATATCGAAAACGACAGACAGCAATATCAGCATGATATTCACACATCAAGGAATACAGTCTTTCTATGTAGCAAGAGTCAATATAATCGTCACTATCTATAAAAGCCACATATTCTCCCGTCGCAATCTTAATTGCTGTATTACGAGCCACCGACAAACCACCATTTTTTTGATGAATAACCCTAACTCGCCGATCTTTCTTTGCATAATTGTCACAAATTCCGCCTGATGTATCTGTAGAACCATCATCTACCAGAATAATCTCTATGTTCTTATAGGATTGATTTACAATCGACTTAAGACACTCCTCCAGATACAACTCAACATTATAAACCGGCACAATAATCGAAATGCAATCTGTCATCCTATACATCCTCCCTTAGTCTCTGAACCAATGCTTTTGTTATAAAATAGCACCGAAAGAATATCCACCTTTTCTTTTTTATCAGCTTAACTTCAAATTTTTTGAGTTTTCCAAGTTTACTCAAATCCACATGATTAACTATTGCCTGTATCCTTTTCTCATTCTGTATCCTTTCCATATATTCATCCATATCGTCTTTGGAACATGAAAGAACTATATTTCTAGACATTGCGGTAAACGTCCTCAATTGGTATAAATAAAATTCATGCTCAAACTCGTATCCACATCTCTTATAGTATCTTTCTGTCTGCTCCATCAATTCCAGCCAAGTATCATATTGCTCGGTCATATTGCAATTTCGCATAACGCTTGCGGGATTTATACAATAGTACAGTACCGGAATATTGATCAACTTACATGTTTGAATGTGTTTGCAATACTCCAAAACAAACATATAATCTTCCCCAACTTTCATGCCAACAGGAAACATCACATTGTGCTGCTCGATAATGTTTTTTTTAAATAGTTTACCCCAGCAAGTATGTAGCATATGAGTCGTAAGGAGTTGTCTATTTAGAAATCTCCTAGTATCTTCATGTTCATCCATCGAAGAATAGAATTCTTCTTTTTTTAATCCATTTTCATATAAGCAAATATAGTTATATCCCACTATATCATAATCACTGTCAACTTCTTTCATGAGAGATATTGCATTTCTATTAATAAGATAATCGTCGGCATCAAGAAAAAAGCAATACTGTCCGCTTGCATTTCTTAATCCTGTATTTCTAGCTGCAGATACTCCTGCATTTTCCTGTGTAATAAATTTTATTCGACAATCATTTTCAGCATATTCTTCACAGATTTTTGCAGAATTGTCCTTGCTCCCATCGTCGACTAGAATTAATTCTATCTCGTCTGATGTAATAGAAAGCACCGACTCAACACATCTATCCAAGTATTGTTCTGCGTTATACACCGGCGTAATAAAACTGATCTTCATTATTTACACTCTCCTAAACCGCACAATAATTGGCATTAATTGAGACAACAGGTTATACATTGTATGATTCATCATACGCATGTAGATGGATTTGATCCCTTTTTGCTTTTTTAGCGTTGGATTATTTTTCCAGTTTGGAAAGTATCTATGAAGAAAAGACCAATTTTCTTTAAATATTTCATTTCTGATTTTTTTGTCATCAATTTTACTAAACCTGATAAATGCGCTGCCTAGCAAAATACGCAAAAACAGATATTCCAATGCGGATTTATAACGGTCATAATACCCTTGCTCTATATAATATTGTATAAGTCCCGCTAAGATTGTATGGATGTCCAACAGTTTACGTGATTTCGAATTGTTTATAGATGTCCCGCGTTGTACATAATGAACACACGCATGATCAATATAGGCAATTTTCCTAATATGTGGTACAATTCTAATAAAGAAATCAACATCTTCGTGATAAAGTCCAACTGCAAATTCAACGCCTGTTCTCTGCAACCACTCTCGATTATAAATCTTATTCCATACTACTGATCGCCCATACATAATCAATTCGTTTTTGTTAAAGTAATGAACACCTTTTTCTGTATCCTCATAGCCAGAATACGTATGGTGTAAATCACATTCAACATAGTCCGCTTGCTCCGCTTCCGCTTTATTATAAAGCAGTTCCATCATATCTAAATCTACAAAATCATCACTATCTATGTACCCAATATACTTTCCCTTTGCATAAGACATTCCAAAATTTCGTGCCTCTGACAAGCCTCCGTTTTTCTTGTCCAATGCGATAATCTTATCTGGATAGTGTTCCGCATATTTACGAATGATATCCGGAGATCGATCTGTGGATCCGTCATTGACAACAATTATTTCTATCTCTTGTAACGTTTGATTCACCAACGTTTCCAAACACTTTGCTAAATACCCTGCAACATTATAAACAGGAACAATCACACTTACCTTAATCATCCTTTGTATCCTTTAGACCAGTATTTAAAAATCAGCGACATAATTGCAATATCATCTATGAGATATCTCTTCACCATACGCTTTGGATCTTGTGTGATTCTAAAAAGCCATTCCAGCCCATGATCCGCCATCCAGCGAGGAGCTCTTTTAATGTTTCCTGCCTCGAAATCAAGACTTGCACCCAAACCAAAAGAAATTGGCACTCCAAGTTCTTTACAATGATGGTACATGAACTTCTCTTGCTTTGGACATCCCAATCCAACAATCAAAATGTCAGGTTTAGACTCTTTAATCATAGACTTAATCTTATCCATTTCTATTTGATTATTTTCAAAACCAAATGGCGGAGAGTATGTACCAACAACCTGTAATCCCTTAAATTTATTTGCAAGATTCTCTGCTGCTTTCGCTGCTACACCTTCAGCCGCGCCTAAAAAGAATAACTTATATCCTTTTTTCGCAGCCATACTGCACAAGAGTGGGAACAAATCCGAACCTGAAATTTTCTCTTTAATCGGTGTTCCATACCATTTTGCAATCCACAACAATGGTTTACCATCCGTCAAAATTAACGACGCATTCTCATAGACCGCCTTTAATTCTTTACTCGTTTCAAGCTGCACAATGTGATCCACATTAGGTGTTACCACGTATGCACTTCTATTTTCTTGAATCAGCTGATCAATAGCCTGCAGTGTTTCCTGCATTGTCAAATTATCAATCTCTGTGTTCATAAATTTTATTCTTGACATTTTTCTGCCCTCATTACAAGCCTGTTAGCACCGAACCTTAATTAACTCTGCATCACCAACAATCATGCATCTACCCAGTCTAGCTGGCAAAAACATTGTTTCACCTTTGCTGAAGCGCATCGGCTTTTGTTCCGCATCCATTGTCTGCACTTCTCCATATCCATTCAGGCACATCAATACCTGGAATGAACTATCCATCACTGAAAAGGCAAAACCTTTCGTTACTTGTATTCTCTCTGTTTCAAAATATTTACAACGGCAAAGTAATTCACGAGAGCAACCTGGATAATACTTTACCATCCTCGATTTTTTGTTCACATTCGATGTAACTTTCATCTCCATGACTTGCACAGCCTTATCAAAATGCAATTCACGTTTTTTACCGTTCTTATCCACACGATTATAGTCGTAAACACGGTATGTTACATTAGAACTTTCCTGAATTTCTGCCACAAGGATACCTTTACCAATACCGTGTACCGTACCCGCTGGAACAAAGTATGTATCCCCTTTATGAACTTGAATTTTTTGTAGATGCTTATCTAGTGTTCCAGTATCAACAGCCTTCCGAAGTATTTCTTCCGTCACTTCATGCTGAAAACCATAAATTAAACTAGCTCCTTCATCAGCATCAATAACATACCACATCTCGGTCTTGCCGTTGTCGCCTTCGTGCTCCCGTGCATATACATCATCGGGATGAACCTGAACCGACAAATCCTTCTTGGCATCGATGAATTTCACCAATACAGGCAGTTCTCCGTTTTCCACCTTTGTGCCAAGATATTCTGAGTGAGCATTCAGTACCTCCGCCAGCGTTTGTCCCTTATAGATTCCATTCGCCACATAGCTAGGGCCATCCGGATGTACAGAGCATTCCCATGTCTCTGCCAGCGGTGTCAAATCAATCTTTTTTCCGTATTCTTCCCGGAGTCGGGTGCCACCCCACAGATAGTCCTTGCCAGTCGGAATCAATTTCATGATTTCCATTAATTTATCCTCCGCAGCATTAATCCATCGGGAATTTAATCTTGTCTGTAACGCTGATTTCTTCACCGAGCTGAACTTCAATCATATCAAGTGCTGTAATAGCCTCTACTGTATGTTTACAGCCTGCGGCAATTGTGATTACATCGCCAGTGCGCAACACCTGTTCCATGCCATCTACAATTGCCTTTCCTTTACCAGAAACGACCGTCCAAACTTCCTCGCGGTAATTATGCATATGGTAGGTCATATGCTCACCAGCTCTCATGGAAATCTTGACTGTCATCGAGCCCGGTTGAACATCAATGACTGTATAAGTACCCCAAGATTTCTCAGCATACATTACTTCTGTCTCGATTTTTTCCACATAGGGCTTCATATAACCGCTACGTTCTTTATCAGCAATCAAGATACCATCGCCACTGGCAGCAACAATCATATCCTTACACCCCATACAGATGATTGGAATATTCAGTTCGTTCACCACATTGGTATTCTCGCAGGTTTCATCCAAAATGGCCTTGCCCTTGGTTTTATCTGCCATGACTTCGGCCATCATGTTCCAAGTACCGACATCTTTCCAGTCGCCACTGTAACGCAAAACCTGAATGCTGGACTCTTTCTCAACCACTGCATAGTCAAAGCTAATCTTGGTCAGGGTATCATATTTATTGAACAGATCACGGTAATCCTCGAAGTCGATCATACTATGTGCTTTATCCAGAAGATAGCCTAGCTTGAACGCAAAGATACCGGCATTCCACAGCGCACTCTGAGCCAGATACTTTTTGGCCGTTTCTACATCCGGCTTTTCTTTAAACTCCTTGACCTTGCTAACGTTTTCGCCACTTTCAGGGATGATGTAACCATACTTCTCACTGGGATAGGTCGGCTCAATGCCCATCAAAGTCAGGTTTGCGCCACCCTGCTCTGCCAGCTCCTGCAGGGTCTTGACTGCTTCGTAATAGGTATTATCTACATAAGGGTCAACCGGGCAGACAACAACAGCTTCATCCTCTGCAACCCCCATTTCATCATGAAGATATGTAGCAGCCAACGCAATGGCCGGAAAGGTATCGCGGCGGCAAGGCTCTACACAAATGGATGCCTTTTCGCCCAACTGATTCTTGATAGCACTTGCCTGCGACTTACTGGTTGCAATGGTAATCTTTGCATCAGCGTCTACTGTGGTGATTTGGCGATAAACGCGCTGCGCCATAGACTCATACAGATCATTATTCTTGAACAGTTTGATAAACTGCTTACTACGCACATCATTAGAAAGAGGCCAAAGACGTTTACCGGAACCACCAGAAAGCAAAATAATATTCATGTTTTTTCTCCTCATACAACTGCCAATCTTTTTTTACTTCAAATATTTTTCAGCGCTCTTTCGGATATATGCCTCCACCATCTCGGCAGTTTCCTTATTCTCCGCACTGACAGAGATATAAGTTTTCAGCTTCGGCTCGGTACCGGAAGGACGCACCACAATGGAGCAATTATCTTCCAGTAAAAACTTGAGCACATCGGATTTAGGCAAACCATCCAGACCCGGAGCATAGTCCAGCAACTTGACAACCTTCTTGCAGCCAAATTCCTTGATGTCACCACGGAATGCCTGCATAATGCTCTGCATCTTGGCGAAACCAGCGCTGCCGTCGAACTCATAGCTGTGCAGGGTGTTCAGGCAGTAACCATAAATCTTGTACAACTCGTCCAGTTTGTCCAGTAGGCTGATGCCCTGAGTGGCATAGTAGCTGAACATCTCGCAGATCATATAGGCACCGTCCACGCCGTCCTTGTCGCGGACATAGGAGCCGGTCAAGTAGCCGTAGCTCTCCTCAAAGCCGAACACATAGCTGTCTGCCTTGCCCTGCTTTTCCAGCTTGCCGATCTGCTCACCGATGAACTTGAAGCCAGTCAACACATTGATGGTGCGCAGGCCGTAATGGGTGGCGATCTGCTCGCCCATGTCCATCGTCACGATGGTCTTGACCATGACCGGATCGGTAGGCATCTTGCCGTGCTTGGCGCGCTGGCTACAAATGTAGTCCAGCAGCAGCATACCAGTCTGGTTACCGGTCAACAGCTCATACTCCCCTGCCTTGTTCTTGACAGCGATGCCCACACGGTCACAGTCAGGATCGGTAGCCAGCAACAGGTCGGCGTTGCACTTCTTGGCATATTCCGTGCCCAGCGCCATAGCCTCTTTGATCTCCGGATTAGGGTACGGGCAGGTCGGGAAGTTTCCGTCCGGCTGTTCCTGCTCCTTGACCACCGTGATGTTGGTGTAACCCATCTCTTTCAGGGTGCGGGTCACAGGCTTCAGACCGGTGCCGTTCAGCGGGCTATACACGATGGCTACGTTCTTGTTGACCTCTTCGCCAAACAGAACAGACTGGCTCTTGACCTGCTCCACGAATGCGGTGTAGACCTCGTCCGGGATGTACTGGATACTGCCGTCTGCCACACCTGCTTCAAAATCGCCGGTCTTGACGTCGGCAAAGATGTCCAGCTTCTCGATCTCAGCCAGAATTTCTGCTGCGGCCTCGGTGGTGATCTGACAGCCGTCCGCGCCGTAGACCTTATAGCCGTTGTATTTGCTGGGGTTGTGGGACGCCGTCACCATAACACCGGCAGAGGTGTGCAGATAGCGAGTTGCAAAGGACACGGTAGGAACTGGCATCAGAACAGGCCAGATATTCACCTTGACGCCATTAGCAGCAAACACCCCGGCGGCAACTTTTGCAAACACATCGCTCTTGATACGGCTGTCATAACCGATGGCCACAGACGGCTCTGCAAAATTCTTTTTCAAATAGTCTGCCAGACCCTGAGAGGCCTTTGCCACCGTGTAAACGTTCATCCGGTTGGTGCCAGCGCCGATGACGCCGCGCAGGCCGCCCGTGCCAAATGCAAGGTCACGATAGAATGCGTCCTCAATTTTGCTATCATCTAACGTTTTCAACTCTGCCACTACATCAGCATCTGCTCTAGCATTTACCAACCAGCTCTCATATTCCTTCTTAATATTCATAATATTTACTCCTCCGATCCTTCTCGGACCAATCCACTTGAATGGTGATTTTTATTTATGTGCACATCCTGCGTTTCAGGATGGTATCCAAGTTTCTATTCCCCATGCCCCAACAGACACACCGTAAATGTCTTGAAAATAATCTTCCAATCCACCCAGAAGCTACGCTCCCTGACATACTTTACGTCCAAGTCCATCCACTCCTCGAATGTTAAATCATTACGGTGTGGTGCAACTTGCCAATAGCAACTAAGGCCTGGCGTCACATACAAACGCTGTTTTTCGTATTCACCGTACTGTTTTACCTCACGGGAAAGAGCAGGGCGTGGTCCTACAATGCTCATGTCTCCCTTGAGGACATTCCATAGCTGGGGCAGTTCGTCAAGACTGGCCTTACGGATGAATTTTCCAACACGAGTAATGCGTGGATCATCTTTGATTTTGAACACTGGGCCATCCATTTCATTTTGTCCCAGAAGTTCATCAAGCTTAGCTTCGGCATTTGGACACATGGAGCGAAACTTATAGAATTTAAATGGCTTGCCATTGCGCCCAATGCGCTCCTGTGAAAAAATCGGGCCTGCTGACGGGTCGTCCACCACAATTGCAATTGCAGTTATCAGCATGATGGGTGACAGAACAATCAAAGCTACTGCTGATAAAATAAAATCCTGAATTCGGCGACCAATCCAATATAAGCGGTGATCTCTCAGATTTTCTTTTCGGTCAATCTCTACCGACTTATCAATTCCCAACACAACCGCGTTCATTTTTATCCCTTTACCTTGCTATGTGTGTATTCAGCCAGGTTGTCCATGTACACATCCAGAAGGATGGTATTTCTTGCTATCATCGTATTCTCTTACTCCTCAACGCACCTCATGGCACAATAACAAGCCTGTATACAGATTGCAGTAACAATCTATACGCAGGCTTGTCCTCGTACCCCCTAATTTTGTTTTCTGCTCTACCAGCTTTCGCTGTGGTGGGTTAAGTATAGAGCGCAACCAGAAGCCATTAACCCCTGAAATCACGCTGGCCGTAACGCACCATGACAAGCAGAAACAAGTTGAGGTGAAAAGGTCAAGCCGCGCAAACCCGCATGAAATCAGGCTTTTCTCTGGTTGTCCAT
>OLGY01000521.1_pt1 | contig 26075 bp, 24 predicted proteins | sample 1605951 | NCBI WGS metagenome assembly OLGY01 (sample SAMN03283280) | human gut metagenome | biome: human-associated habitat; material: feces | host: Homo sapiens | place: Peru | collected 2012
AAAGATCGACAAGGTCAGAGTTCCGTTAGGTGTTATCGGTATTATCTATGAGGCACGCCCAAATGTCACCGCGGATGCCTTTGGTTTATGCTTTAAAACCGGTAACGCTGTGATCTTAAAGGGTGGCAGTGATGCCATTCATTCCAATATTGCAATCGTTAACATATTACAGGATGCACTGGAAGCCTGCGGAATGCCCCGGACTGCGGTGCAGTTGATTGAAAATACGGATCGCGCGGTTACCGCGCAGTTTATGAAAATGAAGGAATATGTGGATGTACTGATTCCCAGAGGCGGTGCGGGATTGATCCGCAGCGTGGTGGAGAACAGTACGATCCCTGTGATCGAAACCGGCACCGGTAATTGTCATGTTTATGTGGATCGGGACGCAAATGTGGATATGGCAGTAAAAATTCTGATGAATGCCAAGACCCAGAGGATCGGCGTCTGCAATGCCTGTGAGTCGCTGGTGGTACATCGGGCAATCCGCGATAAATTTCTTCCCAAAATGGCGGAGACCCTGAAAACAAAAAATGTGGAACTGCGGGGAGACGAAAGTACCTGCGAAATCCTGCCGGATTGCATTCCGGCAACGGAAGAAGATTACGGTACCGAGTATCTGGACTATATTTTATCCATTAAAACGGTTGACAGTGTGGACGAGGCGATCGCTCATATTAACCGCTATAATACGAAGCATTCCGAATGTATCGTGACGGAAAATGTGCAGACGGCGGAAAAGTTCTTAAACGAAGTGGATGCTGCCTGTGTCTATGTCAATGCATCCACACGCTTTACGGATGGATTTGAATTTGGATTTGGTGCCGAGATCGGCATCAGCACACAGAAGCTGCACGCAAGAGGCCCCATGGGTCTGAAGGAGCTGACCTCCTATAAATACAAGATCCACGGAAACGGTCAGATCCGTGGATAATGACCTGTGTATTCTCCGGATGTTTTGTCCGGAAATAACTATAGAGTAGAGGAGAGAGATTATGAAAGAAGTAAACGGAAGCATTTGGCATACCATGAGCACTCAGAGAGTGACTCCCACAGATTTTGTCTGTGTCATTGAGATTTCCAAGGGCAGCAAGAACAAGTATGAGTTGGACAAGGAGACCGGTCTTCTGATCCTGGACCGTATCCTGCATACATCCACCCATTATCCTGCGAACTACGGATTCATCCCCAGAACCTACGGTGATGACGGTGACCCGTTAGACGTGTTGTTACTGTGTTCCGAGCCGGTACAGCCCATGACTCTGGTAAGAGCGTATCCGATCGGCGTGATCTCCATGCTGGACAACGGCAAAAACGATGAGAAGATCATTGCAGTACCTTTCAATGATCCCAATTATAACTGCTATCATGATATTTCCGAGCTGCCCAGTCATGTTGTGGACGAGATGGAGCATTTCTTCACGGTATATAAGGCACTGGAGAACAAGACCACCGCAGTCAATGAAAAGGGTAACAGAGAAGAAGCCATCGAAGTCATCAAGAAATGTTTGGATAACTACATTGATACCTTTATCAAGAGCTGGTAAATAATTGATGAAAAAAATGTCAAAACCCACTAGATTTTTTTGGGGAAATATGAGAAAATGAACACGACCATTATGATATTATTTTATCAATAGTATTATAAGTACATATTGAAAGGAGATTTCACATGATTTATTCAAAAGAAGTTGAAGAAATGTGTCCCGTTGCACAGGGCGTACATCATGGTTGTGCTCCCATTCCCGAAGAGGCAAAATGGGTGCAGGCAAAAGAAGTTAAGGATATTTCCGGTCTGACTCACGGTGTGGGCTGGTGTGCACCTCAGCAGGGTGCATGTAAGCTGACCCTGAACGTTAAGGAAGGTATCATCCAGGAGGCTCTGGTTGAGACCGTTGGATGTTCCGGTATGACCCACTCCGCAGCTATGGCTGCTGAGATCCTGCCCGGTCTGACCGTTATGGAAGCTTTAAATACTGACCTCGTATGTGATGCAATCAATACCGCTATGAGAGAGCTGTTCTTACAGATCGTATACGGACGTACCCAGAGTGCATTCTCTGAGGAAGGTCTGCCTGTCGGTGCAGGTCTGGAAGACCTCGGTAAGGGCTTAAGAAGCCAGGTTGGTACTATGTACGGTACTCTCAAGAAGGGTCCCCGTTATCTGGAGATGGCAGAAGGTTATGTAACCGGTATCGCTCTGGACAAGGATGATCAGATCATCGGTTACCAGTTCGTTAACCTTGGCAAGATGACTGACTTCATCAAGAAGGGTGACGATGCTAACACTGCATGGGAAAAGGCTAAGGGCCAGTACGGTCGTGTAGATGATGCAGTTAAGATCATCGATCCCAGAAAACAATAAGATACAGGAGGACAGAAAAAATGGCTTTATTTGAATCATATGAAAGACGTATTGATAAGATCAACGCTGTACTGAACAGCTATGGTATCTCCTCTATCGAAGAAGCAGAGAAGATCACGAAAGATGCTGGTCTGGATGTATACGATCAGGTTAAGAAGATCCAGCCCATCTGTTTTGAAAATGCTTGCTGGGCTTACACTGTAGGCGCTGCAATCGCAATCAAGAAAGGCTGCAGAAAGGCATCTGAAGCAGCTGCAGCTATCGGCGAAGGTTTACAGGCATTCTGTATCCCCGGTTCCGTTGCTGATACCCGTAAGGTAGGTCTTGGCCATGGTAACCTGGGCAAGATGCTGCTGGAAGAGGATACCGACTGCTTCTGTTTCCTGGCTGGACATGAGTCCTTCGCAGCAGCAGAAGGTGCGATCGGTATCGCAGAGAAGGCTAACAAAGTTCGTCAGAAGCCTTTACGTGTTATCCTGAACGGTCTTGGTAAGGATGCTGCAAAGATCATTTCCCGTATCAACGGATTTACTTTCGTAGAGACCTCTTATGATCCTTACACCAACACCGTTACCGAGGTAGAGAGAATTGCTTACTCCGAGGGACTTCGTGCTAAGGTTAACTGCTACGGCGCTAACAGCGTTCCCGAAGGCGTAGCTATCATGTGGAAGGAGAACGTAGACGTATCCATCACCGGTAACTCTACCAACCCTACCAGATTCCAGCATCCCGTAGCCGGTACTTACAAGAAGGAGAGACTCGAAGCTGGCAAGAAGTACTTCTCCGTTGCATCCGGCGGCGGTACCGGACGTACTCTGCATCCCGATAACATGGCTGCAGGTCCCGCTTCTTATGGTTTCACCGATACTCTGGGCCGTATGCACTCTGACGCGCAGTTCGCTGGTTCTTCCTCCGTACCTGCACACGTTGAGATGATGGGTCTGATCGGTATGGGTAATAACCCTATGGTAGGTGCTACCGTAGCTGTTGCAGTATCTATTGAGGAAGCTGCAAAGGCTGGCAAGTTCTAATAAATCTGATTTTCAGAATTTTCGAGACTCCCGATTTTTTCGGGAGTCTTTTTTTCCGGAAATTTACTTTGTAATCGAACATGTATTCTGATATAATCGTTTATAGAAAGTATTTGAAAGGAGGCATTTATGGAGCAATCATCCCATACTTATATTGCTATGGATCTGAAGTCCTTTTATGCCTCCGTGGAATGTGTGGACAGAGGCTTGGATCCACTGAATACCAACCTGGTGGTAGCGGATGCCTCCCGGACGCAGAAGACCATCTGCCTGGCAGTGTCCCCCTCCCTGAAAGCCTATGGGATTCCCGGAAGGGCCAGACTCTTTGAAGTAATTTCGAAAGTAAGAGAAGTAAATGCACTGCGAAAAGTAAGAGCTCCCGGAGGAGCTTTTACCGGAAAATCTTCTTTTGCGGATGAATTGCAGGAACATTCCGAATTGGAGGTGGCTTTTGTCACAGCGACACCACGTATGGCGAGATATTTAGAATACAGTACGCAGATTTATGATATTTATCTGAAGTACATTGCACCGGAAGATATTCATGTCTATTCGATTGATGAGGTGTTCCTGGATGTGACACAATATCTGAAAACCTATGGCATGACAGCGAGAGAACTGGCGTCCCAAATTGCAATGGAGATTCTCGAGAAAAAGGGTCTGACTGCCACAGCCGGAATCGGAACCAATCTGTATCTGTGTAAGATTGCCATGGACATCGTAGCCAAACATATGGAGCCGGATGAAAACGGTGTCCGGATCGCCGAACTGGATGAGATCAGTTACCGGGAACTTTTGTGGGATCATAAACCACTGACGGACTTCTGGAGAGTTGGCACTGGATACCGTCGGAAACTGGAAGCTGCCGGAATGTTTACCATGGGTGATGTGGCCAGATGTTCGATCGGTAGCACTCAGGATTATTATAATGAAGATCTACTCTATAAAATGTTCGGAATCAATGCGGAGCTTCTGATCGATCATGCCTGGGGATATGAACCGGTGACCATGGATCTGATCAAGTCCTACCGTCCGGAGACCAACTGTATCAGCTCCGGGCAGGTATTGCATTGTGCCACGGATTTTACGAAGACGAAGATCATAGTCCGGGAGATGGCGGAGCAGCTGGCAATGGATCTGGTGGAGAAAAAACTGGTCACAGATCAGATCGTGCTGACTGTTGGCTATGATATTGACAACCTGAAGATTCCGGAGATCGCAGATCATTATCATGGTGAAATCACGGTAGACCGTTATGGCAGAAGCGTACCGAAGCATGCCCACGGCACTGGAAACCTTGATGCAATGACTGCGTCAGTCAGCAGGATTACAGAGACAACAATGGGATTATATGAACGGATTGTAGATCCCATGCTGCTGACCCGAAGAATCACTCTGGTGGCCAATCATCTAAAGGATGCGGACAGCGTAAAGGAAGAGCCGGTCTACAAACAGCTGGATCTGTTCTCCGGAGGCTTTTTGCAAACGGGGCAGAAGGAAACTTCCCGGGAAACAAAGCAGCTGGAAATGGAGCGGCTGGAAAAAGAAAAACACTTGCAGGAAGCAATGCTCAGCGTAAAATCAAAGTATGGAAAGAATGCGATTCTGAAGGCTGCCGATCTGCAGGAGGGAGCCACAACCATAGACAGGAACCGTCAGATCGGCGGACATAAGGCATAATATTTATCGGACCACAAAATCCGATAACAGGAAAAGAGTAAAAAGATGAATGAAAAATATAAGGACATGCTCCGGCTTCCGCATCCTGTGTCCGCCACCCACCCCAGAATGTTGTTGCAGGACCGGGCGGCACAGTTTTCTCCCTTTGCGGCATTGACAGGATACGAAGATGCTCTGAAGGAAACAGCCCGTCTGACGGATCATTTTGTTGAACTGGATGAAGACAGAAAACAGGAGATCGACCGGCAGATCGGTTATCTGCAACAGCACATGAGAGAGGAACTTACGGTAAAGATCACTTATTTCGTACCGGACACCCGGAAAAACGGCGGTGCCTACAACACTCTGGAAGGATGCGTGCAAAAAATTGACGAAAATAACAAAAGCCTCCGGATACAGGGAACGGAGATATTGGTAGATAAAATCTATCAGATAGATTTTATCCGGGCAACATTGTAAATATTTATGGAAAATGCTACAATATTTCCCGATAGGCACTACTGAAAAGTTGGGAAAGGAATCTTTCGGAATGAAGAAAAAATATATCGGTACAGTTTTTTTCTCTCTTCTTTTATTGTTGTTATTTCTTCCGGTTTTCTTTTATGTTATTTATTACGGAAGCAACGTAGATTATAATGCAATGCACAAAATTGTTACCGTGGAAGGAAACAGGGTCTTATTTTTATGTGCGATCGTGGGAGCCGTGGTACTTGGAATTCTTTATTTTTTTCTCAGAAAACTCCCAACCACGCCCCATACAATAACTGTATTTACGACCGTTACCGTAGTGGTCTGTGTCCTTTTTTATATGATCAATGTCAATATTTCCAAATGTATAGCGTTCTACGGCGGCTGGGACTGCGGAATGGTGGCCAATTCGGCACGTTGGATCTTCGAAGGCGGAGAACTGGGATATGACGATTATTATACGATCTACAGCAACAATATTCCCATTACATGGCTTTTGTATAAGCTGTATTGCTTTTCTTCCGGCATGAAAGCGTATCCGTATAACCCGGAGTTTATCTGGATCCAGTTCCAATGCATAATGCTTTCACTGGCAGTATTATGTTCTGTACTTTTGGTGCTCAGAGTCAGTAAAAACCTGGGAACATCTGTTATAGCACTGATTTTCAATATTGTCTTTCTGGGAATTTCTCCCTGGAAAATCATTCCGTATACGGATGGCTGCACCATAGCGCTGCCTGTTATGATCCTTTTCTTATATTCCATGGTGCGAGGCCGCAAAAGCAGGTGGAGTTATGCTCTCTGGTTCCTGCTTATGTTTCTCGGATGCCTGAGCGGCATTATGAAAGCAACCTGTTATGTGGCGGTAATTGCGATTGTCATAATTGATATTTTTTGGACCGTTTCGGAGGAGAGCGATGTTCGTTCCCGGTTATACGGACTGGGATGGAAGATGTTACTGCTGGTAATTGCCTTTTGTCTTGCAGCATGGTGCAGGCAGGGAATGTATCAGACATTACACTACGAATACGATCCGGAGCTGGAAATCGGCTGGAGCAATTATATGTATAACGGTCTCAATGAGGACACCACGGGAGCCTGTTCCGGAGAGGGCCTTGAGATCGTACGGTCTTTTGCCGGTTCCGATAAGGCTTCCCGGATGCAATATGAACTTGCAGGAATCCGCAGGAGAATGCAGGACCGGGGATTTATAGGGACTTTGCGGTTCTGGCTGCACAAACAGGTCATGAATTTTAATGACGGCACCTTCAGCTGGTATCAGGAGGGATATTTCCAGGCCTGGGAATATCCTGAACTTTCCGACAGTTCTTTTACGGAACCATTGCGGAATTTCTACTGGCTGGACGGCAGTAATTATATCTGGTTCACGACAGTAAGCCAGGGCCTGTGGATTTTTGTGCTGCTGGGAATTCTTGTAGAAGCGGTATTGCTTCTGGTGAACGCAATCGCGGGATTTCGAAAGCATGGCATGTCTGTTGGGGAGTCGTCGGAAGCGTTGAGCATTTCTATTGCCATGATCGTTACTTTTATCGGTATGTTTTTATTTGTTATGTTGTTTGAAGCCAGGGCGCGGTATCTTTATAATATGATCCCGGTATTTTCGACAATGGCAGTTCTTGGATGGTGTGAATTGTATTGTAAATGGATCCTATTAAGTGACAAAAAACGAAAATGAGTTCTCTTTTCCATAAAAATTGCACGTTATCCACTTTTAAAATGTGAAAATATCACTGGTAAAAAATACAAGCATCTTGTATAATGTACATTGAAAGTTCAAATTATTTGCTAAAATAGGAAATCATAAGAGGGAGGATGAATAAATGTACTATTGTAAGAATTGCGGCGAACCTTATATGACGGATGAAGCTGTAATGTGCATAAAGTGTGGCGTAGCTAAGGGACAGGGCAATAATTATTGCCATAACTGCGGTAAGCCGTTAGCTCCGGATGCAGCAGTATGCTTAAACTGCGGAGTAGCTAATAAACAGGCTCCTGCACCGGATGCAAAATCCAAACTGGTTGCCGGTCTCTTAGGCATTTTCCTGGGTACATTCGGTGTTCATAATTTTTACCTGGGATACACCGGAAAAGCAATCACACAGCTTGTGCTTACCATTGTCGGATATATTCTTTGCTGTGTTGTAGTTGGTATTTTCCTGGTTATAGGTATATGGATCTGGAGTCTGGTAGAGGCAATTATGATCCTGACAGGCAAGATCAATGTAGACGGTAAAGGTAACCCGCTTGCAGATTAAATAAACAAAGATCCAGAAAGGATCGGAAAGAGGAAAAAATGGACGGACAGAATTTTGAAAATGAAAACAATGTAACGGTAGATACTACCGCAACAGAGGTAAGTTCTACAGCAGAACCCGTACAGGAGACACCTGCAGCAGAACAGCCTGCAAACAATTATCAGGACTATACCGCTAATGTACAGCCTCAGGCAGCCGCAGCGACACCTGTTCAACCTGAGAACAAAGATACCAATGTACTGGCTATCGTCAGCCTGGTACTGGGTATTCTTTCGATCGTTCTCGGATGTTGTACCGGATGGATCGGTGCTTTGTTTGGTATCGGCGGTATTATCTGTGCCGTATTTGCCAACAAGCAGGGTAAGACCGGACTGGCAAAGGGAGGGCTGATCTGCTCCATTATCGGTATTGTACTGGGAATACTGATCACCATTCTTGCAGTAGTATTCTCTGTAGCAATGGTGGGTTCCGGTATTGAAAGAATGTACTAAGAATAGCAGAAGTCTGGAAGATTATCTTTATCTGACAGGATGGATATTTCTTCTGACCGGTAGCATTGGAATCTATCTGTATCTTCATATAGTCATTCCGAATCTGCAGGGATATACCTGTGTGGTCCACCGATTGTTCGGGTTTTATTGTCCCGGCTGCGGTGGAACCAGAGCGGTAAGTGCACTGCTAGCAGGACATCCTCTGTTAGCAACGTGGTATCATCCACTGGTAACTTATACTGTTGTTATTTTTGGAGGCTTTATGTTGACACAGACGCTTGCCAGATTACATATCGGTGGGATCAAAGGATGGAAGTTCCATGAGTGGCATCTGTATACAGCTGTCGCGATCATGATCGGAAATTTTATTTTGAAAAACATTTTGCTTCTTGTTTTTCATATTACACTATGACTGTATTTGCAATTTTTACATATACAGAATTTTTTAAGCACAAAAGTGCGGAGGGAGAAAAGTATGGATAAAAAAACTACGGGTATCATTGCTTACATTACCTGGATTGGTCTGGTTGTTGCTTTTTGCGCAGGCGACAAAGAGGGTGCTAAATTCCATCTGAATCAGGCACTGGTTATCACACTGGGTTGGATCATTGCCGGTGTAGTCAGCGTTATTCCTGTGATCGGAACTATTGTTGGTGGTATCTTATACATCTTCATGATGGTATGCTCGATCATGGGTCTGATCTATGCTTGCCAGGATCAGGAGAAGGAAGTTCCCCTGATCGGTCAGATCAAGATTTTAAAATAATCATACGTCAGAAAATAGCCAAAAAAATCCCCGGTGCATCTGCATCGGGGATTTTTTAACTTATGAATTATTCTGCAGTAGCAGAAGCGGTATCTGCAGTTTCTTCTGCAGTAGTCAGATTTACATTTTCCGGCTGTTCACCATGCAGGAACGTAATAATGATCTGAATACGTTTATAAGCTCTTGCGTAGTTTTCTTTTGCATAATCGGCAGTCAGTTGATTGTAGCCTCCGTTGCTGTAGGCTTCATGATAACTTTCCACTGCCTGTGTCATGTACGCGCTGGCTTCATCTGCCAGAGATTCCAGATAATCAAATTCCGTGGGAAAATCCAATTCCGCAAAATTCTGAAAAGAGGTATCCAGCTGATCCAGATATCCCAGCAATTCATCGGTCGCTGTATCCGATTCCGCATCTACGTTATTGATGGCAGTATCGATATCGGAGATTTCTGTGCAGAAGGCATCTATTTCACCCTTGAACTGTGTCAGCTTAGGGTCTTTCCCACAAGCGGTAAGTGCCATGGCAGTAAGAAGTCCTGCGGTAATGGCAAGTATTTTTTTCTTCAAGATAATCATCCTCCAAATCATTTGATCCACATAAAATTTATCATATTCTGAGACTTTACGCAACCATATAATGTTAAATCGTCCCCTTTACGAATAAAAGGACAATGTGGTATGATTAAAAGAATTAAGAAACAGGGAAGAGAAACATGACACGAGAAAAATTTATTGATTTCACAAAAGATCATATCATATACCTGGACGGTGCCACCGGTTCCAATCTGGTAAAGGCGGGAATGCCCTCCGGAGTCTGTCCGGAGCAGTGGATTCTGGAACATAGAGAGGTAATGCTACAGCTACAGAAGGAATACGTGCAGGCGGGAAGCAATATCCTGTATGCACCTACCTTTACAGCAAACCGCGTAAAACTGGCAGAATATCATTTAGAGAAAAATATGTCCTCTATGATCCATGATCTGGTGGCGATATCCAAAGAAGCTGCAGCAGGTACTCCGGGACATCCGGTCTATGTGGCCGGAGATATCACCATGACCGGCGAACAGCTGCGTCCTATGGGAAAAATGGAGCTGGAAGACCTGATCGCTATTTATAAAGAACAGATTCTCTGCCTGGTGGATGCCGGAGCAGATCTGCTGGTAGTCGAAACGATGATGAGCCTGGCAGAGACCAGAGCGGCATTGATCGCTGCAAAAGAAGTCTGTGATCTCCCGGTGATCGCTACACTTACTTTTGAAGCGGATGGCAGAACTTTATTCGGCACAGATGCCAAAACAGCGGCAGTCGTACTGGAAAGTCTGGGTGCGAGCGCTATCGGTGCGAATTGTTCCACCGGTCCGGCACAGATGGAAGGCATCATCTCCGACATGGTATCCGTTACCACGATACCTATCATTGCAAAGCCAAATGCGGGACTGCCTTTTCTGGATGAAAACGGAACCACCTGCTATAACATGGAAGCAGAAGAGTTTACCGAAGAAATGCAGGTACTGGTGAATGCAGGCGCAACCATACTGGGTGGATGCTGCGGCACCACTCCGGAATTTATCAGACAGATCCATGACCGCTTTGGTACGGAGACAAGGGTAACGGCAGCCAGACGACCGGAGGGCATCCGGTATCTGACCTCCGAACGCATTACCCACAGCTTTGGACTGGATGACGGATTTTTCGTTGTGGGAGAGAGAATTAACCCTACGGGCAAAAAGGCACTTCAGGCACAACTGCGGGAAGGAAATTTTGAAAAGGTGATCCAGTTCGCAGAAGAGCAGGAAGCCTGCGGCGCCAAGGTGCTGGATATCAATATGGGAATGAGCGGTATCGATGAGCAGGCCAGTATGCTCCGGGCGCTGGAGGAGGTAAGCGGTGTGACAAATCTTCCGCTGTCGCTGGATTCCAGTTATGTGGAAGTACTGGAAGCCGCCCTTCGTAATTACCCGGGACGTGCTTTGGTCAATTCGGTGTCTCTGGAAACGGAAAAATTCGAAAAGCTGCTTCCTATTGTAGCCAAATACGGTGCAATGTTCATCCTGCTTCCTTTATCGGATGCAGGTCTGCCTAAGGACATTGAAGAGAAAAAAGAAATTATACATAAAATATATGATCGAGCACTTTCGCTGGGAATGCGAAAAGAAGATATTGTGGTAGACGGTCTGGTGGCAACCGTCGGAGCAAATCCAAAGGCTGCACTGGAGACGCTGGAAACAATCCGTTACTGCAAGAGCAACGGCTTCGCCACGATTTGCGGCTTATCCAATATTTCATTTGCCATGCCGGAGAGAGGTTTTGTAAATACCGCTTTTCTGACGCTGGCGATTCAGGCGGGACTGACGATGGCGATTGCCAATCCCTCTCAGGAGATGCTGATGAGCTGTGCACTGGCAACCGATCTTCTCCTGAATAAAGAAGAGGCTGCACTCCGTTATATTGAATATGCCGGAGGCGTCAAAGAGCGCAGAGAAGAAAAAGAAGCGGAGTTATCCAGAAAACTTGCTCTTTTGGAGCAACAGGGTACGAAGGCAGCACCCACAGGCAATACAGAAGTGTCGTCTGCTGTAACTGCTCCGAAAGATACTCCGCAGATCAATGAAATGCAGGAAAAGCTGAAAACAGCGGTTTTGAAGGGGAATCGTAACGGCATTGTAAAAATAACAAACGAAGCACTGGAGAGTGGAGAAAAACCTGTGGAATTATTGAATCAGGTTCTGCTTCCCGCTATCAATCTGGTGGGAGAATATTTTGATCAGGGCAAGTATTTCCTGCCGCAGCTGATTGCCAGTGCAGAAGCAATGAAGAATTCCATTGAAGTACTGGAGCCTTTATTGCAGACCGGAAACAGTGGGGAAGAAATGCCGGTAGTCGTCATTGCTACCGTAGAAGGCGATATTCATGACATTGGTAAAAATCTGGTAGCGTTGATGTTGAAAAATCATGGTTTCCATGTAATAGATCTGGGAAAGGATGTTCCCCAGGCCAAAATTTTGGAAACGGCAAGGGAAAATCATGCTGAGTTTATCGCCCTGTCAGCGTTGATGACCACCACCATGCAGAGAATGCGGGAGATCGTAGCCGCTGCGAAACAGGAAGGTATCACCGCCAAAATCATAATCGGCGGAGCTGTGATCACCCAGGAATATGCGGATGAGATCGGCGCGGACGGCTATTCCAAGGATGCTGCGGATGCTGTGAAGCTGGCCAAAAGCCTGATGGAATAAAATAAACAGCGGAAAATTATGGAGTATAGATAAAGGAGTGGAATGACATGATTGGAGCAGATGCGATTATTAAATGTCTGGAAGAAGAAGGTGTAAGTACGGTATTCGGATATCCCGGAGTGGCGATATGTCCTTTTTTCAACAGTATTCTGGATTCCGATATTAAGACAGTATTGATCCGTACCGAACAGAACGCAGCACATGCTGCCAGCGGTGTGGCACGAATGACCGGAAGACCCGGAGTCTGTGCGGTAACCTCCGGACCGGGTGCTACGAATGTCATCACGGGTATTGCTACAGCATTTGCGGACAGTATTCCACTGATCTGTATCACCGGTCAGGTGAACAGCGAACTGCTGGGGAGCGATGTATTCCAGGAGGCGGACATCACCGGCGCTGTGGAATCTTTTGTGAAATACAGCTATCTGGTAAAAAATGTAAATGATATTCCCAGGGTATTCAGGGAAGCGTTTTATATTGCCAATACCGGAAGAAAAGGACCTGTGCTGATCGATATTCCCATTGATATTCAGAATGCCACGATCAAGAATTTTCATTATCCGGAAGAGGTAAACCTCCGTACTTATAAACCAACGGTCAAGGGACATGCCGTACAGATCAAAAAGGTGATCAGGGAATTGGAGAAGGCAAAGCGGCCTATTATCTGTGCCGGAGGCGGTGTATTGCTCAGCGAGGCGGAAGAGGAACTTCGGGCATTTGCAGAAGAACACGGAATTCCCGTAGTGTCTACCATGATGGGAATCGGTGTCATGCCCACCGAACATCCTCTGTATTACGGAATGGTGGGCAATAATGGCAAGGCATATGCAAACCGTGCCATGAACGAATCGGATCTGTTGATCATGGTGGGGGCCCGTGTAGCAGATCGTGCGGTCAGTCAGCCGGATCTGATCACCAGGAATAAGGTATTGGTACATATCGATGTAGATCCCGCAGAGATTGGCAAAAACGCCGGTCCTTCCATCCCATTGGTCGGCGATGCAAAACACATTTTCCAGGATTTCCAGAAGGAAGAATTCAGCTGCGACTATGAGGAATGGCTTGCTACCTTAAATGAGTATCGTTCCACAATGGAGAAAAAGAGAACCCCGAATCCCGATTTTGTAGATCCGGCGGCGTTCATTACCAGACTTTCCGAGAAAATGCAGGAAGACGGCATCTATGTCGCAGATGTGGGTCAGAACCAGATCTGGTCCTGCGGTTATCATATCGTGAAAAAAGGGAAGTTTTTAACATCCGGCGGCATGGGAACCATGGGATATTCCATTCCTGCGGCTATGGGTGCCAAAACAGCCGCGATGGACAAACAGGTCATTGCCGTATGCGGTGACGGGTCTTTCCAGATGTCTATGATGGAACTGGCCACCATCAGACAGCATCGGATCCCGGTCAAGATCATTGTATTGAAAAACAATTATCTCGGTATGGTCCGCGAATATCAGCACTATACCTACAAAGATCATTATTCTGTGGTTGACCTGTCGGGAAGTCCTGATCTGGAGAAATTATCCGCAGCTTATGATATTCCTTATCTGCGGTTGAATAATATGGAGCATGTGGACGAAGTGCTGGATGCCTTTCTGGCTGAAGACAATACGATGCTGTTAGAATGTCTGATCGATCCTATGGATCTGGTGAAATAACAAAGGGGGCTGTACTGAGATGAAGAGAATATATTCCGTACTGGTTGAAAACCGTTCCGGTGTACTGTGCAAGGTAGCCGGACTGTTTTCCAGAAGATGCTTTAACATTGACAGTCTCGCAGTGGGAGAGACGGATGATCATGCGGTTTCCTGTATGACGATCGTGAGTTCCGGTGATGAACGTACTTTGGAACAGATTGAAAAGCAGCTGAATAAAAAGCTGGATGTCATTAAAGTAAAAACGCTATCCCAGGAACAGTGTTATACCCGGGAACTAATGTTATTAAAAGTTAAATATAACAAGAATAATCGTAGGGATATCATAGAAATTTGCGACATTATGAAAACAGAGATCGTAGATATGTCAAAACATTTTATGATGCTGCAAATATGTGATTCACCGGAGAAAATCGATACCCTGATCAAGATGCTTCAATCGATCAGTATCGTCGAAGTAGCCAGAACCGGAACCCTTGCATTATCAAAATGTGCAGAAAATGATGATTAAAATACATCAATCATAATGTTAAATTCACTAATTGACATTCTGTAATCATCTTGCTATATTAAGAATACAATCGCTGTTTCGTGATGGAAGCACATGATTGAAGAAAGAAGAAATACGAAAGGTATGGTATTTTACGCATGCAGAAGAGAGTATTTCAGTTATTGGTAGATAATACATCGGGTGTACTCAGCCGTATTTCCGGATTATTTTCCAGACGCGGTTACAACATCGAAAGTATTACGGCAGGAGTAACGGCAGATCCCCGCTTTACCAGAATTACCATTGTGACATCCGGTGATGAAGATATTCTGGAACAGATCGAGAAGCAGGTAGGGAAGCTGGTGGATGTCCGGGATATCAAGGAACTGGATCCGGAAGACAGCGTATATCGGGAGCTTGTACTGGTCAAAGTAAAGGTTGACCCCAAGAAGCGCCTGGAGACACGACAGGGAGTGGAATTTCTTGCCAATAATTTCCGTGCGAAGATCATTGATGTCGGTGCTGAGAATCTGATCGTGGAGTTCACCGGTAATCACAGTAAGGTCAATGCACTGATCCAGCGTTTTACAGAAGAGTACGAAGTACTGGAGCTCGCAAGAACCGGTATTACAGGTCTGGGCAGAGGTATTGAGAACGTAACTTATATCGAGGATTAGGCACACATTTACGTTAGCTCTAGGGAATATCCCTATCAGTTATAAATCTTTAGTCTCATAACGGAGGAGAAGAAAATGGCTAAAATTTTTTATCAGGAAGATTGTAATCTCTCTTTATTAGAGGGTAAGACTATCGCAATTATCGGCTACGGCAGCCAGGGTCATGCACACGCACTGAACCTGAAGGATTCCGGATGCCATGTTATCATCGGTCTGTACGAGGGCTCCAAGTCCTGGGCAAAGGCTGAGGCACAGGGATTTGAAGTATTTACCGCTGCAGAAGCTGCAAAGCGTGCTGACATCATCATGATCCTGATCAATGATGAGAAGCAGGCTGATCTGTACAAGAATGACATCGAGCCCAACCTGGAAGAGGGCAATATGCTGATGTTCGCCCATGGTTTCAATATTCATTTCGGATGTATCGTACCTCCCAAGAACGTTGATGTTACCATGATCGCTCCCAAGGGACCCGGACATACCGTAAGAAGTGAGTACCAGGCAGGTAAGGGTGTTCCCTGTCTGATCGCTGTAGAACAGGATGCAACCGGTAAGGCTCAGGATCTGGCACTGGCTTATGCACTGGGTATCGGTGGCGCAAGAGCAGGTGTTCTGGAGACTACTTTCAGAACTGAGACCGAGACTGATCTGTTCGGTGAACAGGCTGTTCTGTGCGGTGGTGTATGTGCTCTGATGCAGGCTGGTTTCGAGACACTGGTTGAGGCTGGTTACGATCCCAGAAATGCATACTTTGAGTGCATCCATGAGATGAAGCTGATCGTAGATCTGATCTACCAGAGTGGATTCGCAGGAATGAGATATTCCATCTCCAATACCGCTGAGTATGGTGACTACATTACCGGCCCCAAGCTGATCACCGAGGAGACCAAGAAGACCATGAAGAAGATCCTGTCCGATATTCAGGATGGTACTTTCGCTAAGGAGTTCCTGTTAGATATGTCTCCCGCAGGCAAGCAGGTTCACTTCAAGGCTATGAGAAAGCTGGCTTCTGAGCATCCTTCCGAGAAGGTCGGCGAAGAGATCCGTAAGCTTTACAGCTGGAACAATGAGAACGATAAGCTGATCAACAACTAATCGGTCGTAAAAAATAATGCTGTGAAAAAAGGCTGTGTGAAGAACATAAAAGTTCTGGCACAGCCTTATTTTACGCAAAAAAACAGTTGTTTATAGGTGAAGAGCGCAAAAAGGAACTGGAAAACGCATATTAATTGCGCTAAAATGAAAGGAATGAACAAATAGGAAAGGTATCCTGCAAATATGAAAGACTTTGAAGCAAAAACATCTCCGAAAAAAAAGATGGACACCGAGAGCTGGTTTATTGAATGCTATCGGAAGAATCAGGGACATCCACTGCGGACACTGGTGCATCTGTATAAGGGGAATTATCATAAATTTGTCATGGCAGTGATCTGCTTTTTCGCAAAACATGCCTGTGTCTGGGTACTGCCCATTATCACAGCGAATATTATTAACGATGTGACGGCACACAATCCGGATACTTTCCGGAATATTATATTTTACAGTATTCTGGAAGCGGGACTGATCCTGCTTAATATTCCCATGAATTATCTGTACACTTCCTATAAAAGCCTGGCGACCCGCTATGCGGAGACAGGACTTCGGAAAGCACTGATCCGGAAATTACAGCAGCTGTCCATTTCCTATCATGTGGAGACCCAGTCCGGACGACTGCAGTCCAAGATCATGCGTGATGTGGAAGCAGTGGAAGGTCTTTCCACACAGTTATTTTTAAGTATTTTAAATATTGCCCTGAATATCGGGGTGGCACTGGTGGTCACTATCAGTAAGAGCCGCATTGTATTTGTATTTTTCCTGTTGACCACACCGGTGGCGGCAATTACCATGGTTACCTTCCGGAATATTATGAAGAAGAGAAATACGGAGTTCCGTAAGGAAATGGAAGAGACCTCTGCCAGAGTCATGGAAATGGTGGAACTGGTACCCGTGACCAGAGCCCATGCCCTGGAGGACGAAGAGGTATCCAAAATGAGCGGGCAGCTGTTTGCTGTGGCGGAGAAGGGCTATAAGCTGGATCTGATCCAGGCACTGTTTGGCTCGGTGGGCTGGGCGGTATTCCAGATCTTTCAGGTGATCTGCCTGGCATTTACCGGATATCTTGCCATCGGCGGGAAGATCCAGGCCGGTGATATCACACTGTATCAGAGCTATTTTGCTACAGTGGTCAATCAGGTATCCTCCATCGTTACCCTGCTGCCTACTATTGCAAAAGGTATCGAATCCGTGAATTCCATCGGTGAGGTATTGCTGTCTGAGGATATCGAAGACAACGAAGGCAAGGAAAAACTGGAGCAGGTGACCGGTACTTTTGACTTTGAAGATGTATGTTTCCATTACAAAAACAACGAGCATAACGTATTGAACCACTTAAATCTTCATGTGAAAGCAGGAGAGACCATTGCACTGGTAGGCGAGTCCGGTGCCGGAAAATCCACGATCTTAAACCTGGTCATCGGTTTCCATCAGGCGGACAGCGGAAAAGTCCTGATCGACGGCAAAGATTTAAGCAAAATCGATCTTAGAACATACAGAAAACATTTAGCGGTGGTACCCCAGACATCCATTCTGTTCTCCGGAACGATCCGCGACAATATTACCTACGGCTGTGAAAATGTCTCAGAGGAAGAATTACAGAATGTGATCAAGGCTGCGAACCTGTCAGACCTGATCACATCCCTTCCAAAAGGTCTCGACACTATGGTGGGAGAACACGGCGGTAAGCTATCCGGCGGCCAGAGACAGCGCATTTCTATTGCCAGAGCACTGATCCGGGATCCGAAGGTGATCGTGCTGGATGAAGCAACCTCGGCATTAGACAGTATCTCCGAAAAACTGATCCAACAGGCGTTAAACAATCTGACGGAGGGACGGACGACGTTTATTGTGGCACACAGACTGTCCACGATCCGGGATGCTGACAGGATTGCTGTAATCGCCGACGGACATTGTACAGAATACGGTACCTATGACGAGCTGATGGCTCTGAAGGGAGAGTTCTACCAGTTAAAACAGATCCAGAGTTAAAACCACTTGAAACATATGTTCGGCTATGGTATGATAAACATATCGTAGCCGAATTTTATGTGCTAATATTTGGTAGGCCAGGAAAGACGAGGATTTAACATATATGTTTGCATATGTGAATGGCTTTTTGGAAGATGTTACGGTAGATAACGCGGTGATCGATGTCAATGGCTTTGGGATCAATGTCCGGATCTCCGCAGACACGGCATCGAGACTTCCGGGGATCGGAGAGCAGGTCCGGCTCTATACATATACCTATGTGAAGGAAGACGCCTTTTTATTATATGGTTTTCTCTCAAGGAGCGATCTGGAGATGTTCAAGCTCTGTATTACGGTCAGTGGTATCGGACCTAAAGGTGCACTGGCCATATTATCCGTTATGGATGCGGATTCTCTGCGGTTTGCCATTATGTCCGGGGATGCCAAAGCAATATCGAAGGCACCGGGCGTAGGCACCAGAACGGCGCAGCGTCTGATCCTGGAATTAAAGGATAAGATAGCCATTGACGATACTCTGATCTCCAGAGAGATCGCAGCAGGCGGTGCGGAAGGCATCCTGACCGCAGGAAGTCTGCATATTGACAGTGAGAAGAAAAAGGAAGCCGTAGAAGCCCTGGTGGCACTGGGCTACGGACAGGCAGAGAGCTTAAAGGCCGTCAATGCCATCGAAGATGTGGAAGCCATGGATTCCGGAGCAATCTTAAAGGCTGCCCTGAAAAAAATGTTTTAAGGAATGAGAGCAACGACTATGTCCAGAAGAATGATAGAGACAAATATCACAGAAGAAGATATTAAGCTGGAAGGCTCCTTACGTCCCCAGACGCTGGACGATTATATCGGGCAGTCCAAGATAAAGGAGAACCTGAAGGTCTATATTACCGCAGCAAAACAGCGAGGGGATGCACTGGATCATGTGCTGTTCTACGGACCACCCGGACTTGGTAAGACCACTCTTGCCGGGATCATTGCCAATGAGATGGGAGTCCATATGAAGGTGACCAGCGGACCGGCGATCGAGAAGCCGGGAGAGATGGCTGCCATCTTAAACAATCTGGAAGAAGGAGATCTGCTGTTCGTGGATGAGATACACCGCCTGAATCGTCAGGTGGAGGAAGTATTGTATCCCGCCATGGAAGATTATTGTATTGACATTATGATCGGTAAAGGCTCCAGTGCCAGGTCCGTCCGTCTGGAATTACCGAAGTTCACGCTGGTAGGAGCGACGACCCGGGCGGGACTTTTGACAGCACCTCTGCGGGATCGCTTCGGAATGATCCACCATCTGGAATTCTATACCATAGAGGAATTGCAGCAGATCATCATGCACTCCGCAGGAATCCTGGATGTAGAGATCGAACCTGCCGGAGCAAAAGAGATGGCTAGGCGAAGCCGTGGAACCCCCAGACTTGCCAACCGTATTTTGAAGCGTGTCCGCGATTTCGCACAGGTCAAATACGACGGAGTCATTACAGAAGAAGTAGCCAGAACCGCACTGGATCTTATGGATGTGGACAAGATGGGCTTAGATCATATCGACAGGAATATTCTCGTGACGATCATCGAGAAATTTAACGGTGGTCCTGTGGGACTGGATACCCTTGCTGCGGCCATCGGAGAAGATGCCGGTACCATAGAAGATGTCTACGAACCTTATCTGATCAAGAATGGATTCCTGAACAGAACGCCCAAGGGCCGTGTGGTAACAGACCTGACTTATCGTCACCTGGGGTTAAAGCTTTAGAAAATCTGAACGCATAAGTGGTTATTTTTTGCTTGCCACTCGATATAATCTGATATATAATAAATCTTGTATTATATTTTTTACAAGATGGCACATATTGTGTTTCCAAAAGATTGTTAAGAGGGGTGTTGACAATGTCTCCGAAAACAGATACTGAAGTGCTCATAGGTGGTAAAGTATTTACTTTAAGCGGCTATGAAAGCGAAGATTACATGCAGAAGATTGCTTCCTACATTAATAATAAAATGACTGAGTATGGGAAACTGGACAGCTTTCGAAGACAGTCTTTGGACAGACAGAGCGTTCTGCTTCAGCTGAACATTGCAGATGATTATTTCAAAGCCAAAAAGCAGATTTCCATTTTGGAGGAAGAACTGCAGGGGAAAGAAAAGGAACTCTATGATCTGAAGCATGAGCTGATTTCCGCGCAGATCAAGCTGGAAAATGCGGAAAAACAGGGAAAAGAACTACAGAAGCAGTTGAACGAAGATGCCAGAAAAATTGTTCGTCTGGAGACAGAATTAAAGGATAAATAAATTGATAGCTGTCCGTTTTCGGGCAGCTATTTGTATAAGCGTGTATCATACGCAACAGAGGATGTCTATGAGAAATAAAAAAGTGGAATTACTTGCTCCTGCCGGGAATGTTGAGGCTTTTTACGGAGCCGTACACGCGGGAGCAGATGCAATCTATCTGGGAGGAAATCGATTTGGCGCACGAGCATATGCTGAGAATTTTTCGGAAGAAGAACTGGTGGCCTGTATCCGCTATGCGCACCTGCTTTGCAGAAAAGTATATCTTACCGTAAATACCCTGGTAAAAGAATCTGAGTTCTCTGAGCTTTATGAATATCTGCTGCCTTATTATCGCGCCGGTCTGGACGGTGTCATTATTCAGGATATGGGCGTATTTGCTTTTATCCGCGATGCCTTTCCGCAGATGGAACTGCATGGAAGTACCCAAATGACGATCACCGGGGAATACGGTGCGGAATTTCTGCATAAGCAGGGTTCCTGCAGAGTGGTACCTGCCAGAGAACTGAGTCTGGAAGAGATTCGTCGTATCAAAGAAGTAACCGGAATGGAAATAGAATGTTTTATCCATGGTGCCATGTGTTACTGTTATTCCGGTCAATGCCTCTTCAGCAGTATTCTGGGCGGGCGAAGCGGCAACCGCGGCAGATGTGCCCAGCCATGCCGACTGCCGTATACCGTAGGCGGTAACCGCCGGGAATGTTATCCTTTAAGTCTGAAGGATATGTGTACCATTGAGAATATTCAGGAACTGATAGATGCCGGAATTGATTCTTTTAAAATAGAAGGCCGTATGAAGAAACCCGAATATGCCGCCGGTGTAACCGCTGTTTATCGGAAATATATTGATAAATATTATGAGAAGCCCGGGGAAAAGCTTTCTATTTCCGGGGAAGACCTTCACCGGTTATCCTGTCTTTATATTCGCAGCGAACGGCAGAACGGCTATTATCATAAACATAACGGCAAAGAAATGGTGACTCTGAACACTCCTGCCTACAGTGGCAGTGATGAGCAGGTTTTGGAGCAGATTCGCGAAAAATATTTATACAAACATCTGACACTTCCGGTACAAATGAAGGCTTCTTTTCTCACCGGAACCGTTGCTAAACTGACTCTTCGTTGTGATCAGACAGAGGTAACCGTTACCGGAGAGACCGTTCAGGAAGCAGCAAAACAGCCGATTACCGTGGAAAATATTTCCAAACAATTGGGGAAATTGGGAGGAAGTAATTTCCATTTAGATGGTACCATGGATATCCGGGTAAGTGAAAATGCATTCTATCCTCTGAAGACAATGAATGAGCTCCGGAGAAAAGGGGTGTTGCTGTTAGAACAGAAACTGATTACAGAAAACGGCTTCCCTTATACCAGAGAGGTACAGAACCCTTTTGACGTTACCGGAGCACATAGCGAACATACGCAGAAGCAAAGCGGATTTTCGTTATATCTCCGAACCGCTGAGCAGTGGAACGGTTTTTTTAGATCGTCTTTTCTTAAAAAACCGAAAGAACATACTTCGTTGCGAATTTATGTTGACAGTGATCTGTTCCTTACCTGGGGGGATACTATCACAGAGCACTTACAATTATTAAAAGATATTCCGGCAGAGACAGTGCTCGCTCTGCCTAAGATCATTCGCTTACGCGACAGCCGGTATCTGAAACTGTTGGAGAAAAGCATTCGTGACAATTTCGAAGCTATTGACGGATTTCTGGTAAGTTCCCTGGAACACGTTGGTCTTCTGCGACAGTGGGATTTTTTACAGACAAAAAAGAGGTATGGAGATCATGGTCTGTATCTTTGGAATTGCCGAAGCATAGAATTCTGGAAGGATTATCTGGACGGATTCTGCCTGCCGTTAGAACTGAATTATGCGGAGCAGAGGCAGCTCGTAAATGGGATTCTTCCTGCGGAGAAGCTTTTGTACGGTCGGATTCCCATGATGGTGACGGCTAACTGTGTGACGAAGACTACCGATCATTGTCGCCACGAGGAAGGTTTTGGAATCACAGAACTGACAGATCGTTACCATAAAGTGTTTCCGGTAATGCGAAACTGTACGCATTGCTATAATATTATCTATAACAGTGTTCCTTTCTCCCTGCATAAAACAGTGGCAAAATGGAAGGACAGTTTTTGTTGTCGTCTGGAATTTACGACAGAATCGGAAAATGAGACTTGGAATGTACTGGAGTATTTTTACGGAAGCAGAACGGATCTGACTTATACGGAATATACCACCGGTCATGAAAAACGTGGCGTAGAATAGAGAAAGGGATCCCTAATTCATGCAGGAATACGTAATAGAATTATCTAAATATTTCATAGCCCTTTTTATGGTGCTCTATACCGGCAGCTGTTTTTATACTTTCCGCTACCCGGTTGGCGAATATTCCAAAGGAATCTTTATATTGCAGAACATTTTAATGTTTCTGGTACAGGTCCTTTGTTTTTTGGATCTGTCTCTTACCGGCGGATATTTTCAGTATTTATTTTTCTTTGCATTTATACTGATTTTTCTGTTCGCCACGATTACTATGGTGTCTCTGATCTATGAGAATATCAACAGGCTTTTGCTCAATAACATGTGCATGCTTTTGGGCATCGGCTTATGTATGGTATCCAGACTTTCTTTTGATAAAGCGATCCGACAGTATGTGATTGTTCTGGTATCACTGATCATGTCGCTTTTTATACCTTTTTTGCTTGGCAGAATTCATTTTTTTAAAAAAATCACCTGGTTATATGCAGCACTGGGAATTGGTCTGCTCAGTACGGTATTGATTCTCGGAGAGGTAACCCATGGGTCCAAAATATCTTTCACCATGGGAGGAATTACATTTCAGCCTTCGGAATTTGTGAAGATCCTGTTTCTTTTCTTCCTGGCGGGTGCATTGTGGGAAAATGTATCCTTTCAGCGGGTGTTACTGACTGCTGTGATTGCAGGAGCTCATGTAGTTGTCCTGGTCGTATCCAAGGATCTGGGAAGTGCGCTGATCTTTTTCATCGGTTTTGTATTCGTTGTTTTTGCCGCAACGAAAAATTATCTCTATCTGGCGGCCGGAATGATCGGCGGAGGCGCCGCCTCTTATCTGGCATATCTGTTGTTTGATCATGTACGGGTCAGGGTTCTGGCATGGCAGGATCCCTGGAAATACATCGACAGTAAAGGATATCAGATCACACAGTCACTGTTTGCCATCGGAAGCGGAAGCTGGTTCGGCATGGGACTGTTAAAAGGCAATCCTACCGCGATTCCGTATGTGGAAGCGGATTTCATTTTTTCATCCATTTGTGAGGAGCTGGGAGTTATCTTTGGGATGTGCCTGATTCTGATCTGTATCAGCAGTTTTTTGGAAATGATGCGGATTTCGGTAAAAATTCACGACCGCTTTTATCAGCTGATCGTATATGGCATCGGCATTATGTATATTTTTCAGATTTTCCTGACGGTTGGCGGAGGAACCAAGTTTATCCCTCTGACAGGTGTAACGTTGCCGTTTATCAGTTACGGCGGAAGTTCCGTTATGACTACGATGATCATGTTTTTCATTATACAGGGAATCTACATCCGGCTTCAAAAGGAAGGTGAGCGCAGAAGTGGCAGAAAATAAAAAAAAGCAAAATCACAAATGTATGGGAAACCAGCGGGAGATCTGGATCTCTGCAGGTGCAGTCGGTGTGCTGTTTCTGTGTCTGTTTGTCTATCTGGGACATTTTGTGGCCACGAGTGAACAGGACATGATCAACAACAGCTATAATTCAAGACAGCAGATCCTGTTGTCGAGAAATTATCGGGGATCCATCTATTCCAGAGACGGAGAGGTACTTGCGGAGACAATCTTGAATGATGAGGAAGAAGAGAGCCGTAACTACCCTTATAAAAATCTGTTTTCTCACATTGTCGGCTATTCCACACAGGGCAGAATGGGTGTAGAAGCACTGGCCAATTATTATCTGATCAATACAAATACCTCCTTGAGTAACAAGGTGAAAAACGATACTGCCGGAAAAAAGAATCCCGGGGATAATGTCTACACTACATTGGATGTTAAAATTCAACAGGTGGCAAACGATCAGTTGGATATCTATCGAGGTGCCATTATTGTAACCGAAGTGTCTACCGGGAAGATTCTTGCCATGGTATCTCATCCGGATTTTGATCCCAATTCCATCGGAGAAATATGGGAGGATCTGGTAGATAACGATTCCAGTACCGTACTGGTCAACCGGGCTACACAGGGCTTGTATCCTCCGGGCTCTACCTTTAAAATTGTGACGGCATTGGAATATATTCGGGAAAATCCGAATACCTACCAAAATTATTCTTATACCTGCAACGGAGCTTTTCGCCTGGGCAACAGCAAGATCAGCTGTTATCACGGCTCCAGTCATGGGACGGTGGATTTTACCAGATCCTTTGCAAAATCCTGTAATTCGTCCTTTGCCAATATCGGAATGAGCCTGGACCGGACTGCTTTTCAGGAGACATTAAATGATCTTTTGTTTAACAAAGAGCTGCCATTGACACTGAATTATGCCAGAAGTTCAGCGCTGGTATCCGATGATACTCCTCCGGCGGAAATGATGCAGACCTCCATCGGTCAGGGTAAGACACAGATTACTCCCATGCATCTGAACATGATCACCTGTGCCATAGCAAACAACGGAGTCCTCATGAAACCGTACGCGATCGATCACGTGGAGAATGACGAAGGAACTGTCATTAAAAGCTTCAAACCCAGCGAATACGGCAGTCTGATGTCAGAAGAAGAGTCTGCGATCCTCAGACAGCTGATGACTGATGTGGTCCAGGAGGGTACCGCTTCCAAGTTAAAAGGACTCGACTATACCGCAGCCGGGAAAACAGGTTCCGCGGAATATAATAATATTAAGGGTGACAGTCATGCATGGTTTACCGGATTTGCTCCTGCAGAAGATCCGGAAGTGTGTGTGACCATTATTGTGGAAGGTGCCGGCAGCGGCGGAGATTACGCCGTGCCCATTGCAAGACGTATTTTTGACGCGTACTTCAGCGAAAAACAGTAATCGGAGGTTAAGGAACATGATTGAGGCGATCAGCTGCGGCGGAGTCGTAATATTTCGCGGAAAGATTTTACTGCTCTATAAGAATATCAAAAACAAATACGAAGGCTGGGTTCTTCCGAAAGGAACGGTGGAACCCGGCGAGACCCATGAAGAGACCGCATTGAGAGAAGTATTGGAAGAGAGCGGTTCCCGGGCGTTTATCGTGGACTACGTCGGGAGAAGTGAATATTCTTTTACCGTACCGGAGGACGTGGTAGCAAAAGAGGTTCACTGGTATCTTATGAGTACCGACAGCTATTACAGTAAACCGCAGAGAGAAGAATATTTTGCGGATTCCGGTTTTTACAAATATCATGAAGCCTATCATTTACTGAAGTTTGCCAACGAAAAACAGATTTTGGAAAAAGCCTATGCGGAATACCAGGAAAGAAAAAGGAATAATCAATGGATGAATTGATTATTCCCGTTTCTTATTTTTACTAATTATATTTATACGTTTTTAACGATTTCCAGATCGGTTCTC
>OLGY01000523.1_pt1 | contig 25938 bp, 18 predicted proteins | sample 1605951 | NCBI WGS metagenome assembly OLGY01 (sample SAMN03283280) | human gut metagenome | biome: human-associated habitat; material: feces | host: Homo sapiens | place: Peru | collected 2012
AAAAAGTGTTGATCGGATAAGAAATGGAGAAATGAATGGAATGTATGCCACTGATAAGAGAAAAATCAATAGTGACTTTAAGAAGCAATCATGATAAAATCATAAGGAAATATTTATAAAAAGAGGAAAGGAATCTCTATTCGTGATGAATGCGAATAGAGATGGAAAAAACAGATGAATACACAAGAACATAAGAGAAGCAGTTTCTCGGGAAAACTTGGATATGTATTATCAGCGGCCGGAGCATCGGTAGGTCTTGGTAACATATGGAGATTCCCGTATTTGGCAGCAAAATATGGCGGAGGTATATTTCTGCTGATTTATATTTTGCTTGCACTGACATTTGGTTACACAATGATCGTTGCAGAATCAGCAATCGGACGTATGACAAGAAAGAGTCCGGTAGGGGCATTTAAGTCATTTGGAAAGGCAAAATGGTTATCATTTGGAGGATGGATCAATGCAATCATCCCAATTTTGATCGTACCGTATTATTCCGTGATCGGTGGCTGGGTAATTAAATATCTGGTAGAGTATCTGAAAGGAAACGGTAAGAGTCTGGCAACAGATGGATATTTTTCTGAATTTATTTCAAACGGAGTATCAACAGAATTATGTTTCCTTGTATTTTGTCTCTTTACACTAGCTATCATTTATGCGGGTGTCCGCAATGGTATTGAGAGAGTGTCAAAGATGATGATGCCGGTTTTGATTTTATTGTCTGTGATTATTGCAATTTATTCCGTTACAAGACCGGGAGCAATTGAAGGTGTGAAGTATTTCCTTATACCGAATGTAAAGAATTTCTCATGGATGACAGTAGTTGCAGCTATGGGACAGATGTTTTATTCTTTATCAATAGCGATGGGAATTTTGATCACGTTTGGTTCTTATATGAAAAAAGATGTATCGCTTGAGGATTCTACAAGAAATGTAGAAGTATTCGATACTGCAATTGCAATGATGGCAGGTCTTATGATTATTCCTGCAGTGTTTGCATTTTCAGGCGGGGATCCGGACACATTACAGGCCGGACCTTCATTGATGTTTATTACAATTCCAAAAGTATTCCAGAATATGGGATTTGGAACAGCGGTCGGAATTTTGTTCTTCTTACTTGTATTGTTTGCAGCAATTACAAGTTCAATTGCTTTGACAGAAAGTGCCGTGTCTACATTTGAAGATGAGTTAAGATGGAACAGAAAGAAATCGACAATTGTAGTGGGAATTATTATGGTTGCCCTTGGAAGCCTATCCTCGCTGGGATATGGACCACTTGCGGTTGTGAAAATTATTGGTATGCAATTTCTGGATTTCTTTGATTTTATGACAAACTCTGTTATGATGCCAATCGCTGCATTGATGACATGTTTATTAGTGTCAAAAGTTGTTGGAATACAGCGAATTGAAGAAGAAGTCATGCAGGGAGAAAGTTCATTCCGCAGAAGAAAAATATTTATTGTGATGATCAAATATTTATGCCCGATTTTTGCAGTTATCATATTATTAAGTTCTGTTGCAAATGCATTTGGCTGGATTTCGATGTAAAGAATGAGGGTGAACAAGGCAGATGAATGATATTCATAATAAAGAAAATACGAGAGAAACTGACATTCGCAGTTATATGCTGGCGATTGTCATAATGGGTGTTTTTACATTTATATTTTTATGTACAGAATACTTGTATGTGAATAGAATATCAGGAAATATATCAGAGAATAAGACAGTTCTGGTGCAAAACTATGCATTGGGTGTAAGTGCACTGGGATTTGTCTTATATCCGGTTTTAAATCGATATTGTAAAAAGAGATATCGCAAACTTTGGCTTATAGCGATTAGTGTAATATCATTATTTGGAATTTTGGCAATCTGTCAGTCAGATACATATGAGGTGATATTAATAGCGGGCTTCATTGTATCATTGATGTTGGGGATGTTTGGCAGCGGTGTTTTTTATACAGCAGCTTATCTTATAAAAGATGACAGATATTTAGCACGTACCGTAGGACTGGGATATGTGCTTGGAATTTTACTTCAATTTATAAACAATAATCTGATTCCGTTAGAAATGATGGAAGCGATTGTATTAGATATTTCTTTACTTGTTTTGAGTATGCTTCTTATAAAGTTAGAGCCTCAACACGCGTTCGCAGGAATAAAAAGCAAACAGATTAATGAGGCGAGTTATGTAAAAGGAAAGAAGTTGGGAATTGTTCTGATTTTATTGATTATATTGATGTCTTGTATTTTTAGTACATTAGATAATGCAGTGACGCTGGTACATGCGGCAGGAACATTTGATATCGGACAATTACCTAGAATTCTTCTGGCAGTAAGTGGGCTGGTATCAGGATTTCTATTTGACTTGCAAGATAGAAAATATATGAGTTTGTCAATGTATTGTATGATGCTTGTATCTACGATATGCATCGCAGTATTTAAATTCTCAGGTCCGTTTTTAGCGGGTCTGATTGTCTTTTATTTGACGGCAGGATTTTTTGTTGTATTTTTTACAACAAGCTTTATGGAATTATCCCTTTATATGAAAAGAGCGGATTTCTGGGCAGGACTTGGAAGAGCGGTCAATAATATAACAGCGGCCGTAATATCCATTGGTTCTCTGAAATTATTATCTATGGGTACTAACATGCTCGTATTCATATTTTTAATCGGAATGTTTATTGCTGTTAGTATTGTAGCTGTTTTATATACATTTCAAAGGCAGCAGCTTATGGATGAAATAAAAGAAGAAAAGAAAACCGAACTAAGTGTTCAGGAAAAAATAAAGATTATTACAGAACGATATGCTTTGACACCGAGAGAGAAAGAAGTTTTTTATCAGCTTGTATTTACAGAGGATAGCATTCAGGAGATAGCAGATAAATTATATATTTCCAAGAGAACGTTGGAAAGACATATTTCATCTATATATGAAAAAACGGGAATGAAATCCCGGGTTGGATTGATTAATATTTATAATAGACAATAGAAAAGAACATAATTTACAGCACCATCCTTATATTTTGTGAGGATGGTGCTGTTTTTATATATTAGAAAAGCACTTTCCTAATATATAAAAATTGCTCCGCGAGGATGCGCAGTGATTCTGATAGGAATATGTCAGCTTCGCTGACCAGAATCACGCGCCAAGTCTCACGGACGTTCAATTTGAAACAAAGAAACTAATATGTTTCTTAGAAAACAAATTAATAAAAAGCAAGAGCGAAATAATGCGGAAAAAGCAAAATGACGGAACTCCCTTATATACGATTACTTATATTATGTCTTAATATATGCGAAAGGGGAAGAAAATTGCATCTGTTTTGGATGCGAAAAATACTTTTAAAGGAGGAATTAAGATGAGAAAAGGAAAAATACGAGCTCTTGCGATTGTGCTTGCAATTGGTATGATTTTCACATTGATGCCGAATGTATCAGTAAGAGCGGAAGATATGGGAGAGCCGGAACCGGTGGTGGAAGCCCAGACTACACCAGAAGAGGGAGTTGAAACACCGGTAGTAGAGGAACAGCCGGAAGCGGTTGTGCCGGAAGTAACAGAGCCGGAGGTGACAGAGCCTGAAGCGGTTGTACCAGAGGCAGCAGAGCCGGAGGTGACAGAGCCTAAAGCGGTTGTACCAGAGGCAGCAGAGCCAGAAACAACTGCAGATGAAGCTACAGTTGTGCCGGCTGGTGTAACAGATGTAATCGGAGGCAATACCACTAACACCTATACCCACACCTATCACACAAAGGTCACGACAACTGCGCAGGTCATCATTAAAGATGCAGACGGCAATGTGATAGAAACAACAGAAATAAGCAAATCAGGGGATTTCGTTGAAGGCAATGTTAGCAGTGATGCGGTGCAGGCAGAAATCAAAAGAATTGATGACGAAATCATTGCACAATTTTCTTCACGAGGAAATATTACCACTGAAAACCGTAATAGCACAATGGTGTTTGATCATTTTGAGAGTAGTAATCTAGATGGCGATATACTCGTCGGTGATCAGGATGCTCTCGAAAACGCAGCTTCAGGAAGTGTGAATAGGCATCTTGATGTTCATGAATATCAAGTGTATCAGACAACCTATGACCTGATTGTGCAGGAAAACAACGATTTGAAAGAGGAGCAGGTTATTACCAAAGTCGATATCGGGAACATCTGGAAAGAACTTGATTCCACAAAGCCTGTTGCATTTACCGGCGAAGTCAATCCAAACTCGGATTGTGTGAACAAGATGACGCTTACAGAGGAAATCTGGTATACTGCTGATAAATTCCATGGCGGAATGGGGGACGAAATAACAAGTTCCAATCCAAGAAATCCAATTGCCGGTGAAGAATATAGATATCGCATTACCTTAACGGCAAAAGACGGCTATTTTTTCCATGCTGCATTTCGATATCATGGTGAAGGTGGAGCTACCCTTATATGCGAAGCTCATGATATGAGTGCGGATATGTGGACGGGTGCACTCTCGGCTGACCAAAAACAACTCACCATTTATTTTGATAATATTAAGACAACAGCTATTGATGGAGGTTCTCAGGACGAAGCGACCATAAATAACGCCTACATTCGGAATGTAAAATTCGCTTATCGTTCGGGTGACGCTCCGCAGGCAACGGCAGAGGTATTGGTGGATCCTTTATTTGAAGAATATGAGATTGCCTATGAATGCTGGGAGAAAATGGAGAACGGAGAGCCGGTTGCGTTCTGGTATTCCGATGAAAGCAAATATACGCCTTCCATGAAAAAGATTACTCAGTTTGAAGAGGGTAAAACCTATATGTACTCCATCGAGTTGAGAGAGAAAAACGGATATACCTTTGCGGATAATTGCTCCGTTACGATAAACGGGAACCCGATATCGGCAACCGCCAATGCAGTTAAAACCGTGGATGGCTTGTTTGTTATGAATGTTGACATGATTAATCCGAAACCAGCTTTCAAAGAAATTTCCGTCGTTGAAATCAACAACGCAACCCTGACCTTTAAGGACGGCGATAAGCCTGTCTTTACCGGCACAACGCCGGACGACGCGCCGTATGTCTTGGTATTTGAAGAATGGAGAACTGACGGCGAGTGGACACGCTCGGACGAATGGTTTAACAATGCTGACCATCATGGCAATGATAAGGATATAACCGCATTTGATAAAAATAAAAGCTATAATTACACTTTTTATATCAAAGCAAATTCTAAAGCCTACGAAGAGGGCTGGTGTTTCGGTCAAAACACTAAACTGAAAATCAACGGGAAAGAAGTAGCACTTACACGTGATTCAGATAACGAAGCTCATTTTTCAGGTGCAACCGATATTATCATGATACCGACCGAGTCGGACAACCCAGCGGCAATTGACTTGATTGAGATAAATGATGTCACCGTCAGCTTTAAGGACGGCGACAAACCTGTCTTTACAGGATCGGTATCTGATGATGCAGCTTACGCATTCAGATGCGAATGGTGGAGCCTTGACAGCGACACAGGCATTGTTTCCACAGAGCCGGAATGGGGCGGCGACATTTATAAAAACAAAATCACCACTTTTGAAGCCGGAAAGACCTATCACTACGGTGTATATGTGACTGCCTATACTGCCGACATCTCCCCTGATGCCAAGCTAAAGATCAACGGTCGGGAAGTGAAGTACACTCGCATAGGCGATGAAAGTGAAACCCAGAGCTTCTGGGTCGAAACCGACCTTACTATGACGCCTATCTCATACGGACATACACACAGCTATGGTACGGATTGGAAATACGATTCCACCAACCATTGGCACGAGTGTTCCTGCGGCGATAAGTCAGATTTAACTGCACACAACTTTAAGTGGGTTACCGACAAGGAAGCGACTGCCACCGAAAAAGGATCCAAGCACGAGGAATGCACGGTCTGCGGCTACAAGAAAACTGCCGTTGAAATTCCAGAAAATCCTTCTCCGGAAACACCAGAAAATCCATACAAGTTCCTTGAAGGAGAAAATAGTTCTTGGACACAGAATAGTGATGGAACGCTTACCTTCCGTGCAAATGGAGATTTCAGTAAATTTACAAGTGTAAAAGTAGATGGCGTTTTGGTTGATCCAAAGAATTATACAGCAGTTTCCGGTTCCACAATCGTTACATTTATGAAAGAGTACCTTGCTACATTATCAAATGGAATACATAAATTAACAGTTGTCTATACAGATGGTGAGTGCAGCACAAACTTTACTATAAAAGAGGCAGCGAAGCCACAGAAACAGGATGATGGAAAGAAACAAGATGCCGGAAAGAAACAGGATGATGGCAAGAAGCAGGATGCCGGAAAGAAACAAGATGACAGTAAAGCAGATACAACACAGGCAAATAACAATACGTCAGTGCCAAAAACAGGAGATAGAACAGAGCAAGGCCGATTGATCATGCTGGTAGGTGTAACAGCTATTATCATGGCAGCAGACATGATTTATAGAAGAAAAAGAAACAAATAATATTTCATATTACTAACAAGTGACTTAAGAAGGCATTCTATGACAAATCAGAAAAAAATATTTGTCATGGGATGTCTTCTTTTTTAGTTGAAAAAACGGATAGGCGTTTTTTGTGGTGGAAAATAATGAATAAAAAAAAGTGCATGTGACCTAAAATCTAAAAAAAATTTAGAATGTAAAAAACATTTTGAGAAAAACATTGCTTTTTAGTTGAATTGTGATAAAATATAAAGAGATAGAACAACATATAAGTAAAAAATTAACAAAAAACCAAGATGAATGTAGGGCTTCGTTTTGGATGATATGTTGAAACAAGAAAGGAGATTCTGATATGGCAACGTTTATCGTTAATGGACGAGAGGTTACCCCAACAAAAAATCAGAAGCTGTTAAGATTCCTCCGCGACGAATTACATTTGACATCAGCAAAGGATGGATGTAGTGAAGGCGCCTGTGGAGCCTGTACAGTTATTATTGATGGGCAGACCTGTAAATCATGTGTTCCGGATACAGATTCACTTGAGGGAAGAAGTGTGATCACAGTAGAAGGACTGACAGAGTGGGAGGAAAAGGTATACACATATGCTTACGGAAAAGCGGGAGCAGTACAGTGTGGATTTTGTATCCCGGGTATGGTAATGTGTACAAAAGCATTGCTGGATGTGAATCCAGAACCGACAGATGATGAGATTAAATATGCACTCCGCAATAATTATTGCAGATGTACAGGATATGTTAAAATTATGGATGCGGTTCGTCTGGCAGCTAAGATTCTGAGAGAGGGAGTAGTTCCGGATGATGGGGAAGAAGACTGGACACTTGGAACAAGCGTAGCTAGAGTAGATGTAGAGGAAAAAGTACTTGGAACAGGAAAATATCCGGACGACTATTGTCTGGAAGGTATGTTATACGGTGTTGCACTGAGAAGTAAATATCCTCGTGCACGTGTGCTTTCAATTGATACATCGAAAGCAGAGGCACTTCCAAAGGTGATTTCAGTAGTGACAGCGAAGGATATTCCTGGAGAGAATAAGATTGGACATTTGAAGCATGACCAGTATTCACTGATTCCGGAAGGTGGTCTGACACATTATCTTGGAGATGCAATTGCATTGATTGCAGCAGAAGATTTGGAGACAGCCGAGAAGGCTAAAAAGTTAATTAAAGTAGAATATGAGGTTCTTCCACATGTTCATACAATTGAAGAGGCCGCAGCTCCAGATGCACCAAAGGTATATGATGAAGAAGAGAATAATATTTGTGCTTATAAGCATATCAGCCGTGGTAATGCAGATGAAGCAATTAAAAATTCCAAATATGTGCTTTCACATCATTTTGAGACACCATGGACAGAGCATGCATTCCTTGAGCCGGAATGTGCAGTATCTTTCTATGATGAAGAGGGAGACATTTTCGTTTATTCTACAGACCAGTCCGCACATCAGACATTGAAAGAATGTAGAATGTTGCTTGGAACAGATAAAGTAAAAGTACAAAATGCTCTTGTCGGCGGTGGATTTGGTGGTAAAGAAGATATGACAGTACAGCATCTTAGTGCTTTACTCACATATGTTACAAAGAAACCGGTTAAGATGAGATTAACAAGAGCAGAGTCACTTCTTGTTCATCCAAAGCGTCATCCATTTTATATGGATTTCACAATGGGATGTGATGAAAACGGAGTGATCCAGGGAGTAAAAGCAAAAGTATCTTCTGACACAGGTGCATTTGCATCACTTGGAGGTCCGGTATTGGAACGTGCATGTACACATGCAGCAGGTCCATATCATTACGAGAACTTCGAGATTGAAGGAACTGCTTATTATACAAACAATCCACCGGCAGGAGCATTCCGTGGATTTGGTGTTACTCAGACATGTTTTGCAACAGAGACATTGTTGAATATGATGGCAGATAAAGTTGGTATCACACCTTGGGAGATTCGTTATCGCAATGCGATCCGCCCGGGAGAAGTATTACCGAATGGACAGATTGTAGATGAATCTACAGGTTTAGTAGAAACACTGGAAGCAGTGAAAGAAGAATATGATGCAGCATTGGCTGAAGGAAAAGCAGTCGGACTGGGCTGTGCAATGAAGAATGCCGGTGTTGGTGTTGGTATTCCGGATACCGGTCGTGTGAAACTGATTGTAGAAGAGGATGAAAAGTTACACATTTTTACAGGTGCATCTTGTATCGGACAAGGATTGGGAACAGTACTTGTACAGATGATCGTAACCAATACAGACCTGACACGTGATGATATCGTATATGAGAGAAGTAATACATGGGTTTCACCTGATTCTGGAACAACATCCGGATCACGTCAGACATTGGTTACTGGCGAAGCGTGCCGCAGAGCTTGTGAGAAATTCATGGAAGAAAGAAAAGCAGGAAAATCCATGAAAGATATGATTGGAGAAGTATATTATGGAGAATATCTTGCTAAGACAGATCCGCTTGGAGCAGATGTGCCGAATCCTGTTTCTCATGTTGCATATGGATATGCGACACAGGTATGTATCATTGATTCAAAGACAGGTAAGATTGAAAAGATGATCGCAGCTCATGATGTCGGTAAAGCAGTCAATCCATTATCCTGTGAAGGTCAGATCGAAGGCGGAGTTGTTATGTCTATGGGATATGCACTTCGTGAGCAGTATCCAATTGACGAAAACTGTAAGCCAATTGATAAATATGGTTCACTGAGATTATTCCGTTCACATGAAATCCCAGAGATTGAGGCAATCGTAATTGATAAACCGGGACTGAATGTGGCATGCGGAGCAATTGGAATCGGAGAGATCACATCGATTCCAACAGCACCGGCAATCGCGGATGCATATTGTAGATACGATGGAGAGAGACGTTTTAGTCTTCCATTGTGTAACACACCATATGAAAGGAAGGATTGATTATGGCAATAAAAAAGAAATTTCCATATCGTTCAGCGATTGTAGCCTGTAATGGAGGATGTAGAGCGAACAGCGAAGAGCCAACATGTACAAAAGGTTGTATCGGTTGTGGCGAATGTGTAAATAATTGTAAATTTGGTGCAATTTCAATCAATGAGTACGGAGTTGCAGAAGTAGACGAAGAAAAATGTATCGCATGTGGAAAATGTGTAAAAGCCTGTCCACAGGAAATTATCCATATTCATGAATGTGCAAATTATATCGTAGTGAAATGTTCAAATGATGCTAAGGGAGCCGATGCTCGTAAAGAGTGTGAAGTAAGCTGTATTGGATGCGGAATCTGCGAGAAAACTTGTACAGCCGGAGCAATTAAAGTAATAGATAATTGTGCGGTGATCAATGAAGAATTATGTTTGAGCTGTGGAATGTGTGCAGTGAAATGTCCAAGACATGCAATTTATGACTTAAGGGGAATTTATACAAAAGTCAGATAAGGCTAAAAGGAAAATATTAAAGTTTATGAGAAGATGAGAGACTTGTAAATCTGGTAAAAATATCAGATTTACAGGTCTTTTTTTCTGGATACTTGACACAAGTACGAAATCGGACTATACTAAATACAAGTACGAAATCAGACTTACAGGAGGGAATATGGATCAAGAAAAGAAATCAGGAATATATATGAGTTCATATCTTTGCGAATTTAATCGCATTTTTAAAGAATTCAATGATATTTACCATGAGGTAGCATCAAGATTAGGATTATCGAACAGTGCTTTTGATATTTTTTATGCGATTTGCGAATTAGGGGATGGATGTTTACAGCGTGATATTTGTAAGACAACATTTATTCCGAAACAGACAGTAAACTCTTCTATACGTAATCTGGAGAGGGAAGGATACTTGACATTGAAACATGGAAAAGGAAGGAGCATGCACATTTATTTAACAGAAAGAGGAAAAGATATGTTAAAAAATGTGATATATCCGGTTATTGAGGTGGAAAATGATTCATTTAAAGGACTCGCAGATGAGGAAAGTGAACTGCTCTTGCGATTACTTGAAAAATATAATGTGGAGTTGAAGCATAGATTTGAGAAATTGCCATATATAGAAGAAAAAATGGATGAAGAAAAAGCGGACGGAGGAAGATAGCGTGAAGATACAACTATCAGAACATTTTACATATCGAAAATTATTAAGATTTGTAATGCCATCTATTATAATGATGATTTTTACATCCATTTATAGTGTAGTGGATGGATTATTCGTATCAAATTTTGTAGGCAAAACAGCATTGGCATCGATCAATCTGATCTTACCGTTTATAATGGGAATATCAGCGCTTGGCTTTATGATTGGTACTGGAGGAAGTGCTATCGTAGCAACAACAATAGGAGAGGGCAACAAAGATCTGGCTAATGAATATTTCTCATTGTTAGTGTATGTAACGACAATCGGAGGAATTTTATTATCTGTTTTAGGAATGTTTTTGACACCGGCTGTCGCTTCAGCACTCGGTGCAGAGGGAGAGCTTCTTAAGGATTGTATCTTGTATGGAAGAATTTCATTTATCTCTATGCCGGCATTTATGCTGCAGAACGTGTTTCAGAGCTTTTTTGTAGCTGCAGAAAAACCAAAATTAGGATTAGGTGTGATTATTACAGCAGGCGTTACGAATATGGTGCTGGATTTACTTTTTGTCGGTCTGTGGGGATTCGGACTGGCAGGTGCTGCAGTTGCAACAGTGTGCGGCGAATTTATAGGAGGTCTTTTTCCGGTAATTTATTTTGCAAGAAAGAATTCCAGCCTGCTTCAACTTGGAAAAACGCATTTGGATGTCCGCGTTATTGTTAAGACTTGTGTAAATGGTTCATCAGAGCTTATGACAAACCTTTCAAGTTCCATCGTAAACTCGTTGTTTAATATTCAGCTTATGAAATTTGCCGGGGAAAATGGTGTGGCTGCATATGGAACAATCATGTATGTAAGTTTCGTATTTGTATCTATTTTCCTTGGATATTCAATTGGAAGTGCACCACTTATCAGTTATAACTATGGTGCGGCTAATCATGCAGAATTAAAAAATCTGTTTAGAAAGAGTCTGAGTTTAATTGGAATTTCCGGCGTAGCAATTGCAATATTATCACAGTTCCTTGCAATTCCGCTGTCGATTTTATTTGTTGGATATGATAAAGAATTACTTTTGATGACACAGCATGCATTTCGAATTTATTGTCTGGTATATTTAGTAAATGGATTTAATATTTATGGGTCATCCTTCTTCACAGCACTTAATAATGGACTGATATCAGCAGTTATTTCATTTTTGAGAACGCTGCTTTTCCAGGTCGGTGCGGTTATTGTGTTGCCAATGATATTTGGTATTGATGGAATTTGGTCGGCAGTGACAATTGCGGAAATATTGACTTTGTGTGTGACAGTGACATTTTTGGTAAAGCAACGGGGAAGATATCATTATGCCTGAAGGAAACAGAGAGCCTAGAATGGCAGCTCTCTTCCTTCTTTGATCCATTCCCTAAATTCCGCAGTTGCTGCGAACAGAACATCACCGGATGAGTTAATCGCTGTTTCCAGAGAATCCTGAACAACTCCGATGATAAATCCAACACCAACGACTTGCATTGCGATATCATTGTTGATTCCGAACAAAGAACAAGCCATCGGAATCAGAAGCAGTGAGCCACCGGCAACTCCGGAAGCACCGCAGGCTGCAATCGCGGAGAGGACACTTAAGAAAATGGCTGTTGGAATATCAACGGAAATTCCAAGGGTATGAGCAGCTGCAAGTGTCATAACTGTGATTGTAATAGCAGCTCCGTCCATGTTGATTGTAGCTCCAAGTGGAATGGATACAGAATAAATGTTTTTGTCCAATCCGAGTTTTTCACAAAGAGCCATATTTACAGGAATATTGGCAGCAGAACTTCTTGTGAAGAATGCTGTAACACCACTTTCTTTAAAGCAACGCAATACAAGTGGATAAGGATTTCTGTGCAGACAGATTGCTGCAATAATCGGGTCTACGATCAATGCAACTCCCAGCATACAGCCAACTAACACAAGTAAGAGTTTTCCATAATCTTTGAAAATCCCGAGCCCATTGCTGGATACGGATGAAAATACAAGTCCGAGGATACCAAATGGTGCAAGATTAATAACCCATCTTACAACCTGAGATACAGCGTCGGAAATATTTGCAAAAGTATTTTTGGTTGTATCAGATGCAAGTCTTTTTAATGCGACACCGAGTAACAATGACCAGAAAAGTATACCGATGTAGTTGGCATCTGTTAAGGCCGCAACAGGATTGGCAACCACTTTGTTCAGTAATGCACTTAATACTTCAAAAATGCTCTGTGGAGCAGTATCGGATACTGCATCTGTCAGTTTCAATGTAACAGGAAACGCAAAGCTTACGAAAACTGCTACGACAGCAGCCAAAAATGTACTGAGCATATATAAAAAAATAACAGTACGAAACTGGTGTTTTACGCCGCCTTTTGCATTTGCCAGAGAGCTGACAACAAGTACGAATACGAGAATCGGTGCAATTCCCTTCAATGCACCTACGAATAAGTCTCCAAGTACGGAAATGGCAGTTGCCTGTGGGCATACCAATGCGAGGATGACACCTATGACGAGTCCAATCACAATTCGGAGAATCAAACTAATGTTATTCCATTTGTTAATTAATTGTTTCACTTTTTTTCCTCATTTCTCTAAAATATCTTTTACAGTTTACCATATAGTTGATAAAAACACTACACTTTTTTACAATAATTGTTTAATTTGATGAAGCAATGAAGTTGAAGTGCGCTCTTCTGCTAAGCTCGAAAAGACCTCGCTAAGCGAAGAAAAGGAAACACTTCGAACATCGACTCGAAAAGACCTCGCTAAGCAGAAGAGCATTAAATGTCCAGAATAGGATAAGAAATTTCTTTTTTGCTAAGACGTTTTGCAGTATACTAATAGTAAGTAAATGTAGAACGAAAGGAGGTCCAGACAATGGACGTAAGAAGCATAGGGGAAGCAATCAAGAATGGAAATACTGCTTTAGGAATTGAATTTGGATCGACGCGTATCAAAGCAGTATTGATTGATGCACAGAATCAGCCAATCGCATCCGGAAGCCATGACTGGGAGAATCATTTAAAAAATAATATTTGGACGTATCCATTAGAGGAAGTGTGGAGCGGACTGCAGGATTGTTATGCAAATTTGAAAAAAGAAGTAAAAGAAAAATATGGTGTTACAATCACAACATTTGGAGCGATGGGATTTAGTGCGATGATGCATGGATATCTTGCTTTTGATGAGAAAGATGAGCAGTTGGCAGAGTTCCGTACATGGAGAAATACAATTACAGAGCAGGCATCTGAAGAATTATCAAAAGTATTTCAGTTTCATATTCCACAGCGCTGGAGTATTGCACATTTGTATCAGGCAATTTTAAATGGGGAAGAGCATGTAAAGGATGTAAGATTTTTCACAACACTTGCAGGCTATATCCATTGGCAGCTGACGGGAGAAAAGGCAATCGGAATTGGAGATGCGGCAGGAATGTTCCCAATTGATTCGGCTACAAAGGATTGGGATGTGAATATGATCGGGCAGTTTGATCAGCTTGTCGAAGCGAAAGCATTTCCTTGGAAATTAGAAGAGTTACTTCCTAAGGTACTGGTTGCCGGAGATGCGGCAGGCGTTTTGACTGAAGCAGGAGCAAAATTGTTAGATACAGAGGGTGATTTACAGGCTGGAATCCCTGTTTGCCCACCAGAAGGAGACGCTGGAACAGGTATGGCTGCAACAAATAGTGTAGCTGTCCGTACAGGAAATGTTTCTGCCGGAACAAGTGTATTTGCAATGGCAGTACTGGAAAATCCGTTGTCTAAACCATATGAAGAAATCGATATGGTTACAACACCGGCGGGAGACCCTGTTGCGATGGTACACTGCAATAACTGTACATCAGATCTGAATGCATGGGTAAATCTTTTGAAGGAATGTGTGGAAGCATTTGGCGTGAAAGTGGATATGAATACATTGTTCGGAACATTGTATAACAAAGCACTGGAAGGTGATGCTGATTGTGGCGGACTTCTTGCATATAATTATTTTTCGGGAGAGCATATTACAGGATTTGAGGCAGGTCGTCCGATGTTCGTGCGTAAGCCGGAAAGCAAATTTAATCTTGCAAACTTTATGAGAGTGCATTTGAGTACATCTCTCGGAGCATTGAAAACAGGTATGGATATTCTAACAAAGCAGGAACATGTGGAGTTAGATAAAATGTTAGGTCATGGCGGACTGTTTAAGACCAAGGGAGTCGGACAGAGAATCCTTGCAGCTGCGATTGATACACCTGTATATGTTATGGAGACAGCAGGAGAAGGTGGAGCATGGGGAATTGCACTGCTTGCTTCTTATATGCTAAATAAAGAAGAGGGCGAGTCATTGACTTCTTATCTTGCACAGAAAGTATTCGGTGGAGAAGAAGGAGAACGCATGGATCCGGTTGCATCAGATGTTGAAGGTTTTGAAGCATTTATGCAGAATTATAAAAAAGGTCTTGCGATTGAACGTGCAGCTGTAGAATCTCTTTGATAAAAAATACTTGAATTATAAAAACGTTTTTGATAAAATCTCAAGAGGATGACACTAGGGACGGAGTTTAGTGGACTTTTTTGCTGGCAAAAAAGCCACTAAACTCCGTCCCTGAATGATTTGTTTATAAATGGTTGTTTTTTAGAGGAGTTAAATAATGAGCAGGACAATGACAAATGATATGACATCAGGAAATCCTACAAAATTAATCATTAATTTTATGATTCCACTTTTTCTTGGAAATTTGTTTCAGCAATTTTATAATATTGCAGATTCTGTTGTTGCCGGAAAGTTTGTGGGGGTAAATGCTTTGGCAGCGATAGGTTCAACGACATCTCTTATGTTTTTGGTTACTGGTTTGTTAAATGGTGCCGGCAGTGGTTTTGCAATTTTGATATCACAATGGTTTGGGGCAAAGGATTATAAAAATATGCGGAGATATCTGGCAATGTCCTTATATCTGATGGTGATTATTGTAGTTGTTATGACGGTTGGACTGAGTTTGGCAAATGAACCTCTTTTGCGGTTGATGAATTCTCCGGAAAACTTAATTGGAGATATCAAAAGTTACATGGGTGTAATCTATGCGGGACTATTTGCAACCGGGGCATACAATATGCTTGCGGCGGTCCTAAGAGCGGTTGGAGATTCAAAATCGCCACTTTATTTTTTGATTATTTCAGGTGTGATCAATATTGTCCTTGATATCGTATTTGTTATATGTCTTGGAACCGGTGTTGTAGGTTGCGGTTATGCGACAGTGATCGCACAGGGAATTTCAGCGGTATTATGCTTCATATATATTTTGAAAAAATTTCCGATTCTGCATTTGAAAAAGGAAGATTTTGAATTTTCAGGAGAGTTATGCAGAAGATTACTGGCGCTTGGTGTGCCGATGGCATTGCAGTTTTCAATTACATCCATCGGAACAATTATCGTTCAGGCAGCTATAAATGTATATGGTGCGACTTGTATAGCCGGTTTTGCAGCAGGTGGAAAAATTCAGAGCGTGATGGGAGTTATTTTTATTTCCTATGGCGCAGCAATGGCAACTTATGTTGGACAGAACTGCGGAGCAGGAAGGATGGACCGCGTAAAGCAAGGTGTGCGAAGCACACAGATTATGGTTTTAATCTGGAGTTTTGTATTGATGGCATTGGTATTATTGTTTGGAAAATACGCAATTTATCTGTTTGTGGATCGAACAGAAACAGATGTGGTCGAGGCGGCACTTACCTATTTTAAAGCAGTCGCATGGTGTTATCCTTTTCTTGGCAGTATTTTTATTTATCGTAACGCTCTGCAAGGAATGGGATATGGACTTGTGCCAATGCTTGGTGGTGTATTTGAACTTGTAGCAAGAACAATAATTGTTATAAGTGTGGCCGGAAAAGCAAGTTATTTTGGAGTGTGCCTGTCAGATCCGGCGGCATGGATAGCAGCCTTGATTCCATTGATACCATATTATATTTATCTCAGTCGGAGATTGGACTCCCACTGAACACCCACACGGGGTCCCCATCCCTGAAAAATTTAAGTGAGGAGAGTGAAATATGCAGCAGTTACAAAAGGACATGACAAGTGGAAGTCCTACAAAAATTATTTTAAATTTTACATTTCCGATTTTTATAGGAAATGTATTTCAGCAATTTTATAATATGGCAGATACAGTGATTGTCGGTAAATTTGTGGGAACGAAGGCATTGGCGGCAGTTGGAAGTACAGGAACGATCATGTTTTTGATTTACGGATTTGTAACAGGAATGACAGCCGGATTTACTGTACTAACCGCACAGAAATTTGGCGCGGGCGATATGAAAGCAATGAGGCAGACAGTAGGTGGTGCTGCTGTGTTGACAACGATTGTGACGATTATATTGACGACGCTGGGACTGTTGTTTATGAAGCCATTGCTGATATTTATGAAAACACCATCGGATATTTTTCAGGATGCTTATGCTTATATTATGATCATTTGTGCAGGGATTGCAGCACAGATGTTATACAATTTGATGGCAAGTATTCTAAGAGCACTGGGAAATAGTAAAGTTCCGTTATATTTCCTGATATTATCGGCACTTTTAAATATTGCGTTAGATTTATTGTTGATCATCGTATTTGGTCTTGGTGCTTCCGGAGCGGCATATGCAACGGTGATTGCACAGGGGATATCCGGATTACTGTGTCTGGTTTATGTAAAGTTGAAGGTTCCGATGCTTCATTTGGAAAGAGATGATTGGAGACCAAAGGGACATTTATTAAAAATGCAGTTTGCAGTTGGAGTGCCGATGGCATTGCAGTATTCCATTACAGCAATCGGTACAATGATGGTTCAGACATCCCAGAATCTGCTCGGCTCCAATATTGTCGCAGCATTTACGGCAGCAAGTAAAATTGAACAGGTAGTTACTCAGGCGTATGTTGCGCTAGGAACAACAATGGCGACATATTGTGCACAAAATATCGGTGCAGGTAAGATAAAAAGAATCCGCAAAGGATTCAAATCAGCAACTATTATGGCAAGTATTTATGCAGTCGTTACTGCAGCTTTGATAATGACAGTCGGAAAATATATGACATATTTGTTTGTGTCAGATAATGTGATTGAAATTATGAGCAATGTAGATATTTATTTGAAATGTATCGGAGTATTCTTTATTCCACTTGCGATTGTGAATCTATATCGAAATGGAATTCAAGGAATGGGCTATGGACTACTTCCGATGATGGCAGGTGTGGCAGAGTTGATCGGACGTGGAGTAGTAGCGGTGATCGCAGCAAATAAAAGAAGCTATTTTGGTGTTTGCATGGCAAGTCCCGCAGCATGGGTGCTGGCAGGCGGATTACTGCTTGTAATGTATTATTACATTATGCTGAAGGATATGAAAAGAAAATTTCCGAATCGAACAGAGTAGTGCTATTTAGATGCCATTAGTGCCATTTGGGGACGGAGTTCAGTGGCTTTTTTGCTCGCAAAAAAGCCACTGAACTCCGTCCCCAAATGGCACTCACTTGATGGTATCTAATGATTTGAACTGATATCCCATTTCTTCCCATTTTGTCAGAAGCTCGTCGAGAATCTCGCCATTCGTTTTAGAAGTGCTATGAAGCAGGACAATGGCACCTGGGTGAACACGGGTAAGTAATTTGTCGAAAGCTTCTTCCTTTGTCGGCTGATTATTTTCTTGCCAGTCAACATAGGCAAGGCTCCAGAAGAAAGTATGATAGCCGAGCTCTTTTGCCATTTGTAAATTATTTTCATTATATTTCCCTTGCGGAGGACGATAGAATTTAGTCATTTCTTTGCCTGTAACATTGTTGTAGGCGTTCTCTACATCTTTTAATTCCTTTTCAAATGCAGAGAGGGAGGATAGTTTTGTCATATCAGGGTGATGATATGTATGATTGCCGACGATATGCCCTTCTTTCTCCATCCTCTTTATCAAATCTGGATTAGATTCAATATAAGTTCCGACAACAAAAAATGTGGCTGGAGCACTGTGCTTTTTCAGTGCATCTAAAATAATGGGAGTGTTTCCATTTTCAAATCCGGCATCAAATGTCAAGTAGAGGACTTTTTCAGTAGTATTTTGTGCATAATAAGCATCGAATCTGGCGAGCTCTTCCATAGATGCATTTGCAATGGGAGGATCACCATCGGTCTGAAAACTTAATCCCCAGTTGCCCTCAGAAGAACAAGTGATAGCAGATGGGCGAAGTTGTTCTTTTATTTGTGCAGTAAAACGTCCGATACAAAAGGATGCACAAAAAAATAAGAGGATGGCAAAGAGACGAAGCGAGATAGCATATGTTTTGGTAGTGCGAAATGTGGAAATTTTGTCTTTGATTTTCTTCATAAATAAGAATCCAAGAAGTTTTTTGTTTTAATATATTCACAGAAAAGAAAAATTAGAACACATAAGAAACATCCCCTTGTTCTGGAGTAGAAATATAAAACAAGGGGATTTTTTAGAATATAAATTTAGATTGAATTATTTGGTGCAACAGCTTTCTCAACCTGTTCAACAGAAAGTTTTAAAATTCGTGCTACTTTGTTGATATCATGTAAGCTTTCGTATGCATTTCTGATAATTTGATTAGTTACTTGTTCTTCATGTTCCTGAAATTCTTCAGCCATTAATTCTTTTAATGCTTCACACATATCTTTCTTAGCCTCCTTTATAGTGTTCCAATTAGCTCGAGTTATTACGTCTATTGCCGATTGATATAAAGTTGATGATTTATTATTTTCATATTCTTTGAACAGAGGTTCAAAGTCTTCAATTTTCGTTATATCATTGCGTAGACTTTGGAGCCAACGATTTTCATTTGGATTCAATTCATTGATTATTAATAACTGGATAGGAAATGCATCACCGGTAATATAATAGATTCCGGGTTCAATGCCAGCAATACTTAATCCACGAAAATTCTTTAAATGCTGAATCATTTTTCTTGGAAAATGATTACAGACAAAAGTGATTGTTAACTCTTCTGGTGGAATCTCACAGACTACGTTTGTGTCAGATTGATAGAAACAACAATAGCCATATACCTTATAAAAATCATTGATTGTTAAATGGTCATTGGGACTTTTATATTCAATAATATTGTATTTTCTGAAAATTTGTCCAATATTTTTTTGAAGGCTTTCATTTCCTTCTAATTTAATAATCAGCGCATCCATTTGCATTGGTTTTTTGGATAATAAATGTTCAGATTCGAAGTTTAATTTTTCTGCCTCTTTTTCAAACTCAATTTGAAGTGAAGCAAAAAATGCTGGATGCCATTGAATGATATCTTTTGTGCTTTTTTTCATCAAGTTCTCCTTTCATTATAAAATTGTTCATCGTTTTTGGCAATGACAATCAAATAAGAATGCAGAGAAATAGTTACTTAAATATTTGATATGTCATCCTTGAGTATTCATATCGGATTGTGTTTCGGAACTCGAAACCCGAGATGAGAGCCTTATGGCTTAAGATAAATCTGGAGAAAAAGAATTTCTCCGTAGATGTTTATATAACATAACATGAAGTTGAAATGTTGTAAAGCATAAATAGACATTTCCCAAAAAAAGTGATAGAGTAAAAAAATAGGAAATTTTAGAAAGAGGGAACAAAATGAAGCAAAGCGCATTATTTTTTGATATAGATGGAACAATATTATCTGAAATTACAAAGGAAATTCCTGAGAGTGCATTGGAAGCGTTGAATCAGGCAAAGAAAAACGGACATAAGATGTACATCAACACAGGACGTACCTATTGTAATATTCCACCGCAGCTGCGCCGATTTGATTTTGACGGATTTTTATGCGGATGTGGATGTTATCTGGTGTGTAACGATGAGGTTGTGTTGGAGAGCCATATAGAAAAGAAGCGTGGACAGGATATTATTGATATGATGTACGAATGTAAGTTGGATGGAATCCTGGAAGGTACAGAGGATGCATATTTTCCGATAAAACGCTCTCGATTTGAAATGCTCGAAACGTCTCGGCGATTTTTTGCAAAAAAAGGACTCGGAATCGAGAAATATATCGATGAAGGGGATATAGAATACGATAAATTATTTGTATATGCAGATGAGCAGAGCGATAAACAAAAGTTTTTCGATTTTCTGGAGGCAGACATGGAAGTGATTGACAGAGGAGATAATGCATATGAAATCGCTCAGAAACCATTTTCAAAAGCAACGGCATGTGAATTTATGAGAAAACGTCTTGGGTTAGAGTTAGATCAAGTTTATGTGTTTGGAGATAGTGGTAATGACTTATCCATGTTCGAATACGCACAACACACAATTGCACTGGGAGCACATTCAGAGGTGCTTGATCCCTATACAGAATTTGTGACTAAGACCGTTGAAGATGACGGAATTGCGTATGCAATGAAACATTATGGATTGATAAATATCTCGACTAATACTTGGAATGTGCATAAATATTAAGAGTGAAAGCACCTCAACTAAGCGATTATTGCAGGAGGAAACACGATGAAATTATTTGTATACAGTTATAGAGAATTTGATGAAGCAGAATTTTTTCAAAAATTTGCAGAAGAGTATCATGTAGAGCTTGGAATCTGTCATGATGCCCCGACGATGGAAAATGCTTATCTAGCAGAAGGATACCCATATGTCAGTATCATTACAACTAAAATCGATGAGGAGTTGATGAATCGTTTTCATGCACTTGGCGTGAAAATGATTTCGACAAGAACAATCGGTTATGATCATATTGATCTGGAAGCTGCCAGAAAATGTGGCATAAGCGTGGGAAATGTGACTTATTCGCCGGAGTGTGTTGCGGATTATACGGTGATGTTGATGCTGATGTCTATTCGTAAAATGAAACGGATCATGCAGCGCGAAGAAATCAATGACTTTTCGCTTCCGGGAATTCAGGGGAAAGAGATGCCGAATTTTACAGTCGGAGTGCTCGGAACCGGACGAATCGGCCGTGCCGTGATTCGAGATATCAGTGGCTTTGGATGCAAGATTTATGCATATGATCAGTATGAAAATGATGAAGTGAAAAAATATGCACAGTATGTATCATTAGATGAAATTTATGAAAAATGTGATATGATTACCCTTCATATGCCATTGACAGAGGAGAATATGCATTTGATCGATGCAGAAGCAATTCAGAAGATGCAGGATGGTGTTGTGTTAATTAATACAGCGAGAGGCGGATTGATCGATACGAAAGCGTTGATTGACGGACTGGAGTCCGGCAAAATAGGAGCGGCAGGATTGGATGTAATTGAAGAAGAATTTGGAATGTATTATTTTGATAGAAAATCAGATATTTTAAGTAAACGTGATTTATATATTTTGAGAGGATTTCCAAATGTTATCGTAACTCCGCACATGGCATTTTATACAGACCAGGCAGTCAGTGATATGGTAAAACATTCGATTGAAAGCTGCATGCTTCATGAAGCAGGAAAAGAGGATCCTTGCAGGGTGATTTGAGACAAAGGAAAATGAATATGAAAGTGGTAGTAGCAGTAGATTCATTTAAAGGAAGCATGACTTCTATGGAGGCCGGAAGAGCGGCAGAAGAAGGAATAAGGGCAGCAAAACCTGATGCGAAAATAGTGGTAAAACCATTGGCAGACGGAGGCGAAGGAACAACAGAAGCGTTAATAGAAGGTCTTGGAGGAGAAAAAATAGAAGTTACGGTGACGGGACCTTATGGATTGCCGGTAACAGCTTGTTATGGATATTTAAAGGAAACAAAAACAGCGGTGATCGAGATGGCTTCAGCAGCAGGAATCACGTTGTCGAATGAAAGAAATACAATGAAGGCAACTACCTATGGTGTCGGAGAAATGATCGAAGATGCTCTTTCCAGAGGATGCAGAGATTTTATCGTTGGAATCGGAGGAAGTGCAACAAATGACGGCGGAGTGGGAATGCTTCGCGCATTAGGATTTGAGTTTCTGGATGAAAATGGAGAAGATGTCGGAAATGGTGCCCAGGCGTTGAGGCGAATTACTCAGATTGAGACAGAAAAGAAAAATCCACTTCTTGAAGAGTCATTTTTTAAAGTGGCATGTGATGTGACTAATCCACTTTGTGGAGAAAATGGTGCTACATTTGTATTTGGACCGCAGAAAGGCGTGACAGAAGAACAAAAAGTACCGATTGACAGTGCGATGAAACATTACGCAGCTATAACAGAACAGACTCTTGCGTGTGATTATGTGAATGCCAAAGGAAGCGGAGCAGCCGGCGGAATGGGTTTTGCATTTTTATCATATCTAAAGGCAGAACTGATACCTGGAATTGATCTGATATTAGATGCTGTCGGAATGGAACAGGAATTAAAGGATGCAGACATCGTTGTAACGGGAGAAGGAAAATTAGATTTTCAGACTGCGATGGGAAAAGCACCGGTAGGAGTGGCAAAATGTGCTAAGAAACATGGTGCAAAAGTGATTGCATTTGCAGGAAGTGTTACGTCGGAAGCTACGGCATGCAATGAAGCCGGAATTGATGCATTCTTTCCAATCGTTCGAGGTGTTACTACATTGGAAGAAGCAATGAATACAGAAAATGCAAAGAATAATATGCGTATGACAGTAGAACAAGTCTTTCGGTTAATGTGACCAACGGGGACGGGGTTAGTGGCTTTTTTGCGAGCAAAAAAAGCCACTAACCCCGTCCCTATTGGTCTACAAACGATAAAATCACACTAAACCTATTGACTTAATAGGTAAAAGATGCTAAACTCCATTTATCAAAACGATAAGTGGTGTTTTTTTATCGAGTAGCAAAATAAGAGTAAAAGGCAGGTGCAGGATAGATGAAACAGATATTATGCTTTGGTGATTCAAACACATGGGGATTAAATGCGGAGACAGGAACACGATTTCCATGGGAAGAGAGATGGACAGGTCTCTTACAGGAAAAATTGCAAGGACGCGATATTCGAGTGATTGAAGAAGGATTATGCGGAAGAACAACAGTATTCGAAGATCCATTTCGTATAGGAAGACGCGGAACGGAATTACTTCCAACGTTATTGGAAACACACACTCCGGATGCAATTGTCTTGATGCTGGGAACCAATGACTGCAAAACAATATTCGGTGCATCTGCAGAAGTGATTGGGAAAGGAATTGCAAAATTGTTGGAACAGATTGAACAATTTGCATCAAAAGCGAAAGTACTGGTGATATCTCCGATTCATTTAGGGGATAAAGTATGGATGGAAGAGTTTGACCATGAATTTTCACAGGAATCAGTAGAAGTGTCGAAAGAATTGGAATCGGTATATGAAACAATTGCTCAGAAATATGGAAAACAGTTTATGCGGGCAGCAGATTATGTGAGCTGCTCGGAAGCAGACCAGGAACATATGGATAAGGAGAGTCATCGAATTCTTGCAGATGCAATTTATAAAAAATTAGAAGAGGGGATTTTATAAAATGAAACATGCATTCATAAAATCGATTCCTATTTTGTGTAGCTACGTGTTTGTAAGTATGGCATATGGGATTATGATGGAAGAAGCGGGATTTCATTGGTACTATTCTTTATTGATCAGTTTAACCGTATATACAGGAGCATTTCAGTTTGTTTTGATTACATTTTTAAGTAGTGGAGCTTCTATTCTTACTATCGCATTGACAGCACTATTGATGAATAGCAGGCAGACATTTTATAGCCTGACATTTATTGATGAATTCAAAAAAATGGGAAAGCGTTTACCTTATATGATCCATACGATGACGGATGAAACATATGCGGTCAATCTGACTTTGGAAGCAGAATGTCAGGATGAAAAGAAAAAAGAGGACAGTATGTTTTGGGTGGCATTTTTTAGCAGATGTTATTGGATGTTTGGAGCGGTTCTCGGCGGCGTATTGGGGCAATTAATCCCATTTGAATTAGAAGGGATTGATTTTTGCATGACAGCGTTGTTTGTTATTATTTTTATTGACCAGTGGGAGAAGAGTGAAAATCATTTTCCTGCACTCTTAGGGATTATAGTAGCATTAATAAGTTTATATTTATTCGGTCCACAACAGTTCATGTTAGTGGCACTTTTGATTGCGTCTGGAATCTTATTACTTGTCAGGGAAGGAAATGGAAAGGAAGTACATTGTGAGTAAAGAAATGATATTTATTGCAATTTTTGTTTCGGCAGCGATTACATTTTCTCTTCGAGCACTGCCGTTTGTAGCATTTCGCGGCGGAAGACAAATGCCGGAAAAATTAATATATCTTGGGAAAATTCTTCCATCAGCAATTATGGCAGTGTTGATCGTATATTGTCTAAAAGATGCAATCCGGGACGTTCGAGGTATAGGGATTGCACAATTTGTAGCAGTAATCGTGGTGGCGGTTAGTTATAAATGGAAACATAATACATTGGTGAGTATTGCGTTGGGGACAGTGTGTAATATGTTGCTTGGAATTGCTGTTTGATTCATTAAGTTGGATAAGCGTCTCTGAGAAAATATTGGATATAAATTTCTATTCAGACTCCGTCAGCGGGAAATACATAAAGGTCAGAATTATTACTAAAAACAGAGCTTAGAAACCAGCAACTCGGGCTGTGCCCTCAAACAGCAAGTTTCTAAGCTCTAACGTAAAATTCTGGCCTTTTAGTATTTCCAATCGCTTCCTTTGTATTCACAGAAATTCATATCCAATATTTTTTCTCAGTACGTTATCGCACGTTTGATGAATTAAAGAGCAGAAATTTGTGGTGTATCGTAATAGAAACCGGTAGATGAGCAAGATAGATTTACTTATTTCAATCACGATACATCAAAAAGCAAGAAAAGACTATGCAATCCAGCGAATTGGAGTCGGGCAAGCCCGACGAAGCTGAGCAGGAGTGCATAGTCTTTTTCTTGCTTGGAGATTGTCGTGAATTAAATAGAAATCAAAGGATATTGAGCGACGATATCTGCGATAGTGGATTTTAGGAGATTGAAGATGCAAAATTTTGATTGGGAGTATCTGCAAGTCATGGAAATAGCAAGTCGAGGATGCAGAATTTCAATGAGAAGCATCCTCACGTTATCGAAAACGTGTGATGTAGATGCAAAATTTGCGAAGGAAGCATCCTCAAATCCTAGAAAAAGAAAGATGTAGATGCAATTACACATGTCAGGTAGGACGAAAAGCATCTGCAAGTCATGAAAAGAGCAAGTTGTAGATACATTGGTCTAAAAAAGAGTATCTGCAAAAACGAATATCAAGGTCTTGCAGATACGTCAGCTGCCAAAAGAGCATCTGCAACAGCGAATATTAAGCCAGCGCAGATACATCAGTTATTAAAAGAGCATCTGCAACAGTAAATAAACCCAGGATATAGATACATCAGACACCAGAAAAGTAAATCCTTCATCGTTCCACTTATTTCAATCACGATACATCAAAAAGCAAG
>OLGY01000531.1_pt1 | contig 25610 bp, 20 predicted proteins | sample 1605951 | NCBI WGS metagenome assembly OLGY01 (sample SAMN03283280) | human gut metagenome | biome: human-associated habitat; material: feces | host: Homo sapiens | place: Peru | collected 2012
ATTTAGCACTATGGGTTGCCGATAATATGGAAATTACCAAACACTATAAAATTGATGACGGAGCAGTATTAATAGAAGGAAAAGACTATTAATTATTAAATTTCCAATAGTAACATACTTTTTTAGAAAATTAAAGATATTATAAATAAAAACAGACCGCTACTGTAGTGTAACGATCTGCTGTAAGGGAAGGAAAAGTTTAGATAACTTTTTCAGCGTGTAGGTAAATTATTCAGCGTCGGTAAGAGCTACCGCATAAGTCATTGTACCCGAATACTTAACACCCTTTGGTGTTGACGGATTGTTGAGAACAGGCTTTACCGTAAATGTTGTTGAGCCGTCCTCGGTAAAGGAAGCAAGCTCTACACCGTTGACCTGATCCTTACCTCCCGTGGTTTCCACAACGCTTTCATCAGGCATAATAAACTGATAACGAAGTGTAGGCTTTGCCGCTTTATCGCTTTCGCCTTGAAGTACCATCTGATTTCTGAAATAATCCGTACCTGCAATAGTAACCGATACCTTTTTTCCGTCAAGATTTGCGACATTTTCAGCTTTTATTTCTACAGGTGTACCCTCTGTTGTAAGAGTTACCTGTGAAGGAATTGTTACTGTGTATGACGGGTCAAATTTATACTCGTAAGAGAAAGAAGTGCTTGCATTTTCTTCTGTCTGAGGTGTGACCTCTGCTGCCGAAACCGATATGGCTGTTACTGTAATCATAGCAAGTGCTGCTGCGATTGATAAAAACTTCTTCATATTGTTACTCCTTACATAATAATCTTTTCTTTTTATAGAACCAGAAAAATGATACTGTCGCTGTGAGCATTAAAAATACTGTTACAACAGTTGTGTAACTTACAATTGCGCCTGTTTTGATTGTGTTAGTATCATTTTCTACAACTGTGTTTTGATTTTCTGTTGTTTGTGCTGCAGTCTGAACTGTAGTGAATTGTGTGGTTGTTTCTTCGATTGTAAGAATTACATCTGTTTTTGCACTTTCGGCAGCCGCTGCATATGCGCAGCAAACTGTCGAAATAACACATAAAGCTAAAACTACGGTAATAACGGTTTTTTTCATAATTAACCTCGAGTTTTATTTATCTTATTTGTCCTCAAGAGATACTGTGTAGTTAATTACACCGTTATAGTTGCCGGCACCTACGCTATAGTAGTCTTTAAGTTTGATTTTTCTTGTGATTGTACCGAAGTTTGAGCCGTCCCAAGAAGCAATCTCGTCACCGATTGTGTAGTAAGTAGGATTTGCAAAAGCGTCTGAATTGTAGATTACATATTCAGCCTCCTGAAGATTTCTTGAATCCCATACTGCAAGAGTGTGAAGATTGCCGGAGTAACCTGCGCTCTCAATCTTTACGCTTACTTTTTTGCCGCTTGGAACAAAGGCTGTATCATTTTCAAGTGCAAGTGAATATGAAAGTGTTGATGATTCTTTTTGAAGTTCTGCTGTGAGAGGGATAGAAACAGTGTAAGCGGGTACGATTTCCGATTCACTTTTTGAATATGTAATTTTCTGCTGGAAGTCTGCTGTTGCGTGGTTTTCGTCAACAACCGGAGTGTCTGTTGTAGATGCCGCAAATGCTGCTGTTGTAGCGCATACGCTCATAGCTGCTGCAATCAATACTGCTGTAATTCTTTTTGCATTGATTTTCATAAATTTTCTTCTCCTTAGATTTTCAAATTCTAATGTCCTTGCCGCCAAATTGACGGCTGTTTATATATGATAAACCCATAAGGGATTATTGTCATTCAACTGTAAGCGTACTCTTAACCTGTGCGCCGTTCATTTGTGAATTGCTGTCAACAGAATATGTTGAAATATTAATTATTAAAGTGTATGTACCTTTTTCAATCGGTTTGTCAAGAGTTACGCCCTTAATTGCATCACCCGGTTTTACAAGGTCTGTAGTGCAAAGTGTTTCACCTGTTTCCTGCAAAGAAAGCGTAAATTTAAAATTACACGGATTTTTCTCGGGATTTAAAAGAGTGATAGGAAAGTCTGTGCTTTCACTTGAGATTGTCATATCGGGATAACCCGGAATTTTAATTCCCTGCTCAGCGCCGCCCGCATTTGAAACTTCCTGTTCGTAATGCGATGCGTCACTGTCAAACACAACGCCCTGCTGCTTTGCCGTATCCTGTGTTTGTGAGCTGTTGTTATTCATCAGCAACACACCCATAGTAATGCCTACTGCCGCAAGAATTGCTATAACCGCAATAAGAACAATTACCAAAACTTTTGAGTTTTTACTTTTATCTTCCATTTTTCTTCCCCTTTTCTGACGATATTCTAACACCGTAATTTTATAATACAGTCATATTCTTTTATCACTCTTGTAAAAGATTGTAAAGTTTTGGGCAGTAAAAAAGCCCTGCACAAGGCAAGGCTTTAAAATATATTTAGGTAATCAACTAACACTGTCTGTAAATTTTTTAAATATTTTTCTGCTGTTTTCATCTGTAAAGAAAGAATACTCCGGGTGCCACTGCACCGCCCATATAAAGTTTTTATCGGGCGCACACACAGCCTCAACAAGTCCGTCCTCTGAAACAGCCATACACTCAAGATTTGGAGCAATATCTTTTACGGCTTGGTGGTGCAGACTTGTAACATTTAGCAAATCAACATTCAAGAGTTTATGCAAAGGTGAATTTTTATTTATACTCACGCTGTGAATAGGTTTGTCATATGGGTGTGGCTGATGATGAACAGCAGTGCTTGGATGTTCTGTATTTAAATCCTGATAGAGTGTGCCGCCCATTACGGCATTTATGAATTGTATGCCACGACAAATGCCGAGAACTGATTTATCCGCATCATAAGCCAATCTGAACAGCTCGGTTTCCATATTATCTCTTTGAGAACAGCTTTCGCCGCATAGCTCTGATTTTTGAGCATTATAAATCCGTGGTGCAACATCCTGTCCGCCTGTAAACAAAAATCCGTCACAAGTATTTACAAGCTGTTTTATAACCTCCTTGTCCTCTGTCAAAGGCAGCATTACGGGAATACCTCCAGAAATTTCAATACCTTTCATATAGTTAGGCAGCATCCAATAACATTCTTTTTCAAAATCTACAAGCGGAACTACGCCTATTAACGGCTTTTGCATACCTATTACCTCCAATAAAAAAGACAAGGGAGTCCAAATGAACTTCCTTGTCCAAAATTTGTATTTATTATAGCACAAAATATAAAAGAATACAATATCAATAGTTTAAACATTTGCCTTTGGAGTAACATAAACCGTTTTATTGTTTACATAAATAACCATACCCGGTTTTGCACCGCTTGGCTTGCTTACATAACGCACAAGCGTATAATCAACAGGTACTTGGCTGCTTTCTCTCGCCTTGCTGTAATATGCCGCAAGCTGAGCCGCCTCTAAAATTGCGGTATCGCTAATTTCTCTGCCTTCCGCAAAAACAACTGTATGCGAACCGTGTATATCTTTTGTGTGCAGCCACATATCGTTTTTATTTGCAATTTTTAATGTAAGTTTATCATTTTGAGTATTGTTTCTGCCTACCAAAATTTTAAATCCGTCACTTGAAGTAAATTCAAGCGGCGGTAGTGCCGCCTGCGGTCTTTGCCTGCCCTTTTGTTTGCGTAAATATCCCTGCTCGGTAAGTTCTTCCCTTATCTGCGCAAGTTCACGCTCACTCTCCGCACGGCTTACCGTATCAAGTACAGAATCAATGTATTCAAGCTCTGACCTGCCTTTCTCAATCTGTTCGGTCAAAATATGCTCTGCATTTTTCGCTTTTTGATAATCTTTATAATATTTTTGAGCATTTGCTGCCGGAGAAATTGCAGGATTGAGTTTTATGCGGATAAGCGACATATTTTCATCGTAAAAATTTTCCACTTCCGCAAAAGATGCGCCACGCTCAATACGGTAGAGATTTGCCTGCAACAAATCGCCGTTAATTCTTAGCTGTTCACGATTTGCACATTCCTTTAGCTCAATCTTTTGCTTTGAAAGTTTACGGGAAGTTCGCTCACTCAAATTAGCAAGCAATTTTGTCAAATCCTGTGACTTTACCCTCATTCTCTCTCTTGAATCTCTGGTTTCGTAAAAGCTGTCAAGAAGTTGGGAATATGTGTCAAAGTGCTTTATTTGAGCAAAATTTCCGTATTGCTCAATATCTGTAAATGTAAAATCAATCGGCTTGCCGTCATCTCTTATAACCATACAAGGCTTGCCTGCATATCTGTTTACATTCATATAAAGATTATCAATTACTTCGATTAATTTTTCATAATGCGCCCTGTCCATATGAGTGGTTGTGCCCTCGCCCACCTGATACTCAAGCTCTCGGCACACAAGCGGCGACACACCTTGAATTGCTTTTAAAAGTGCCTTATTAAGCGTCATTTCGCCGTCAAAATCAACTGTCTTTTCGGCAATTTCTTCCGCTGAGTGGTCAAGAATCGAAAGTTTATCCTGCGCCTCGGGAAGTTCGTATTTTATATTTGGAAGCACAAGTCTACGACTGCTCATAGTCAGGTCAACACGCTTGAGGGAATCAATAATTACTCCGTTTGAATCGACAATAATTATATTGCTATACATACCCATAATTTCGCAAACTACTGTTATTAGAACGGTGTCTCCGAGTTCGTTTACACATTCAAAATCAAGGAACAGCACTCTGTCGCATTCCTGTTGACGAACCGCAACCAGCTTTCCGCCGCCGATACGCTTACGCAAAAGCATACAAAACATAGGCGGTGAAGCGGGATTTTCAGGTGTATTGCCGCAAAAATGCACCCTCGGTGAATTTGCCCTTGCCGAAAGCAAAAGTTTTTTATTGCCGTTAAAGGTACGCATCGCAAATACAAGTTCATCTCTGTTCGGCTGATAAATCTGCGATACCCTTGCACCGAGAGCCTCGGTTTCTATTTCGTGTTTTATATATCTTAAAAAAATTCCGTCTAAAGCCATCTTTTACCTCTATTTATGATATTTGCCGTTGGTAGAAATTTCAAACGCACGGTAAATCTGTTCCGACAGTACCATTCTTGCCATCTGATGAGGAAATGTCATTTTACTCATAGAAAGTTTGAAATCTGCTCTGTTTTTCACCTTATTGCTAAGTCCGTAACTTCCGCCGATAATAAAATCCACCGTACTTTTTCCTGTAATTGCCGCATTGTCGAGCATTGCAGAAAGTTCTTCGCTTGAAAGCTGTTTGCCCTCGATGCACATTGCCACTGCATAATCACCTGCACCGATTTTCTTAAGTATTCTTTCTCCCTCTGCCTCAATTACCTCTGAAATTTCAGCCCCGTTCGGATTGTTATTTCTTATTTTTTCTTCCGCAAGTTCAACTACCGCAAATTTACAAAAGGCAGTAAGTCGTTTTGCGTATTCGGAAATTGCGTCTGTAAAATATTTCTCTTTAATTTTTCCTATACAAATTATATTTATTCTAATCATCTTTCACCATTAAAAAATTACCGATTTAGCATTAGTTTCTACGGGCGCTACATCGAGAGTATAATCTATTCCCCTATTCATTCCGTACTTTGAAAGTTCGTTTACAGCTGCATTAAGCGCTATTGACGGAGTATTATTTTGCTCACTTAAGTGACCGAGCATAAGTCTTAAAGTACCTGACTGCACAAGTCCCGCAAGCTCGGCGGCACAATCGGGATTAGACAAATGACCGTATTTAGAGAGTATTCGCTTTTTGAGTACAAACGGATACGGGCCGTTTTTCAGCATATCAACATCGTGGTTTGACTCAATAACCGCAAAATTGCTGTGTGCAACGGCATTTCTTACATCATCGGTCATATATCCCATATCAGTTGCTATTGTGGCAGTCTTTCCGTCTGCAAGCGTAACACTGTAGCAACAGCTTTCAGCGGCATCGTGCGGAGTATCGATTCTTTTAATAAGCATATCGCCTACCGCAACTTCGTTTTCGATAACCTCGGTTTCAAAGCGTTTATCCAGACGATTTGCCCTTTCGAGCGCCTCAAGTGTACCCTGACTTGCATACACCTTAAAATTATAGCGTGATGCAAGCACTTTTACGGCACTGCAATGGTCTGTATGCTCGTGGGTAATAAATACCGCACCTATTATGCGTGGATCTATTGAATTTGTAAGTAATGCATTTTCAATCTGTTTGCATGAACGACCTGCGTCTATCAGCACGCCCTGTGTTGCCGTACCCAGAAAATAACTGTTACCTTTACTGCCGCTAAAAAGCGGGACCGCTTTTGCCAAACTAATCTACCCCTATTCAACAATAATCATAATAATATATAATAACACAAAATTCGCATTTTGTCATCTGCATAATAAAAAACCCACAGCTGAAATTTGCTGTGGGTTAAATAAATTATTTTTTCAAAGCAGCTGCGGGAAGTGCATATTTTTGCTTGTATTCCTTATAGTCTGCGTTGTACTGAATATCATCGGAATTTTTAAGCTCGTGCAAATATTCGTGTGCGTCGTAGCCGTTGTTGTTGATTTCAATAACACCGACCGCAATGTTTGAACAATGGTCGGAAACTCTTTCCATACTTGTAATAAGGTCAGAGAAAATAAATCCGAGTTCTATTGTACATTCGCCGTTTGTAAGACGCTTAACATGAGCCTCTTTAAGTTTATCTCTGATGCGGTCAATAACCTGTTCAAGAGGTTCAACTTTCGCCGCAAGTTTTACATCGTTATTGATAAATGCAAGCGTTGCATTATTTATAATCTCTTTTATAGCGTCCATCATAACATTAAGACCCGCCATAGCCCCTTCGGAGAAAACCGCTTTTTTCTCCTCAATTTCTTTTGCGGCACCGACAATATTCATTGCGTGGTCGCTGATTCTCTCGAAATCACCTATACCGTGCAAAACTCTCTGAACACTTTTACTGTCGTTTTCAGAAAGATTTTTCTGACTTAGTTTTACAAGATATGTCGAAATTACATCTTCGTACATATCAATTGTGTCTTCGTTTTCAGAAAGGGTGTCAGCCGCTTTTTCGTTATAATTACCAACCATTTCAAGTGCGCCGAGAAGTGTACCCTCCGAAAGTCTTGCCATTTTTTCCGTAACATTTAAAGCACGGTCTGTTGCAAGTGAAGGTGTGTTGAGGAAACGCTCGTCGAGGAATGGTGCTTCACTTTCTTCTTCCGTATCCTTAATTGTAAGGCAAGCGAGTTTTTCAAGCTGGCGTGTAAAAGGAAGTAACATAGCTGTTGCTGCAATGTTAAATGCTGTATGGATAACAGCGATATTTGCCTCGGCAACCACATCGTCCAGGAATCCGTATTGGAATATTAAATTTGAACCGTAGAACAGCGCACAAATTACAAGTGTACCTATAATATTAAAATAAAGGTGTACCAAAGCAGCACGCTTAGCGTTTTTCTTTGCACCTATACAAGAAATCAAGGCAGTTACGCAAGTACCTATATTCTGACCCATTACAATCGGAATTGCCATTGAGTATGTAATCGCACCTGTTTTTGAAAGTGCCTGCAATATTCCGACCGATGCGCTTGAACTCTGGATAATTGCTGTGAGCAATGCACCTGCAATAATACCGAATACAGGATTATTAAAGACTGTAAGAAGATTTGCAAAGTTAGGATCGTTAGAAAGAGGTGCTACCGCAGAACTCATAGAATCCATACCGAACATTAAAATTGCAAATCCCAAAAGAATGGACGCAAGGTTTTTCTTACTGTCGCTCTTTGTAAACATAATAAGAATTATGCCTATAAAAGCGAAAACAGCAGAAAAAGATGTCGGTTTAAGCAGCTGCATAAATACGCTGTCGCCCTCAATACCCGAGAGGCTTAAAATCCACGCTGTAACTGTTGTGCCGACATTAGCACCCATAATAATTCCTATTGCCTGTCTTAGCTTCATAATACCGGAGTTTACAAAGCCGACTACCATAACCGTAGTAGCGGATGATGACTGTATAACAGCTGTAACGGCTGCACCGAGCAAAAATCCCTTGAAAGTATTGTTAGTCATTTTTTCAAGAGTTTTTTCAAGTTTACCGCCCGAGAATTTTTCAAGGCCGTCACCCATTGTATTCATACCATACAAAAAGAGTGCCAAGCCACTCAACAGCTGAAGAATCGAAAAAATATCCATATCCCTAAACTCTCCTTTTCCTTTGTAATGATATTAGTATTAAGTCAAAGTTTTATTTTGCATTTGTAAAATCTATGTAAAGTTTTTTACACAACAACAACTGCGCCCTGTTTATAAGTAAGACTTAAACAAGACGCAGCCGTAATATTAAATATTAATATTTAATTTTGCTAAAAGTACATTTTATAATTTTTACAATGCTTTTACTTTAAATGTAAATACCGTACCGTTTTCATTACTCTTTAATGTAATAGTACCGTCATGTCTTTCGGCAATATGTTTTACAATTGCAAGTCCAAGACCTGTACCGCCGGTTTCTTTAGAACGGCTTTTGTCAACTCTGTAAAAGCGCTCAAAAACTCGTTTTTGATGTTTTAACGGAATACCGATTCCCGTATCCGCAACACTGAGAACGGCGTTTTCGTCCTCTTTTTTAACAGTAACGGTAACATTTCCGCCCTTGCGGTTATATCTTATCGCATTGTCACAAAGGTTATAAACAAGTTCATAAAGTTGGTTACGATTGCCGTTTATTAAAATTTTATCTTCCGCATTAACTTTAATGACAACCTCGTGTTTATTTGCATTTGTATGTAAATCTTCCGCTACCTCTCTTGAAAGTCCCGACAAATCGACCTTATCGTAATTTACGGGTCTTGTGTTTTCGTCAAGTTCGGAAAGCTCTATAATATCGCCAATCAAAGAAAGCAGTCTGCCTGATTCTTTATGAATTTTTCCGGCAAATCTTTCAATATCTTCCGGTGCAACAATTCCGCTTTCTATAATTTCTGCATAACCCGAAATTGAAGTGAGCGGAGTTTTTAACTCGTGGGTAACATTTGCGGTAAATTCACGCCTCATTTTTTCGGCTTTTCGTTTAGCCGAAATATCAATTATAAGACAGATTACACCTTTTTGTTCGCTGTTGGAATACACCGGACTTGCAATTATCTGCAATACTCTGCCGTTTATATTGCCTTCATTACTGCTGCGTTCACCGCTGAAAGCCTTGTCAACACATTCGCACAAAACCTCATTGCGTGAAAATGAAATAAGACTTTCGCCAACAGTGCCCTCTGAATCCGTGCCGAGATATTTTGAAGCGGAATGATTACACATAAGCATATTCTTATCCATATCAAGCATTATAAAGCCCTCGGACATATTTTGAATAAGCGTGTCTATTCTGTCTTTTTCAAGCTGTAAGCGTGAAACCTGCTTGTTAATCTGCTTTTGCTGACTTGAAATGGTGCGGGAAATTGAACTTAATTCTTCATATTGATTGCCGTCAACATTGCTTTCGAGATTTTCTATAGGCGCAATAATTTTTTTCGTTGACATTTTTGAAAGCACACAGCAAAGAATAAATACAATAATTATTACAGCAAACAAAATCGGAACAAGGTGCATAAAAATGGAGTAGCCGTTTTCCATAGTTTCAGACAATCGCAAAACATTTCCGTTTGAAGTTTTTACAGCATAATAATATGTAACATTGCCGAGTGTTTCTGATTTTCTGCTGTCATCGCCGTATCCGTTTTTCATTGCATTTATAAATTCGGGACGATTGGAGTGATTTTCCATTTTTGTAACATCAACGCCGTCATCGCTTTCCAAAAGAACATTTCCGTTGCCGTCGAGCAATGTAACTCTTATTCGTGATGAACTTAAATCGTGCAACAATTCATAGCTACTGTTTTTATTATAAAGATTTGCGGCTATATTTGTATAATCTTTTAATGTTGTTTTTTCCGAAGAAGAAAAAATAAACCAGAAAGCGGCTGTTGAAAAAACAGCCGTCAAAAGAATGGATACACCAGCGGTGATTATAAATCTTTTTAAAAGAATTTTTCTTAGTTTCATTTATCATTCTCCTGCCTTGTATCCTACATTACGCACGGTTTTAATAAGATTGCCGCATTCTCCGAGTTTTTGTCTTAGAGTTGTAATGTGCATATCAACCGTACGGCTCTCTCCCTCGAAATCGTAACCCCAAACATTAATGATAATGTTCTCTCTTGTGAGCGCCATACCCTTATTGTTAAGCAGGTATTTTAGCAATTCGTACTCCTTATATGTAAGGCTGCACTGTTCTCCGTTTGAAGTTACAATATGCTTTGAATCGTCAAGAACAATTCCGCCAAGTTCCACGGTTTCGGGCTTTTCTTCTACCGTACAGCGTCTTAAAATCGCCCTTACTCTTGAAATAAGTTCAAGTACGGAGAACGGCTTTGTAAGGTAATCGTCGGCACCCATATCAAGTCCTTTTACCTTATCCATCTCACTTGACTTTGCGGTAACAAGAATAACCGGAATATTTTTTGTAGACTTGTCTTTTCTTAATTTTTCAAGTACAGACAATCCGTCAAAATCGGGAAGCATTACATCAAGAATAACAAGCTGCGGCTTTATTTCCGCACACGCTTTAAAAAAGCTCTTGCTTTCTCCAAAGCTTTTAACCTCATAACCGCTGTTTTTCAGTGCGTAGGTTTCAAGCTCCCTGATGTCTGTATCGTCTTCTACAATATAAATAAACATATAATTCTAACTCCCCGATATAGATTTAAGGCAGACATACTTCCGCCTTAAACCTAATTATATCACAATAGTCTTGATTTGCAACAAAAATCATCAAAGGTTATACTGTCTTTCCTGTAATTGAAAACACAACCCATTCACCGATATTCTCTGCGTGGTCGCCGATTTTTTCAAAATACTTTGCAATAAGCAAAACATCTATAGCCTGCTGATCAAGTTCTTTGTTTGCGTTTATAATATCGACAACCTCTTGTTTTACCTTATTGAAAAGGTCATCAATAGCGTCGTCCATAGTAGCTACGGTCTTTGCAAGTTTCAAGTCTTTTTTAACAAAAGCGTTAATAGCCGTTGTTACCATATTTGAAGAACGCTCTGCCATTTCAGAAAGATGAGTCATTGAATAAATGTTTTCGCAGTCTTTCAAATAAGTTGACATTTCCGCAATGTCAATAGCCTGATCGCCGATTCTTTCAAGGTCGGTAATCATCTTAAGAGCCGAAGACACCGTTCTTAAGTCACCTGCAACAGGCGATTGTAAAAGGAGGAGATTTAAACAATAGCTTTGTATTTCTCTCTCTATCTTATTGATTTTTTCTTCAATAATTCTTGATGTTTCAAGTTTATCGTATTCGCCGTTTGTAATAATGGTTATCGTATTTTTTATTGCACCTTCTACTAAAGCGCCCATTTCAATGAGCTTATCATTCAGTGCTTTTAATTCCAAATCAAAATACTCTCTCATTAGCCGAACCTTCCTGTAATGTATTCCTCTGTACGCTTATCCTTTGGAGTAGAAAACAAGGTAGCCGTATCAGTGCATTCAATCATTTCGCCAAGCAGGAAGAATGCCGTATTATCAGCAATTCTCATTGCCTGCTGCATATTATGTGTAACCATAATAATGGTATATTTATCTTTAAGCTTCATACAGAGTTCCTCGATTTTACCTGTGGAAATAGGGTCAAGTGCAGATGTTGCCTCGTCCATAAGTAAAACTTCAGGCTTTACCGCAAGCGCTCTTGCAATGCAAAGACGCTGCTGCTGACCGCCCGAAAGACCGAGTGCGCTCTTTTTAAGTCTGTCCTTAAGTTCATCCCAGATAGCGGCATCTTTCAAAGACTGCTCTACGATTTCGTCAAGCTCTCTTCTGCTTCTTATACCGTGTGTTCTCGGGCCGAATGCTATGTTGTCATACACGCTCATAGGAAATGGGTTTGCTTTTTGAAAAACCATACCCACTCTTTTTCTGAGGACATTAACATCCATATTTTTTCCGTAAATATCCTCGTTATCAAGACGAATATCACCTGTAATTTTACAACCCTCAACCAAATCATTCATTCTGTTAAGTGATTTCAGGAGCGTTGATTTACCGCAGCCCGACGGGCCGATAAAAGCTGTAATACGGTTTGCCTCCATATTAAAGTTTACAGACTTTAATGCGTGGAATTTGCCGTAATACAGGTTCATATCCTTAATTGTAAACTTATCCATTTATTTTCCTTCCACTCTTACTTATTTTTACTTGTAAGCTTTTTGGCGATAAATGCCGAAAGCGTATTTATTAAAAGTACAAGCACAAGCAATACAACCGCTGTTGCCCAAGCCTGATCTGTATGCAATCCCTCGTTTGCAAGTACATACATATGAATAGCAAGTGTTCTGCCCGAGGACATAAGTCCGTTTGCAAGACCCGATGCCGAACCCGATGTATATAAAAGTGCCGCTGTTTCACCGACTATTCTGCCCACTGCAAGAATTATGCCGGCAAGAATACCGGGCATTGCACTCGGAAGAATTATTCTTATAATTGTTCTCAGCTTGCCTGCGCCAAGTCCGTAACTGCCCTCTCGGTACGAGTCGGGAACAGAAAGCAAAGCTTCCTCTGTAGTTCTCATAATTGTCGGTAATACCATAATTGCAAGTGTAAAAGAACCTGCAAGCAATGAAAGTCGCCACTGCAAAGTAGTTACAAAGAATAACATACCGAACAAACCGTAAACAATCGACGGAATACCCGAAAGAGTTTCTGCCATAGTTCTGATAAGTTTTACAAACTTGTTGCCCCTTTTTGCATATTCCGAAAGGTAAATCGCAGCACCTACGCCAAACGGTACGGCAATTACCAAGGTAAGCAAAGTTACCACAACAGTATTAATAATTGCAGGCATACAGGATACATTATCACTGTTATATTCCCATGCAAACAGCTCCGGTGTAATATGCGGAACACCCATTACAAGGATATAAACAATCAAAAATATGAGTGCAAGTACCGATAATGCCGCTGCAAGTACAACCAATATAAACAAAACAAGTGAGAGCGGCTTTCTTTTATATTCTCTTAATCTTTGGGCAAATCCTGTTTTATTGATTGCCTTTATTTCATTGTTATCAGCCATTCTTTTCACTCCTGCTCTTAATTGCCTGCATTGAAAGTGTAATAATTAATATGAACACAAACAAAACTACACCTGTTGCTATAAGTGCCTGTCTGTGAAGTCCTGTTGAGTAACCCATCTCAAGTACAATATTTGCTGTAAGCGTTCTTACACCGTCCGTAAGTGATGTAGGAATCTGCACCTGGTTGCCTGCAATCAGGATAACCGCCATAGTTTCGCCGATAGCTCTGCCTATGCCAAGCACAACACCTGCGAGAATACCCGACTTTGCGGCAGGAAGCATTGTTTTGAACACACTTCTCTCTCTTGTTGCGCCGAGTGCCAATGCACCCTCGTAGTAATTTTCGGGCACCGCACGGATTGCCGACTCCGAAACGCCTATAATTGTAGGCAAAATCATAATTCCGAGCACTATTGACGCCGCAAGCAAACTTGTACCGTCGCCGCCAAAGTTATCTCTGATAAACGGTACAATTACCATAAGTCCGAAAAAGCCGTAAACGATTGACGGAATACCTGCGAGTAATTCTGTTGCGGGTTTTATAACCTTATATAACGGTTTAGGACAAAAACGAGCAAGGAAAACCGCTGTTAAAATTCCGATCGGCACACCGATTACAACAGCGCCTGCCGTAACATAGATACTGCCGATAATCATTGTAAATATTCCGTAGCTTGCAGGAACATTTGTCGGTGCCCATTCTGTGCCGCCTATAAAATTAAAAAATCCGATTTCTGCCATTGCCGGAACACCGTTGTAGAAAAGGAAAATACAAATAAGCACAACCGCCGCTATGCTGGCAAGGGCTGTCAGGAAGAAAACTCCCTGCATAGCCCTTTCTTTAATATTGCTTAATCTCATTTAGTTATATCGCTCCAAACCTTAGCTTCACCTGTGTAGATAGCTTTTACCTGATCCATTGTGAGATTTTCTGTAGTATTGTTTGTATTTACGATTACCGCAATACCGTCTTTTGCAATTGTTGTTGATGTAAGAGCTGTTTCTGTATCCTTAAGCTCTCTTGATGCCATACCGATGTCACAAGTACCCTCAAGTGCAGACTGCATACCTGCCGATGAGTCTGATGTCTGGAGTTCGATTTCTGCCTTTGTATTAATCTGCTTGTAAGCCTCAATAAGTTTTTCCATTACAGGAGATACCGAAGAAGAACCTGCAACTGTAATTTTGCCCTCCGGCTTTGTTCCCTCATAAGCTGCATTTTCAGATACCGGAACATAACCCTCTTTAGAAATTACTGCCTGACCGTCTGAACTTAAGATATAATCTACAAAGTCCTTAGCAACACCGCTTAAGTCACCCTTATATGCAATGTTAAACGGACGGCTGATTTTGTATTCGCCTGACTTTACATTCTCTGCTGTTGCATCAACATCTTCAATCTTAAGAGCCTTAACACTATCGTTAAGTGAACCGAGTGAAATGTAACCGATTGCTTCGTCATTGCCCTTTACATTAGTAATAACAGCCTCAGTACCGTTTACTGTAACTGCATCTGTTCTTGTCGTATCTTTCTTTGTGTCGCCGTCTTTAACAAGAACACCTGTAAGCTCTACGAAAGCATCACGAGTACCGGAGCCCTGCTCTCTTGTAATTACAGAAAGTGTTTTGCTTGTATCAAAAGCACTTGTGTTTGATGAACCGGCATTGCTTGAGTTGTCGCCTGATGCTGTTGATGAAGAATTGCCGCCGCAGCCTGCAAATGCACTTGCCATAATTACGCCTGCTGCTAATACCGATAATAATTTTGTACTTGTTTTTTTCATAAATATAATCTCCTCAAATAATTATCGTACTTCTTTTGAGTACGGTATTAGTTTAGTCAATTTTTGTAAAGCTATTTACCTCCTATTTGTAAAATGCCCGTAAATAATTATTTTAATTATGTTATGAAATAATATTTTCTATAAAAAGTGATGACAAGAGGCAAATAATATGTTATAATATTATAAATATTGATATTTAGGAGGCTGAAACCAATGGAAAATACAAAGATTCCATATAAAATTTATCTTGACGAAAGCGAAATACCTACTCAATGGTATAATGTTCGTGCAGATATGAAAAACAAGCCTGCTCCGCTTCTTAATCCTGCTACATTAAAACCAATGACAGCAGAGGAGCTTTATCCTGTTTTCTGTAAAGAACTCGTAGCTCAGGAGCTTAACGATACAGACGCATACATAGATATTCCGCAGGAAATTCAGGATTTCTATAAAATGTACCGTCCGTCCCCGCTTATCAGAGCATATTTCCTTGAAAAAGCTCTCGGTACTCCTGCTAAGATTTACTATAAATTTGAGGGTAACAATACAAGCGGCAGTCATAAATTAAACTCTGCCATCGCACAGGCTTATTATGCTAAAAAGCAGGGTCTTAAAGGCGTTACAACAGAAACAGGCGCAGGTCAGTGGGGTACCGCCCTTTCAATGGCTTGTTCTTACTTTGGTCTTGATTGTAAGGTATATATGGTAAAAGTATCTTACGAACAAAAGCCGTTCAGAAGAGAAGTTATGAGAACTTACGGTGCAAGTGTTACTCCTTCCCCGTCTACAGATACTGCAGTCGGCAGAAAAATTCTTAAGGAGCACCCGGGCACAACAGGCAGTCTTGGCTGTGCAATTTCCGAGGCTGTAGAAGTTGCAACTTCTACAGAAGGATACCGTTATGTACTCGGCAGTGTGCTCAATCAGGTACTTCTTCACCAGTCGGTTATCGGCCTTGAGGCTAAAAAAGCTCTTGATAAATACAATGTTAAGCCTGACATCATTATCGGTTGTGCAGGCGGCGGCTCTAACCTCGGCGGTCTTATCTCTCCGTTTGTAGGCGAAAAGCTCAGAGGCGAGGCTGATTACAGAATTATCGCTGTTGAGCCTGCGTCTTGCCCAAGCTTTACAAGAGGCAAGTTTGCATATGACTTCTGCGATACCGGCAAGGTTTGCCCGCTCTCTAAAATGTACACACTCGGCAGCGGATTTATTCCGTCCGCTAACCATGCCGGCGGACTTCGTTACCACGGTATGAGCAGCACACTTTCACAGCTTTACCACGACGGTCTTATGGAGGCAACTTCTGTTGAGCAGACATCTGTATTTGCTGCCGCAGAACAATTTGCAAGAGTTGAGGGTATTCTCCCTGCTCCTGAAAGCAGCCACGCAATTAGAGTTGCTATTGACGAGGCATTAAAGTGCAAAGAAACAGGCGAAGAAAAAACTATTCTCTTTGGTCTTACAGGTACAGGTTACTTTGATATGGTTGCATATGAGAAGTTTAACGACGGTCTTATGAGTGACTATATTCCGACAGACGAGGAACTCCAGAAAGGCTTTGACGGTCTTCCGAATGTTCCGGAAAACTGATATAATTATTATGGAGAGAGGCTTTCCTCTCTCCATTTTATTATAGTAATTTTTATTAATAATTGTAAAAATATCAACTTAATTAGTCACAACTAACTCGTAACTACTTGACAAAATAATTCTGTTGTGCTATTATTCCATTCGTAGAAAATTATTCTTGAAAGGAAATGACATATATGGCAAAACCAAAGCTTCCAATTCCTGTAACACTTCTTACAGGTTATCTTGGTTCAGGTAAAACTACACTTATCAACCATGTCCTCGGCAATCAGGAGGGCTACAAATGTGCCGTTATCGTAAATGATATAGGCGAAGTTAATATTGACGCTGAACTTATTCAGAAAGCAGGCGTTGTTACTCAAAAAGATGACAACCTTGTTCCGCTTTCAAACGGCTGTATTTGCTGTACACTTAAGGTTGACCTTATCAATCAGATTGCAGAACTTGTAAAGTCAGGTAAATTTGATTATATTCTCATTGAGGCAAGCGGTATCTGCGAGCCGCTCCCTATTGCACAGTCTATTGCTGTACTTGAGGGTGACGAAGAGGAAGGCACTCCTGCTATCTGCCGTCTTGACAACATTGTAACTGTTGTTGACGCACTCAGAATGGCTACAGAGTTTGGCTGCGGCGACAATCTTCTTAAAGACGATGTTGACGAAGAAGACATTGAAAGCCTTGTTATTCAGCAGATTGAGTTCTGTTCTACTATCATTCTCAACAAAGTTGATATGGTAAATGAGGAGCAGCTCGGCAGAGTTAAGGCTATGATCAGAACTCTTCAGCCAAAGGCTAAAATTATTGAGGCTAACTACGGTAAGGTAAGCGTTGGCGACATTCTCAATACAAATCTTTATGATTTTGAAGAAACTGCGGGTTCAGCAGGCTGGGCACAGGCTTACGATAAGGATGAAGACGAGAAAAACGAGCATCACGATCACGATGAGGATGAACACGAACATCATCACCACGACGAGGACGAGCATGAGCATCACCATCATCACCACGATGAAGACGAACATGAGCATCACCATCATCATGATGACGAAGATCACTCTCACTGCGACCACGAGCACGGTCACTGCTGCCACCATCACCACCACGGTGACGATGACGAAGAGTACGGTATCGGTACTTTTGTGTACCACAGCCGCCGTCCGTTCAATCAGGAAAAATTACAGGAATTTGTAAACAATTGGCCAAAGGGCGTTGTTCGTGCAAAGGGTATTCTTTGGTTCTCCGATAAAGACAAGAGAGATTACCTCTATGTATTTGAGCAGGCAGGCGTACAGATTACCGCTACAGAAAACGGCAAATGGCTTGCTGCATTCCCTAAGAGCGAGCAGAAGAAATACTTTGAAGAGTATCCTGATATTGAAGAGCATTGGGATGAAAAATACGGCGACCGTGAAATCAAACTTGTATTTATCGGTCAGCATATGGATAAGCAGAATATTATTGAAAGACTTGACAATTGTCTTGACGATTAATAAAAATAATTACAGGGTTGATTCAGAAAATAGAATCAACCCTGTTTTTTATCAAAAATTGTAATTAATGTATGGTTTAGCACACAGTTAAAATTGTTTTGAAAAAGTATTCCGCATTTAGAATAGAACCTAAATTTTTAATTATTGATATAAAATATAAATTATTCTGATTTATTATCTTCTTTTGTTTTCTTTTTGGCGGCGGATTTAAACGGAACAACCGAACCGTCCTCCTGTTTAATACTTACATTATCGAGAGTATTATCAAACTGCTCTCTGATTTCAGCAAGATACACGGCATAAAGCTGTTTCTGTTCTGCCTGTTCTTCGGCATTAAGTCCGAGTGTTTTCTTTTTCTTTGCAAGTTCATTTATTCTTTTAATTAAATCTTTATCCATAATAATCACTTCCTATGTTAATAATACCACACTGTAAAGTTTTTTGCAATACAAAAGCCGTATCATATGGACAACCATAAGATACGGCTTAATTTTTTACCAGTAACGAGCCTCGTTTTTTACTCTTGTATATGCTTTTTTGCTTCTCGCTCTTGTACGGCGGGCTTTTTTTGAAGCCTTAATATTTTTAATAATATATACACCGCCAAAAATCGAAAGTAAAGCAAGAACTACTACAAACCAAAGACCAACATTAAGATTGCGCTTTACAACTGCCGAAATAATAGCAGGTGTATTGGCTGATGTGTTTGAAAGTGCAGCCTTGGTAACCTTATTTGCAGCCTGCGCTACAACTGCGGCTGAATGTGTATAATCCTGATTTTGTGTATTCTGCAAAACAAATTGTGATGAACCTACCTGCGGCATTGCATACGGACCTGTGTAGCTTACTGTAGAAGCAAGTGCGGAACCGTTGCTTGAAAGTGCTGTTGCCGAGAACATTGCCTGATATGTATCCTGATCCACAATACCTGTAGCTTCAAGATTATTTGCAAGCTGGAATGCCTCAACAGCTTGTACTGTAGTTTCTCCGAAGTAGCCGGTAGCTATTTCATTAAAGAAACCGAGAATAGCAAGTCTGTTCTGAATTGTAAGTACTGCATTACTCTGATCGCCCAACTGATATGTAGGTGTCTGTTCAGCAAGTTTTGCCTGAACATCGGCATAGGTAGGACAATCTTCCGAGTAAAGAATATCTCTGTCTGTACCTGAAATACCGTCAACATCTACTCCTGCTGCCTGCTGGAACTGAATGTAAGCTGCCTCTGTTGCATCGTCAAACTTACCGTTTACTTCGCCAACATAGTAGCCAAGCTCCTTAAGTCTTTCCTGAATCTTCGTTACTTCGTCACCCTCATCGCCGTTTCTGTAAAGAACAGGCTCTGTAGGTGTTTCTTCTTTTACCTCTTCAGTCGAACTGCTGTTGTCGCTGTCAGTTGAAGAATCGTCAACCGTGTTGTTTGAAGAGTTGTTGTCTGAACTTGAAGAAGAATTGTCGGAAGAATTTGAAGAAGAAGGATCTGACGGAGTATTGCTTGATCTGCCCTTTGAATCAAAGTAATATGTAGTGCCGTCAATTGTTCTTGATGTATCTACAATGTATTCGCCGTTTTCATAGTAATAATAATCACCGTTGAACTCTTCCCAACCGTTTTCTATGTAGTCAATAGCGCCTACCTTGTACCACTGTGTCCACCCCATATAATCTACGGTGTCATAGCATACATCTTCGTCATCGTTTCTTGCGTCAACTGCCATACCGTCGCCGATATATACACCGACATGACCATCCATATGAAGACCGAGTCCGTGTATTCGTGGAATACCGTTACTGACATATCCACTTGCGCTTGATGCATACAGCTGTGAATCTCCGCCTCTTGCGTTGCCTCCGCAATAGGAATAAATAAGACCGGAACAATCTACGGTACCGGGAGTAGCTCCGCCGTAAACATAGCTCCAACCGCTGTAATATGCATTGAGCGCCCACTCTGCAAGACCTGCACCTGTGCCTGATGCATGAGCTGTAGTACTGCCTGCGACTGCGCACGCACCCGAAAGCATTGTTACACTCAACAGCACAGAAGCAATTTTCTTACTTCGCTGCATTGTATTACCTCCAAATTGTGTCAGGTGTAATAATTACATCAAAATTACACTTATTAACAAATTTGTAATAATTATAGCAGATATTCAAGAAAAAATCAACCCCTTGTTTACCATTCCTCTCCGTTTTTGTTAAAAAGCACAATAAAAGTGCTATTATAATTCAATATCAGAATTTTAATTCACATTTAGATTACAAATCAAGTAAATTTTTGTAACATTTTGAAATAATTGTAAATATAATTATTTATTAAACACGAGGCAACAAATAAGCCGCACTCTGACGAGTACGGCTGAATTTGTAATAATTAAATTATTTTTCATCATGTTCGAAATCATTGTCAGAAATATTGTAAGTAGCACCTACACCTTCCTGAGCAAGTTTCTTTTCGTTTTCAATTACACTGTCTTTTTTGTCAGGCCACTTTGCATAGAGAACCTTCAAAAGGATAGGAGTAAGAATTGAAGAAACAATAATGAGAATGATTACAGCTGTAAAGAACTTAGCGTCCATAAGACCTGCGTCAAGTCCCTTTTGTGCAACAATAAGAGCAACCTCACCGCGGTTCATCATACCTACACCGATTTTAAGCGAATCCGGCATATTGAACTTACAAATTTTTGCCATACCGCCACAGCCGATAATTTTGGTTACAAGAGCTACAGCAACAAGAGCGATTGAGAACCATAATATCTGCATATTAAAGTTATCAAAACTTGTCTGTAAACCGATGCTTGCAAAGAAAATAGGTCCGAAGATCATATATGAACTGATGTCCATTTTTCTTTCAATATAACCCGCATCATTGATGTTACAAAGAATAATACCTGCTACATAAGCACCTGTAATATCGGCAATACCAAAGAATTCTTCCGAACAATAAGCTGCCGCAAAACAAAGAACAAGTCCGAAAATCGGAATTCTTCTTGAATGAGGCCAGTGCTTGCTGATCCATTTAAAGAGGAAGTAAAGTGCAAAACCAAGTACAATTGCAAGTACAAAGAAAAGAATTGTCTTGATGCAAACATCAACAGGTGAAACATCAGGGCTCTTGAAGCCGATAACTACGGTAAGAAGAATAATACCTATAATATCGTCAAGTATCGCAGCGGAAAGTATCGTTGTGCCGACCTTTCCTTTCAGATGTCCCATTTCCTTAAGAGCCTGTACGGTAATACTAACCGATGTTGCCGCAAGAACAGTACCCATAAATATGCCTTCGTAAAGCTGTGTATCCGGAGTACCGAATCCAAAACCCATATAAACAAGCATACCGCCTACAAGAGGAACAGCAACACCTGACAAAGCAATCAACAATGCAACAGGTCCTGTTTTTACAAGTTCCTTAAGGTCTGTTCCCAAACCTGCCGAGAACATAAGTAAAATTACACCGATTTCTGCCATACCTGAAATAAAATCGTCCTTAACTACAAGGTTAAGCAGTGAAGGTCCGATAATAAGGCCGGCAATGATTTCGCCAACAACCTGCGGTGCTTTGAGCTTACGGGCAAGAAGTCCGCAAAGCTTAGCAGCAACAAGGATTATGGCAAGATTTCTTAGAATAAGCATTAAATCCATAGTGCGCCCCTTCTCCCTATACATATTAATATAGGAAATATTAAAAATTTTCCACCATATATTTTAGCACTTTTGCTTTAAATTTCAAGACAGTATTGTTGATATTTTAACAGTAGCAACAGTTTTGACATAATTTACATTTTTTAGCGTTTATCTGTAATATTTATGTATTTTTTATCTATATACAATTGATTTTAAAATTTTAGAAAATTAGTTGTTTTTTTATGGTATTTTAAATTACCATTTTAAAGACACTCAAGTATTTAAGCCTTTATTTTTAATTCATAATTAGAAATAATTTCTTGTTATTTTGTCGAATATGTAAGAATACAGCATACCTCAATACTAATTTATTATGTAATGCGATAAAAGTAACAAAAAGCGAAAAAAAAACGAAAAAAACATTGACAAATATTTAACAAAGATGTTAAAATGGTATTACTGAAAATTAGAAAATCAGTACCAGTATAAGTTTGAAAGGATCCTTCAAATTATGAAAAAAATAATATGCGCACTTATTGCAGGTGCAATGTGTGCAACAATGGTGTTCAGCCTTGCAGGTTGCGGCTGTTCGAATAAAAACGAACCCGGCTATACCATTGAAGCTACAAAGCCTGACCTTACAAACAACGGCTTTGGTTATTACATTGTAAACAGCAATGAGCTTATGGTAACAGAGTACACAGGTAACGAAAAAAATATTGTTATTCCGGATACCTATAACAACTATAAAGTAACATCAATAGGTCCTAACGCTTTCAGCGAAAAGGACATTGAGAGTATAACAATTCCCGATACGGTAACTGAGATTGAGGGTCATGCTTTCCAGTCATGTGCAAATCTTAAGTCGGTTACACTTTCCAAAAATCTTAAAACATTAGGCAATAATGTATTTTTCCTCTGTACTTCACTTGAAGAAGTTACAGTTCCGGGTTCGGTAACAGACCTTGGTCTTTTCACTTTCCAGGGTTCGGGAGTTAAAAAAGTAACTATCGAATCAGGCAGTCTTGAAGAAATCAGAGAATATGTTTTTTATCAGTGCCCTGCCATTACAGAAATCAACATTCCTGCCAATGTAACTAAAATGTCTGAATACAGCGTTTGTGATAACGCAAACACTGTTACAATAAATGCTCCAAAGGGTTCTTACGCAGAAAACTATGTAAAAACCAACGGAAAAACCAACAAGCTTGAATTTAAAGCTGTTGAAGAATAAGTCATCCATTTTCAGCTTTTTGCTGAATAAAATACAAAATGCAAGATAAGAGGTAGATTTAATGAGCACAAAAGAGTATCCGATCGTAGAAAACGCAGAGACTTTTGAGGCAGCTTTAGCAAAAGTTAAAGAAGCTCAGAAGATTTTCGCAACCTACACACAGGAACAGGTTGACAAGATTTTCCTTGCAGCAGCATCCGCAGCTAACAAGATGAGAATCCCACTCGCTAAAATGGCTGTTGAAGAAACAGGCATGGGCGTAGCTGAAGATAAGGTTATCAAAAACCACTTCGCTTCTGAGTACATTTACAATGCTTATAAAAATGTTCAGACATGTGGCGTAATCGAAGAGGACAAATCTTTCGGTATTAAGAAAGTTGCAGAGCCAATCGGTGTTATCGCTGCAGTTATTCCAACAACAAACCCAACATCAACAGCTATCTTTAAGACACTTATCTGCTTAAAGACAAGAAACGGTATCATCATCAGCCCACACCCACGTGCTAAGAAGAGCACAATTGAGGCTGCTAAGGTTGTTCTTGAGGCTGCTGTAGCTGCAGGTGCTCCAGAGGGCATTATCAGCTGGATTGACATTCCAAGCCTTGAGCTTACAAATATGCTTATGCAGGAAGCTGATTGCATTCTTGCTACAGGTGGTCCTGGCATGGTTAAGGCTGCTTACTCATCAGGTAAGCCTGCTCTCGGCGTTGGTGCAGGTAACACTCCTGCAATTATTGACGAATCAGCAGATATTCTCCTTGCTGTAAACTCAATTATTCACTCAAAGACATTCGATAACGGTATGATTTGTGCTTCAGAGCAGTCAGTTATCGTTGAAAAGAAGATTTATTCAAAGGTTAAAAAGGAATTTAAGGCTCGTGGCTGCTATTTCCTTAACGACGAAGAGACAGAGAAGGTAAGAAAGACTATCATCATCAACGGCGCACTTAACGCTAAGATCGTTGGTCAGAAGCCTGTTACAATTGCTGCTCTTGCAGGTGTAACAGTTCCTGAAGAAACAAAGATTCTTATCGGTGAAGTTGAAAGCGTTGACATCAGCGAAGAATTTGCACACGAGAAGCTTTCTCCTGTACTTGCTATGTACAAGGCAGAGGACTTTGAAGATGCACTTGCTAAGGCTGAGCAGCTCGTTGCTGACGGCGGTTACGGTCATACATCTTCCCTCTATGTTGATGCTGTTAACGAGAGAGCTAAGATTGACGAGTTTGCAGGCCGTATGAAGACTTGCCGTATCCTCGTAAACACACCATCTTCACAGGGTGGTATCGGTGACCTCTACAACTTTAAACTCAGACCATCTCTTACACTCGGCTGCGGCTCATGGGGCGGTAACTCAGTTTCAGAGAACGTAGGTATCAAGCACCTTATCAACATTAAGACAGTAGCCGAGAGGAGAGAAAATATGCTTTGGTTCAGAGCACCACAGAAGGTTTATATTAAGAGAGGCTGTATGCCTGTTGCTCTTCAGGAACTCAAGGATGTTATGGGTAAGAAGAGAGCATTTATCGTAACTGACTCATTCCTTTACAAGAATGGTTATACAAAGCCAATCACAGATAAACTTGATGAGATGGGCATTGTTTACACAACATTTGCTGATGTTGAGCCTGATCCATCACTTATCTCTGCTCAGAAGGGTGCAGAGGCTATGCGTAAGTTTGAGCCTGATGTAATCATCGCACTCGGCGGCGGTTCAGCAATGGATGCCGGTAAGATTATGTGGGTTCTCTATGAGCATCCGGAGGCAGACTTCCAGGATATGGCTATGCGTTTCTGCGATATTCGTAAGAGAGTTTACACATTCCCTAAGATGGGTGAAAAAGCATACTTCATCGCTATTCCAACATCTTCAGGTACAGGTTCAGAGGTTACTCCTTTCGCAGTTATCACAGACCAGGAAACAGGCGTTAAGTACCCACTCGCTGACTATGAGCTCATGCCAAATATGGCTATCGTAGACGCTAACAATATGATGAGCGGTCCTAAGGGTCTTACAGCTGCTTCCGGTATTGATGCTGTCAGCCATGCTCTTGAGGCTTATGCATCAATGATGGCTACTGACTTTACAGACGGTCTTGCACTCAGAGCTCTTGAAGTTATCTTCAAGTATCTCCCAGCTTGCTATGACAACGGTATGAATGAGCCTGTTGCTCGTGAGAAGGTTGCTCACGGTGCTACAATGGCAGGTATGGCATTTGCTAACGCATTCCTCGGTGTATGTCACTCAATGGCTCATAAGCTCGGTGCTTTCCACCACATTCCACACGGTATTGCCAATGCCCTTATGCTTGAGCAGGTTATCCGTTTCAACTCTGTAGAAACTCCTGCTAAGATGGGTACATTCCCACAGTATGATCATCCAAAGACACAGGCTCGTTACGCTGAAGTAGCAAGATTCCTCGGTCTTGGTGGTAAGGACGATGCTGACAGCGTTGAGAACCTCATTAAGGCTGTCAATGACCTTAAGGCAAGAGTTGGTATTAAGAACTCAATCAAGGAGTACGGTATCGATGAAGCTGACTTCCTTGCAAGACTTGACGATATGACAGAGCAGGCATTTGACGATCAGTGCACAGGCGCTAACCCAAGATACCCACTCTTCAAGGAAATCAAGCAGATGTACCTCAATGCTTATTATGGCAACAACAGCGAGACAGTTTAATAGATAAATTATTTCGTTACTTCTCCCCCGTGGTTTCCCACGGGGGATTTTTTAGGTTCTATTTATAAATTATGGTTTAGCGGAGTGTCGGTCGGGGATTGAAATTTAGCTAACGCTAA
>OLGY01000534.1_pt1 | contig 25559 bp, 20 predicted proteins | sample 1605951 | NCBI WGS metagenome assembly OLGY01 (sample SAMN03283280) | human gut metagenome | biome: human-associated habitat; material: feces | host: Homo sapiens | place: Peru | collected 2012
TGAGAAGAACTATGCACTTCTGAAGTCGTCTGATAACTATAGTACGCTTAATTCTGACATGGCACAGCAGATACTGAAGGAAGTAGGTGGTTCATTCAAATCATTCTTTGGTCTACTTAAGCAGGAATTAGCTATTCGATTTATAGGGGATTTATGCATAACAAGCAACCATTTTCGGTTGCAAAGAAAATTAAACTGTTTAAATGCATGAATGGAGTGAAAAATATGTGTTGGGATAAAAATATGGAAAAAAAGTATTGGAAGTATGTAATATTAGTACATGAAAATATAAATAAATGTACAAAAAAGCAGGAAAATGTTAATATATACAGACAAAGGAAGGAGGATGTTACATATGGGTTATGATGTTTTAGAAGTATGTCGTCATGTGATTAATTATAGCAACGAAAAAGAGTATGGTATTTCTAATTTAAAACTACAAAAGGTTCTTTATTTTATTCAGGCTTATTTTCTAATTGACAAAACAAAAAATGCACCTTGTTTTGATGATAAAATCGAAGCATGGAATTTTGGCCCAGTTGTTCCTGCTGCATATCATGAGTATAAGCAATATGGTAGTGGAGATATCCCAACAATAGAGTCTTATATTTTATTTGATACGGACAATATTTGGAATACTGAAAGAGTGAAATTTAATGATGATGTTATTACTGATGAAGATAAGAAACGCATTAATAAAGTTGTAGATAAGTTTTCAGGTTATTCAGCAACTGATCTTGTTGCGATAACACATAGGCAGTCTCCTTGGATGGATGCTTATGCTCCATATAAAAATAATGAGATTACACTTGATGCGATAAAGGAGTATTTTAATGCCTAATGATGATTTAGAAAAATTATTGCGCACTGAAGATAAGAAAACTTTAGTGATCGAAAATTCATCAAAATATAATAATACTAAGAGAAAAATGAATAGTATTTGTCAGGCATTATCAATGGAGTCACGAAAATATGATCCAAAGGTGACAGTTAGGAATATCAATGCTTATATAGAGTCGCCAGATAAATTAGAAAGAATTCTATATTCAGAAATTAGTAACTATATTTACTCTTTAGAAATGGAACAAAGAGGAATCTTTGCGACTAATGTTGAGAAGTTACTACTCTATTCATTGGATGAGAAAAATCATGTTGGTGCAGATACTAAAAAAATAATTGTTAAAATTTATGATCATTTTCAATTGGCGATAAGTCAAATAGAAAATGCAAATAATATTTTTGCGGCTAGTATTGAAGATGCGAAGGTTAAACTGCAGCAACAGGTGAAAGGCGTAGAAAGGGAGTATATATCTATACTGGGTATATTTGCTTCTATCGTCTTAGCGTTCGTTGGTGGAATTACATTTTCTACATCTGTCTTACAAAGCATATCGGCAGCTAGTATATATAGGTTGTTATTGACTATTGATTTTTTAGCGTTTGTTCTTATTAATACTATTTACATCTTGGTTAAGTTTATCTTTACAATTAATGATAAAGATGCGAAATTATTTAAAATAGAAAAATTGAATTGGACTTGCTTGATAATTGCTATAGTTGTTATTGGTTCATGGCTATTTAGCATTAAAGAACTTCAAGAGTTTATTTCAAATTTGTTACCTTGGGGTAAATAAGTTAAATATCATAGAAGGGTTACTGGATGTTATGCATCCAGTAACCCTTTTTAAGTGGAATATTAGGAGAAAACTCTATCCTTCCTGTTTTTATATGTAATCAATTGTATGGCTTATTGTATGTGTTGTATAAGTGTTTTAAGAAACTGATCATATGTCTTAGAACACATCACTTCACGTTGGAATTTGGTGTTATTAACGAGTTCAATAAATACATCGTATAAGTGTTCCATGTTAAGACTGTCTCCGTTCTTGATTGCTAGAAGGAATACAATTCTAACAGTTTCATTACCATTCCATTTAAGCGGTTCATCTAATATTGCAACAGCAACTTTTGTCTGTTTTGCGAAGACATTTAATGGATGTGGTAATGCAAATACATCATTCATATTTGTATTAGAGAGTTCTTCACGGTTATATACAGAATCAAGATAATTATCACCAATAATATCCTCATTGAGTAAAAGAGTACTGAGTTCTTCTAACAATTCTTTTTTTGAGTTCACTTTTTTCTTGTGAACAAACAAAGAAGAGTCAAAGAATTTTTTGATTTTCTCATATTTACTTTGATCTATTGATGTGATTAAACGAGATACCATTTCAATATCCTGCTGGTTAAGAGAGAAATCTACAGTAATCGTTGGTACATACGATTGATCTATAGGAATTGTTGAAATAACACAATCTATCTCTTTGAAATCATTTTCTGTACAATTTAGATATTCAATAAGAGACAATCTTTTGACAACAGTCAGCTTATTCGCAAAGACATTATGTAATCTTGCCTCTAACATACGCGCAGTTGCTTGTCCTGAACCACATACAAGATAAACGGCTTTTTTCTTGATAGAACCAGAGAAACACCTTTCTATAGCTGCACCGATATGTAAAGCGATATATCCTATGTCATCTTCAGGAAAATTAACAATATTAGAAGATTGACTAAGGATAGTCTTTGATATTTCAAATGGTAGAGGGTAGTTTGTTTTAATGGTATTTAATAAAGGGTTTTTATTCTCTAAATGAAGTTCCATCATTGATATTGAAGTACGGAAATGATAGAAAAGATCAGATCTTAGTATTTTGTCATCCCTTAAGTCAAAATTATATCCTTTGTAGATGCCTTCTAAGAAAGAATCAATAAGATTATGTATAGATTGATCATCTATAGAATTATTGTTGTACTTAATATTAGAAATAAAATGAAGTGAAATATATTGTCTTTCACCACGAGTAATTGTTATGTCATAATAATTACTTAATGATTCACATATCTCATTCATAATTTTCTCAATATTGTTGGGAATTTCTGTGTTATTCATAACACTAATGTAGTCATCATTAAGTATTCTGGAAATCATTAATGCAAAGTAAATAGTAAGATTTTTTAATTTATAATCATCTGTTTGAATTTCATGCTTATTGAAAACATTGATTAACAAAGAAACAATATAATTTACTTCAACATCGTTGTAGTAAATCTTTTCTCCTTTAGAAAATGCAGAAACAGTTGAATATTCATTTAACGGATATGTTTCATTCACGATACAATCTCGTTTATCAGATTCATTACCGATGATTTTTATTCCAACGCCAGGCTTTACAATGTATTCAAGATTATAAAGTGGTAGGCATTTCTTTATTATTTTTATGTAATTAGAAAATGTGTTTTTTGAAACATAAACTAAGTCAGCCAGATCATCAGTTGAAATATAATCGTGTGAATAAAGCAGTTTGTTCAATATGAAACGTATTCTATCTTCACTGGAATCAAGGTCTACAATATCTGATTCTTTAGATGTAATGTTATCTAGAAATGAATTGAACTTTTCTTCATCTTCAATTTCCAAATAGTAACCGGCTTTCCTTTTTAACTGTACACTTGCTCCCTGTAATTCATTGTTTAAATTATTTATATCAGTACGAATTGTACGATCTGATACTTTGAATAAATCTGCTAGCTTTGCAGCAGTAGTGTAATCATTACTACGTATATAGTTAAAAATATCTTCAATTCTTTTGTAATTAAACATGATTATCCTCCTTTCTCTATCTTTATTATTAATATTAGCGACTTTTTAAAAATTGACAACCAAAACCATTTCCACTTAAAAGTGGAAGCGCTTAATATGATAACACTTACATTTCCTTTTGGAAGTGGAAATTGCATGAATTGAGAAATGGAAGAAGATTATTTATACTAGGTATTGTCGAAGAGAGGTGAACAGCAATGAACGAATTACTAAACGAACAGACAACATTCCTAGATGTTGATGAGAAAGACAAAGATGGCATTCTTAAATTTATCAGTCATAAAGCAAAACTGCTTGATATTACTGATGATGAAGATGCCTTATATCATGACTTTCTTGAAAGAGAAAAAGAATTCTCAACAGGATTACAAGATGGATTTGCAATCCCACATGCAAGAACAGATAACGTTAAGAAAGTAACAGTTATGTTCTTACGAAATAAAAATGGTATTGATTGGCAGACTCTAGATGACAAGCCAGTTAAATATATTTTCGCATTACTAGTACCTAAGCAGAGTGCTGGTGATGTGCATTTGAAGATGATTTCTTCACTTGCAACAGCATTATTAGAAGATGAATTTAAAGATACAATTATTTCATCAAATGATAAGGCTGAATTAACACGTTATATTTTAAAAATGATGGAGGAGGAAAATTAAAATGAAAGTTGTTGGTATTTCAGCTTGTCCAGCTGGTTTAGCTCATACTCCAATGGCTGCAAAAGCATTGGAAAAGGCTGGAAAGAAGATTGGTTTTGATGTCAAGATGGAACAGCAGGGTTCAATGGGGCAGGTTAATGCTATTACAAAAGAAGAAGCTCAGGCAGCTGACTTTGTATTAATTGCATCTGATCAGCATATTGATGGTATGGACCGTTTTGAAGGTAAACCAGTTATTCGTGTCAATATTACAACTTGTATTAAGGCACCTGAAGCAGTTTTAAAGAAATGTGCTAAAGCTGTTGAAGCAAAAAAAGGATAAAAAAATTCATAGGCCTATTGCGGAGACCTATGAATACATACTATATAGTGAGTACGCACTCTCATTATATAGCAAAAAATTTATATTGAGGAGAAAAAGTTTATGAAAAAGTTTTTTAATGAAGCTAAAGGTCATATGATGACTGGTATTGGCTACATGTTACCACTTATCATTGGTGCTTCTTTAGTTGTTGCAATTCCATTAATTATCGCATTATGTACTGGCGTACAGAGCTTAGATCCATATGCTAAGGCAACTGGATTCTATCACACTTTATGGCAGATTCAGCAAGTAGGTTGGGCTGGTATCGGTCTTGTTAATACAGTTCTAGCTGGTTTTATTGCTTACTCTATCGCTGAAAAGCCTGCTATTGGTGCTGGTTTAATCGGTGGTGCTATCGCTTCTAACTATCAGGAAGGTTTCTTAGGAGCTGTTATTGCTGGTTTCTTAGCTGGTTACACTGTAAGATGGTGTAAAAAGACATTTAACTTACCTGAATCATTCCAGTCAATGATGCCTTTAGTTATTTCACCATTCTTTGCTACAGCTGTTATTGCTCTTGTAATGGGTGTTATCTTAAATACTCCATTATCAATGTTAAATACTGCATTAATTTCTTGGATTCGTACTATGACAAAATCAGGTACTAACCAGGTTCTCTTAGCTATCATTTTAGGCGCTATGATTGGTTCTGATATGGGTGGACCTATCAACAAAGCTGCTTGGATGGCAGGTAACGTATTAATGGCAGAAAAAATCTATCAGCCTAACGTTTATATTAACTGTGCAATTTGTATTCCACCACTAGCATATGCTATCTCTACTGTTATTAAGAGCAAATGCTATTCAGATTCTTTCAAAGATGCTGGTAAAGGTAACTGGGTAATGGGATTTGTTGGTATCACTGAAGGTGCTATCCCATTCACATTAGTAAAAGCGTCTCGTCTAGTTCCACTTAACATGATTGGTTGTGCATTAGGTGCTGCTGTAACATGTCTTTTAGGTGCTAAGGCTACTATTCCTCCAGTTGGTGGTATTTATGGTTTCATCACTATTGGTAGTGGATGGGCTTATTTAGTAGGTATGTTAGTAGGTGCATTATTCATTGCATTTGTTGCTCCATTACTTGCTAACTTCAACGTTGATCCAGATGCAGCAGACGAAACTATGACTGAAGACGACGTAGAAATTTCATTTGAATAAAATTTAATAAAGAAGGCATTGCCTTCTTTATTTTGTTAAGGAGAAGATTATGGCAAAGAAAATTCATATTGTTCCACATTTTCATTGGGACCGTGAATGGTATTTCACAACATCACGTTCAAAAATATATTTAATGAAGGATTTAGGAGATGTACTAAATACGTTAGAAAAAGATCCTGAATTCAAGTACTTTATGTTAGATGCACAAGGTTCATTGTTAGATGACTATATTAAATGGAGACCAGAAGATGAGGCAAGAATCAAAAGATTAGTACAAGCTCACCGATTAGTTATTGGTCCTTGGTATACACAGAGTGATTTAATGGTTATTTCTGCTGAATCAATTGTTCGTAATATGTACTATGGTATGAAAACATGCCTTAAATATGGTCCATATATGAATGTAGGTTATGTACCAGATTCATTTGGTATGGCTGGAAATATGCCTCAGATTTATAATGCATTTGGAATTAAAGATACATTATTCTGGCGTGGTGTAACTAATGATATGGTCAAACATACAGACTATAACTGGCGTGGACATGATGGAAGTACAGTATTTGTAACTCAGATTCCTCATGGATACTATATCGGTGGTAATATTCCTGAAGATGATGAAGATGCTAAGAAATTCTGGAAAAATGAATGTTTAATCAAAGCTGGAACTGGTGCAACAGACAATATTTATTTTCCAAATGGCTTCGATCAGGCTCCTATTAGAAGAAATCTTGTTGAATTAGTAAAAAAACAGCAGGAAGCTGATCCAGAAAATACTTATGTTATTAGCTGTATTGAAGATTATATTAAAGATGTAAAAGCTGCTCATCCTGAATTAGAAGAAGTAGAAGGAGAATTGATTTTAGGTAAACATAGTCGTGTACATAAATCTATTTTCTCATCTCGTTCTGATTTAAAGGCTTTAAATACAAAGCTTCAGAATTATGTAACTCATGTTTTAGAACCTTTAATGACAATGTCTTATTCTTTAGGTAATGAGTATCCACATGGTCCTATGGAAACTATCTGGAAATTATTATTTGAAAATGCAGCACATGATTCAATCGGTTCATGTATTTCAGATACTGCTAATGAAGATGTTTATATGCGTTATAAACAGGTGAGAGATATTGCAGATGCTTTAGTAGAATTACATACAAGACTTATTGCGACTAGTATTAAAAATAATGCTGATATGACTATTACATTGTTCAATACTTTACCATTTGTCAGAGATGAAGTTGTAACAGCAAAAGTTTATCTTCCAGGTACAGATTTTGCTTTGAAAGATAATAATGGAAATGATGTTAATTATACAATTCTAGAATCAAAAGATTTAACTGATTATGTTTTATCTCAGACAATTAAGTTAAATCCAAGCAAGAAGGTTTATACACCTGAAAGTGTTATTGAAGCAACTATTGCAATTGAAGCTAAAGACCTTCCAGCAATGGGATATGTTCAGTATACTTTAGATTTCTCTCATTCTTCTAAGAAGGAATTAAAAGAATCTACAACAGTAGAGAATGAATTCTATTCTATTCATTTAGAAGAAGATGGAACTCTTACTGTTGTTGATAAAACAAATAACCATGTTTATAAGAATCAGGCAGTATTTGAAGAGAATGGTGATGGAGGAGATTCTTTCAACTATTCACCAGCGCATCAGGATTTAGTGACATATTCAAAAGATCATTTAATAGATAGTAGTATTCAGGCATCTGAATTATATGCTACATTAAATGCAGAATATAAATTACCAATTCCATGTAATCTTGACGAACGTGCATTAGGTAAACGTTCTATTGAACTTCCAGTTAAGATGTCTGTATCATTAAGAAAAGGCTCATCTGTTATTGATTTTGATGTACATGTAGATAATGTTGGTAAATCACATCGTCTTTGTGTTGTATTTGATGCTGATCTTGTTTCAAAAGTAAATATTGCAGATGAACAGTTTGGTGCTATTGAAAGAGAAAATGTTCATGAAAAAGAAATGGCTCTTTATAATGCAGCGTTAGAAAGATCAAAAACAGTAAAAGAAGAAGTGAATAACGACTTACCAGTCAACTTCCAGCAGAGTAATACTACATGGCAGGAACCACCTATCTCTATTGAACCTACACAGAGCTTTGTAAGCTTAAGTAATGGTGAAAGAGGTATCGCATTAATTCCTCAGGGAGTACGTGAATATGAAGTTATTGATGATCATGCAATCCGTTTAACACTATTTAGAACTTACTCATTTATGGGTAAAGAAGATCTTATTTATCGTCCAGGACGTGCGAGTGGAGAACGTATTATTGAAACACGTGATGCTGAATTACAGAAACCACTTGATTTCTCATTTGGTTTCACTACTTTTGCAGGTGATTTCAATAGTGCACATATTGCAAATACAGCAAAAGCATACAATACTCCAGTTGTTGCAAGAGAGTATTCAGAATTCTTAAATGGTAGATTAATCTTCTCTGAACCTGAAATAGAAGGTACAAAAGAAGATAGTTATTCATTATTCTCTACAGAGAATAAATTAGTTGTAAGTGCTATTAAGAAAGCTGAAGATAAAGATGGATATATTATCAGACTTTATAATGGACAGTTCCATGAAGAAGAAAGTGATACATTAGTATTTACTCAAAATATTAAGAAAGCATATTATGTGGATTTAAAAGAAGAATATGCAGATAGTATTGAAGTAGTAGATAATACTATTCAAGTTAAGCCTCTTACACATTGTAAGTTCACAACAATTTATGTAGAAACAGAATAAAGATAGAACCCCAGGTATGAATATGTCATACTTGGGGATTCTTTTCTATTACAAATTTCGTGGTAGATCTTTATGTGAATCATAACCTGAGATATAATTAATAATAGTTTACTAAATAAGATCAGTTATGATTATGGAGGTGTACTTTATGGCAAGTGAAGTACTTTTGAATGAATTAAGAAGTATTAAGAAAGAATTGGAAAAAAGCAAGAAAAAGGTGGCAGATGAAAGTGTATTCGAGTATTTAGCAATGCAGTTTTTCTGTTATAAAATTAAGAATATAGAGCCTAAGTTGTATGATATTGAAAGTTCTATTACCAATGGTTCAAATGATGGTGGTATTGATTTTGTATATTATGATGATGAAGAACCTAAAGTTGTGTTGGGACAATGCAAATATACAGAAAATATGAAATTGAATGATATCATATCTGAATTAAATAAAATGAGTAGTACTGTAGAAAATTTCAAGAAGGCTAATACAGGTACATATAATAAGAAACTTAAAACTAATCTGCAAAACGCATTAGATAGATTACCTGATGAAAGTGCAGGAAATGTTGAGTATTGTATCTTTACTACATCAGATATAAATCAAAATGATGTCACTAACAAACTTCATGCAGAAAATAATCTATATTCAAAAGATATGGTATCAGTTTATGGTGTGAGTGAAATCAATTCACAGATTAAAGAATTGATTGAAAAAGCTAAAACTGTAAATGAGTATAAGATAGAAATTGATCATCCACATAATGTATTGCAATATGAAACTGATAATGTATCAGGAATCATGGTCAACATGTCTTCAGAATCTCTTGTTCGTATGTATGATAAGTTTAAGGATGAAGGTTTGTTTGATTTAAATATTAGAAAATACATTAAGAATAAAACTGTTGATGAAGGCATCAAGGAAACACTAGACAAAGAAAGAGACAATTTCTGGTTTTATAATAACGGTCTAACAATTGCATGTAGTGAATACGTTTTGGATGGTAATAAAGTTAAACTTTATGATTTTTCAATTGTTAATGGTGGACAGACTACTAATAGAATTGGTAATTATAAAGGGAGCAATACTAACAAATTTTATCTTCCTTGTAAGATTATAAGTATTAAGAATAATGATCAAAAGCTTTATTCTAAGATAGCTGAGGCTACAAACTCTCAAAAACCAATTAACCCAAGAGACTTAAAATCAAATTCTCCTGAAATGAAGATGCTGCAGAGATGGCTTGGAAAAGAAGGTATTTATCTAGAAATTAAACGTGGTGAAAAGAGAAAACGTAATACAAGAAATATAAAAAACGATGAGCTTGGTCAGCTATTACTTTCATTTGGATATCAGCAGCCTGGTACAGCTAGAAGTGGTAAGAGAAGTATATTTGAGAATAAGCCACTTTATAATAAACTGTATAGGGTGAATTATGAGAAGGATCCAAATAAAAAAGAGTTTATCCTTGATTTGATTAAGTTGTCGGAAGATTATACAATAATAGAAGCAGATTTAAAGAATGGGACTACAATTTCAGACGATGAGAAGATTGTCTTAAGTAATGCGAAGTATGTCATTTTCTCTTTATTAGGATTATCATATTTTCTTGTAAATGAGGATTATTCACGTGATGATTTAAATAATGATATTTCTGTATTGAAGAGTCCAGATTTAGTATATTCGAAGTTTATTTCTAATTATAAAGCTGATGATTATCAAGAAAGGCTCAAATCATTAATTGAAATGATATTAGATTCATTATGTGATACGTATGAGAATTGTGTATCACGTAATGAGGTAACAAGTATAAGTAATTTGTTTAAAACGGATAAGAAATACAGGGAAAGCATAGTAAAGGATTTTTTAAATGTTATTAATAAGAGAACTATGAAAAATGAATTTATAAGTGCTTGTGAGATTTTCAAAAGATAGTTTATGGCAGGTCTTCCTTGTCAAGATGAGAACGGTTTTTGCCGTTCTTTTTTATTATAGTAGAAAAATACAATTCTTTGTTTTAACACCTTATATAAGGGATTGTAGAGACTTATGTGAAAGCAAGCATTTGAAAAGTAATATATAATATATCTATTAGGGAGTGATAGATTTTGAAAAGCAGATTTATTAAGTGAATAAAAGTTGCTGTAACTTCAGCAATATTGAAATATTAATAATTATAATTTAAAATATTAGATAGATGTATTTTAAATAAAATATTCTAGAATAATGCAAATTCGGAGGGTTAAGTAATGGCGACAAGTAATAATGCTAATATAGGATTTGAAAAACAAATATGGGATGCAGCTTGTGTTCTTTGGGGACATATTCCAGCAGCTGATTATAGAAAAGTAATTGTAGGACTCATCTTCTTGCGTTATATCTCTAGTGCCTTTGAAAAGCGATACTTACAGCTTGTAGAAGAAGGCGATGGATTTGAAGATGATAGAGATGCTTATACAGAAGAAAATATTTTCTTTGTACCTGAAGAAGCACGTTGGAGTACAATTTCTGCTGCGGCACATGAACCAGAAATTGGGAAAGTAATTGATGATGCCATGAGAGCAATTGAAAAAGAAAATACGAGTCTTAAAAATGTTCTTCCTAAAATTTATGCAAGTCCAGATTTAGATAAGCGAGTTTTAGGTGAAGTAGTAGATTTATTTACTAATATGGATATGGGAGACACAGAAGATAGTAAGGATCTTCTTGGTAGAACGTATGAATATTGTATTCAGCAGTTTGCAGCTTATGAAGGTGTAAAGGGTGGAGAATTCTATACTCCATCAAGTATTGTAAAAACTATAGTTGCTATATTAAAACCTTTTAAGAACTGTAGAGTGTATGATCCATGCTGTGGTTCTGGAGGTATGTTTGTTCAGAGTGCAAAGTTTATACAGGCACATAGTGGTAAACGTGGAGAAATAGCAGTTTATGGTCAGGAATCAAATGCTGATACTTGGAAAATGGCTAAAATGAATATGGCTATTCGTGGAATTGATGCTGATTTTGGTCCATATCAAGCAGATACTTTCTTTAATGATTTACATAAAACATTAAAAGCTGATTTTATTATGGCTAATCCGCCCTTTAACCTTTCTAACTGGGGACAGGAGAATCTTAAAGATGATGTTCGTTGGAAATATGGTACACCACCTGCAGGAAATGCCAACTATGCTTGGATTCAGCATATGATACATCACTTAGCACCAAATGGAAAAATTGGTTTAGTGCTTGCTAATGGAGCATTATCTGCTCAAAGTAGTGGTGAAGGTGAAATTAGAAAGAATATCATAAATGCTGATCTTATTGAAGGTATTGTGGCATTACCAACACAGTTATTCTATAGTGTTACAATTCCCGTAACTCTATGGTTTATATCAAAAAATAAAAAACAAAAAAATAAAACTCTATTTATTGATGCTCGTAAAATGGGACATATGGTAGATCGTAAACATAGAGATTTCTCAGATGATGATATTCAAAAATTAGCAGATACTTTTTCTCAGTTTCAAGATGGTACTCTTGAAGATGTTAAGGGATTTTGTGCTGTAGTAGATACAAACGAAATTGAAAAACAAGATTATATTCTTACACCTGGTAGATATGTTGGTATTGAAGAAGTAGAAGAGGATGATGAACCATTTGAAGAGAAAATGGCTCGTTTAACATCTGAATTATCAGATATGTTTAAGAAGAATCATGAACTTGAGGAAGAAATAAGAAAGAATTTAGAGGCTATTGGATATGAAATATAGACTTGGAGAAATTGCAGAAATAACTATGGGTCAATCTCCGAAATCTCAATATTATAATAATACAGGTGATGGTATTCCGTTTTTGCAGGGAAATAGAACATTTGGATTTAAAAAACCTATTTTTGATACATATACAACACATATTACAAAAACTGCTAAAGCTGGAGATGTAATTATGAGTGTCAGAGCACCTGTTGGAGATTTAAATATTACTCCCGAGGATATCTGCATAGGGCGTGGTGTATGTTCTTTAAGAATGAAAAATGGAAATCAAGAATTTTTATATTATATGATGAAGTATTATGTAAATCATTTGCTTAAAAAGGAAAGTGGAACAGTATTCGGTTCTGTAAATCGCCATGATATTGAGACTTTAGAGATTGATATTCCTGAAGATGAAAATGTTCGGAAGAAGATAGCTCGATATTTATCTATGATTGATGAAAAGATAGAACTAAATTCTTCTATAAACAATAATTTAGAGCAGCAAGCATTAGCTCTGTTTAAGCAATATTTTATGGATTATGCACCGTATGATGGAATTACTCCGTCTGAATGGAGAGGAGTTTCGCTAGACGATGTATGTACTAAAATTACTGATGGATCACACTATATATGATCGATAGTTTCATCTGGCTTTTCGATAATGAGAGAATATATTTTGTCAAATAATGACCAAAATCCCTGCGCAGCTGATTTATTAAATAAGGCTCGGCATAAAGAAGCCTTACACTTATCTAACATATCTTTTGCCCTTTCACTTGGAAATTTAGTATATATTTCTAAAAAAGGAAGAGGGATACCGTCTGATAAAGGATCTGTATTTAGAATCCTTTGAATAACCAGAAGTCTTATTTCATTTGTTGTTAAATGTCTGCCATATGATAATACTTCATCTGCATTATCAATAATAACACCCTCTACTAATGTATTTTTCTTTTCAGATTGTTTATTTCTAATTTCATTAAATATAGATAGTAGTTCAGTGTCAGATGGAATAATTGCTGGATGTTTTTCTATTATTTTTTTAATATACTCCTCTGGCGTTTTATCATCAATTACAAACCATACCACTTTTAGAAAGTTCTCTATTTTATCATCATCAATGTCAGAAGCAGATATATATTCCTTTTTGTTGCATTCATCAACTAATCCAGCTTTTATACTCCTTAATGCAGTATTATTTACATTATTTATTGTAAATACTGATTGAGTAGAATCTTTTCTGAAAGTATTAGGTACACCACCTAAAAAAATAATATATTCAACAAATTGCAAATCACTCACGAAATTTTTGTAAAGTGTAACTAACTCTCTTCCAATAGTTTTTGCACTACCATTTTTTGATGCTTTTGATTGAACATCCCATAGTTTTCTTGCAGCACTGTCCATTCCAGTAATATCATTGAAAAAATCAACGACAAAAAAGTGCATTTTTGTGCTATCTTCTCTATAATTCATTAAATACAGCAATGCTTTTGTTTCACCTTCTGCAGCAGATTTTCTAAGCTTCTCTGACGATCTTACTTCATATGACATTACATTACCACCTACTAATACCGATTTTCTTAATTATACAAGCTACATGCCATGTGCTTTTCTTCTTCAATTCTACCATAAACTCACTATTAATCATTAATTTTTTTATATTTTTATTTTACTTCACTGTAAAACATCCTTTGAGTGTTTCGTTATATAGAGGGGTACACATAAAGAGCAAGATACAATGTTTAACAGTATTGTCGTTTGGCATCAACAGATTATAATCTTTAAGAGCATTACTATTGCTGCATGAGTATTTTTATTATTAGAGTAGCTATTCCGATAAGATTGATCAACTAACTTATCCAGTATGCAAATCCCTAGAACGGTTTAACACCTGTTCTTTTTATAGTGTGCCGGGCATGGCACTAATTCAGTCGGAGATAAACCGACCACAGGTATTTACCGCCAAGTGTAGTGAACCACAAGCTAGTATCAGCGATGATATGGGTAGAGGAAGTGGTGTAGCGATTCTTTTGAGCGTACGAACAGAAACTTGATATAAGGCTAAATGGTGGATGATAGTGCACAACAACTATAAGTCCAAAAGGTAAACGTAAAACCAAAAGAGTAAATCAAGACGTTGTGAAAGAAATAGGATTAGTGAATTACCCCGGGAGACCTCATATACGATGAAGTCCAATAAACTTTAAAAACAGTAATGGTACCATCGGTCGAAAAAGGTTTAATATGAGGAGTCAGCTGAGGTCATAGTAGGTGATAAAACACTGAAGGACTTAATGTTTATATAGTGCAAGCCACTATAATTAAATTTCGATTAGTCCGAAAGGATATAAGTAACAACATGAAAGAATCGTATATCTTTCTAGTTATAGTTATCCGGGGATGATGTTGAAATGTTTGAAAATAGAAAGGATGCAGCAGATGGAATTAATTGAAAAGATTTTAAGTGAAGATAACTTAAATGAGGCTACTAAGAAAGTAAAGTCAAATAAGGGCGCTCCTGGTGTTGATAAGATGTCAGTAGCTCAAATAGATGACTATCTTAAAGTTCATAAGGAAGAGATTATATCTTCTATTATGAATATGACTTATAAGCCTCAACCTGTAAGAAGAGTTTATATCCCTAAAGCCAATGGCAAGAAAAGACCCCTAGGTATTCCTACAGTAGTGGATAGAGTTATTCAACAAGCTATTGCACAAGAACTATCTAAAATCTATGAACCACTATTCTCAAATAGTAGTTATGGTTTTAGACCAAATAGAAGTGCACACAACGCTATTGAAAAGGTACTTGAATTATTAAATGAAGGCTATGAATGGGTAGTAGATTTAGATATAGAAAAGTATTTCGACACAGTTAATCATGATAAGTTAATTTCAATACTTAGAGAAGAAGTTAATGACAAGACAACTCTACATTTGATACGAAAGTTTCTAAGAGCTGGCGTAATGGAAAATGGCTTAATATCTTCAAACAGCGAAGGTATGCCTCAAGGTGGTTTATGCCTAGCTTAGCATAAACCTCCTTATGTCGAGATAGATATTATGCCAAGATAGAATAATTTTTTAAGAGATTATCTAAGTTTTAATCATTCCAACTCGGCATAATACTGTTTTACTTTAAAGAATTTAAAAATTCTAATAAGTCCTTATCTTTGTTCCAATCAGGCAAGTTTACCTCGTTAGTAATTTTAGGGGCAAGTGCGTTTATAGCTTCATTTTTTAATCGGTTATCTGCTCTTACATAAACCATAGTTGTTGAAATATCTTCATGTCCAAGAAAATCTCTAATATAAACAACGTTTATGCCAGCCTCCAACATATGCATCGCCTTTGAATGCCTAAACATGTGACAATGCACATGTTTTGGAAATGTTATATCCTCTTTTCTAATATCATAAACATATTTTTTTACAATGTAAGAAATGCCATCACGATCTATTTTTTGATGATAACGGTTGGTAATTAAATAATCAGTTCCAATGGCATATGAACGATATCTACTAATATAGTTTTCAATTAATTTTGATGTTGCATCTGATAAAGCGATTGTACGATATTTATTTCCTTTTCCATGCAGTCTTAAAGTAGTAACAGAACCCAGTGAAATATCTGTTATTGTAATATCGCACAATTCTTGTACTCTACACCCGCTATCATACATAAGTGTTAAGATTACTCTATGCCTAAATCCTGTAGAAGTATTAATATCTGGTCTATTTATAAGCTTAGTCATTTGGCTAACAGTCAGAAATGATACTTCTTTTGGTGAAGATTTTTTCGCTTTAATGTTTGATACACTTTGTAGTGGTGCTATATATTCAATGCTTTCTAACTGGGCATAATCACTAAATGTTTTAAGTGCTGCTAATCTTTGATTGGCTGCTGATATACTTGCTCCAGAATTCCGATACCATTCTAAAAATTCTATGACGAGTTCACGTTTAAAGTCTTTCATATAAATAGAATTTGGTGAAATATCTTTTTCTTCTTTCAAAAATTTAAGAAATAGTTTTAATGTATCCCTATAACTTAGAATGGTATTTTTAGAGTAGCATCTATGATGTGGAAGATACTCTGTTAAAAATTTCGTGACAAGGCAGGCAAAATCAGTAGAATTCATGTTCATCAATTTCTACCTCCTTAATCAAATCAGGAAAAGATTTCTTCATACATTCTTTTATATATGGAAAGCGCTCAGCTGTTAATTTAAGATAATATGCTGTTTCTTCAAATCCTTCATGTCCAAGTATAGTGCGCATATAGGGAAGATATGTGATAAGGTCTTTCCCTTCATCAGCCCATTTGCGTAAAAGATTTACACAATAAGTATGCCGAAAATCATGAACACGTGGCCCCCTACCAGTATGAGAAATCCCAGCTTGTTCTAAATATCGCCTAAAATTTTTATAAATGTTTACCAAAGACATTGGTTTTCCTGGAAGTATCATAAAGAAATATTCATCTTCATTTGAAAAGGTGTGGATCTTTTCTTTTAATTCTTTACACCTTGCTGTTAGCGAAGGATGTATTGGCACTAACCGTTCTTTATTGTTTTTTGATTTGCGAACTATAATATATCCATCTTCGATATTAATATCGCTTATTTTAATAAGACGTAATTCTGAAACACGCATTCCACTTGTGTACAAAATTCTAAAAAAGATTGGCATAACATCCCCACGATATGGACAAGAATCATGAACAGACTTACTTTTATCGACTGCTTCAAAAAAGTTTTTAAGTTCTTTGTCTGTATAAATATGTGCATTATATTTTATTCTTTTATGAGTAAGACCTTTGGGTGGAACATATGCTGATATACCCATATCATTAAGATGCCTGCAAAAAACACGCATGATGCTGATACGACTTGCTTGATATGTGATGGTTTCATACGTTCTTTTTCTACACCATTTATCACATAACTCTTTAGTGATACATTTATCTATGACATTATTTTCAATTAAAAAGGTATCTATACGCTCAAGAGCTTTTGCTTCTGAATCATAAGAAAATCCTAAAGCACGTTTTATTTCTATAAAATCATTTATTTCTTTTTGAAAAATACTTTTGTAAATTATTTTATTCATACTAGAAATCCTCCGGTGAAAGTATGCATTCAGCTAATTTTTGAAGGTCTGTCTTAAGGTAAATAGCTGTCACGTTAGAATCAGAATGCCCAAGGATGTTTGTGATGATAGGAAGAGATATTTCCATCTCTAGAAGCATAGATCCAGCTGAATGTCTTAAAGAGTGGAACCCACAACGACGATTTCTATAATGAGATATTCCGGCCTTTCTCATGTATTTTACAAGCTGTTGATGCATATGATTATTACCACCGATAGGATCAAATGGTGGCATATGCTTCAAGAATATATAGTCTGTTTCATAATATTGGGGGCGTCCATTCTTAATATAATCAATTATCGCCCATCCAACAGAATCAGGGATTGGTAAAGATAACGGTTTGCGCGTCTTGTGTTGTATGATAGATATTTGCTTAGCTTCCCAGTTAAAGTTTTCAAAACGCAATAATTTTATATCTCCAACTCTCAAACCAAGAACACACGCAAGAAGTATCATCGCATAATCACGTTTACCTATTGGACTATTTCTATCAATAACAGAAAGTATAGCCTTTAATTCTTCAAGTTTCCATGTAGAAGGTATTTTTGCGCTCTTGGAAATAACAGGCATATGTATTTTTTCTGCATAATCATTGATGATTAGATTTGCTGAATAAAAGAAACGTAAAAAATGTCTTATTCCACACACTTGTTGTTCTATTGTTTTAAAGCTTAATCCTGCTAAAGTTTTTAAATAAGAATTACATGTATCCATCGTGATATCTTTTATTGATTCAACTTTGCGTTGTTGTAGATAATCTATAAAAGTCTTGGAAATCTTTATATAGTGGCCAACAGTAACCTTAGAGAGCTGGGATGAAACAAGATAACTCTTGTAGTCCGTGAAGATATTTAAATAATAGGTGTTCAGAATAATAGGATTTTTAGAAGCGTAATACCTTCTAGTAAGTACTTGATGAAGACAATAATCTTCAAGCATGTGTACAACACGAAGTAACTGAACCCTTTGTTGAGAAAGTGTTCCATCGTTACATTTAGTAACGAAACCATATTGTTTTTCAAGATACTCAAGGCCTCGTTCCATGTTGTACTCGGTGCTTCCATGTGTTTCCTGAAGAAAGGTTTGGATTTTACTCCATTCTCTTTCATAAAAGCGGATAGTAGCAGGAGAATAATTATTCTCCAGTAGTAACTGTTTTAATCTTTCTGTAATCACTTCAAGATTCATGAGTATATACTCCTTTCTATTTTGGTGATTATAGAATATCAAAATTAGTTGCTCTTCTTGGTATTATGCCGAGATAATTGTTTTATATAGGCGATAATTGTAGGCTGTATTGAAGTTTGCTCGGCATAACGTTTATCTCGACATAAGGAGGTCCTCTATCTCCAATACTCTCAAACATCTATTTGAATAAGTTTGATAAGGAACTAGAATCAAGAGGATTACACTTTGTAAGATACGCCGATGACGCTAATATACTAGTTAAAAGTGAATTAAGTGCCAATAGAGTGATGAAGTCAGTAACCTCATGGTTGGAAAGAAAACTATTTCTTAAGGTCAGTGCAACTAAAACAAAAGTTGTAAGACCAAATGACTCAAACTTTTTAGGTTTTACATTTCTTAAACGTTCAGATGAATGGAAATGTAAGCCAATGGATATCAAAGTTCAAAGCCTATATGATAAGTGCAAACAAATATTAATCCGTAAGAAAGCAATAGCTATGACTACAGATACACTATTTACAAAATTAAATGAAGTAGTAAGAGGTTGGATTAATTACTTTAGTATAGGAATAATGAAATCCAAAATGGAGAAATTTGGGCAATGGTTAAGACATAAAGTTAGAGTAGTTATACTTAAGAAATGGAAGAAGCCCAAAACAATATACAAAAATCTAATGAGGATGAATTTAAAGTTTAAAAACAGATTTTCTGAAGAAGATGTATATAAAGTGGCAAATTCAAGATTAGGACTATATAGAAAAGCTACAGGGAATATCATTAGCTTTATACTTAATCCAAAAATTCTTTCATATACCGATAAGAAAAAGGGGATAACCGGTTTGGTAAACCCCATTGAGTATTACTTATCTAAGTAGCCTGTGACTTAAATATAAATGTAGCGCCGTATACGAGAACCGTATGTACGGTGCAATGAGAGGGGCAGTAATTTTGACAATTACTCCTCTACTCTATTTTAAACCTTATTTTAAGTAAAAGAAAGGACTGTTAGAAATTAGTCATTTCGTAACAGCCCATTTTATAAAGTCTTTATTTAATAATTTCTTTCATCACACTATAAGCACCATTGTTATTGATATCGTTTAGATACTTAACAACAGCTTCTTCAAAACCAGGTATTAAAGTTAAATCTCTATCCCAGAATGAAGTATTTGATGCTACTGCATGTGCTAGTGTCTTTACATCATCATCTTTATGATTGTAGTAGAATTCAAGTACTTCCTTATCATCAGAAATAATATATTCGTCACCATTTTCTCTATGAGCTACTAGACCTTTGTCGGTTAATTCTTGTCCTTGATAGAACTTGATATAGAAGGCGAAACTAGCAGTGATACATTCTGGCAATTTATTAAATTTTTCTACATAGCCAAGAAGTGATGGCATTACTCTTGCCTTCCACTTTGAAGTTGAATTTAATGAAATACTTAATAATTGATGATCAATGAATGGATTCTTAAAACGATCAATTACTGAAGCAGCAAATTGTTCACAATCTTCCTTCGCTAAAGTTAAAGTAGGAATTACTTCATCAAATAAAGTTTTATTCATGAACTTAGAAATCACTTCATCATTCATACAGTCTCTTACAATGTTTTGACCAGCTTCATAAGCACCTAGGACAAAAGAAGTATGAGCACCATTTAAGATACGTACTTTTCTTTGTTTATATGGCTTATGGTCTTTACAAATAAGAATTGGAAGATTAGCTTTTTCACATGGGAATTCATTCTTGATTGAGTCAGGACCTTCAATTACCCAGAAACCAAAGATTTCACCTGTATCAATAATGTTATCAATATAACCATTTTCGTTGTTGATAGTTTCTGCTTCATTTCTAGGGAAACCTGTAACAATTCTATCTACCAATGTTGAACAGAAGATATTTTCTTCTTTTACCCAATTGATAAATTCTTCGCCTAAGTTCCAATCACTAGCATGTTGTAATACATATTCTTCAAGTTTCTTACCATTGTCATCGATTAGTTCACATGCAAGAATTATAAAACCTTTACCTTTTTCGTTCTTGAAGTTTAAATATCTTTCGTACATAAACTTAGTTAATTTAGCAGGATAGCTAGATGCTGGGCAATCTTCTAATTTACAAGATGGATCATAGGCGATACCAGCTTCAGTAGTGTTACATACAATGAAACGCAAATCAGGGTTTTTAGCACATGCATATACTTCATCATAATCAGAATAAATGTTTAAACAGCGGCTAACACATGAGATGATTCTCTTTTCATTTACTTTTTCACCATCCTTAAAGCCTCTTAGATATAAATCGTATAAGCCTTCTTGAGAATTAATCACTTCATTTAATTTAAAGCCATTATCTTTGTTGGCGATAGGTTGAACTAAGACTACCTTAGAATTGAAGTTACCTTTTTCGTTCATAACATCCACAAAATAATCGACAAAAGCTCTTAAGAAATTTCCTTCACCGAATTGTAAGATACGCTCAGGTGCTTCTTTTAATAAGTAACCATCATAACCTTTTTCTTCTAATACTTTATAACTTAGTGTTTCCATATTACCTCCTTATAGGGTTACACCCTTCTTGAATATCGCTAAATCATGATACTTGTTTTCTTCGCTCTTCACTTCTTTACCACTGGCAACGTCTAAGACATATTCAAATAGTTCATTTGATAAATCCTTTAGCGATGTACCTTCTACTAATTTGCCGCAGTTGAAGTCTATCCAATTGTTTTTCTTATTGTAAAGATTAGAATTACTTGAAATCTTTACTGTAGGAACAGGAGATGCGAATGGCGTTCCTCTTCCGGTTGTGAATAAGACAATTTGGGCTCCAGAGGCAGCTAGGGCAGTGGCAGCTACCAAATCGTTTCCTGGTGCGCTTAATAGGTTTAAGCCTTTTGTGCATACTTGTTTTCCATATTCTAAGACATCAGTTACTTTCGCATTACCTGATTTTTGTGTACAACCAAGTGATTTATCTTCAAGAGTAGAAATACCGCCTTGTTTATTACCAGGAGAAGGATTTTCGTAGATTGTTTGATTATGAGCCTTAAAATAAGCCTTAAAATCATTAATCAATTTAACAGTCTTATCAAATGTTTTTATGTCTTTACATCTATTCATTAAGATAGTTTCAGCTCCAAACATCTCAGGAACTTCAGTTAAAATAGTTGTGCCACCCTTAGAAATTAATAAATCTGAGAAGGCGCCAACAGTAGGATTGGCACTAATTCCTGATAGTCCATCAGAACCACCACATTTCATACCAATGACAAGTTTACTTACATCAACATCTTCTCTTTTATCATTAGCACATTTTGTCACTAGCTCTTCAATTAATTCTAAGGCCTTGCTTACTTCATCATCATATTTTTGGGCAACTAGATACTTAATCCTATCACTATCATTATTAATATATGGCTTTAAAACATCGATATTAGAATTTTCACAGCCAAGTCCTAACACAAGTACACCACCTGCGTTTGGATGATTGATTAAATCGGCTAGGATTTCTCTTGTGTTTTCTTGATCATCGCCCATTTGGGAACAGCCATATGGATGTCTAAAGGCATAGATAGCTTCAACACTTCCTTTAATTAAAGATTGGGCCTTTTCTTCAATTAAAGAAGCAACAGAATTCATACAACCAACAGTTGGAATAATCCATATTTCATTTCTTACGCCTACTTTACCATTTTCTCTTAAATAACCTTTAAAAGTTCTCTTTTCACTAGCTTCTAATTCCTTAAAATTAGGATTATATGTATATTCTAGTAAATCATTCAAACCTGTTTTTAGATTATGTGTATGGACATGACTACCTTTTAAAATGTCTTTAGTCGCATTGCCAATGGGGTAACCATACTTAATGATAGGCTCTTTTTCTTTAATGTCTCTTAAAGAAAACTTATGTCCTTGGGGAATATCTTCAATTAGTGTGACGATATTTCCATCAACATCTAATTGACTTCCTTTGTTTAGAGGACTTAGGGCTACTGCCACATCATCAAGGGGATTAATTTTAATGAAACTGTTCATATTTTCTCCTTTGTGTAAGTACTTACATTTCACTTATAATCTAGCACAAAATATTTGATTAATCTACAGTTTTTTTCTAATTTATGTTATTTTAATAGTATAAGTGTAACTACTTACATATACTATGAACATTTACGACATTGCGAAATTATCAAAAGTATCTATTGCGACTGTATCTAGAGTAATAAATGGTAGCGATAGAGTCAGTGAAAAGACCAAGAAAAAGGTTGAAGATGTTATGGCTGCCTATGGTTATAAGCCTAATGTTTTTGCGCGCAGTTTAAATCTAGAACAGTCAATGGTAGTTGGTATTATGTGTCCTAATATTGCGGATAGATATATGGCTAAGGGGATTTCTTTTCTAGAGAAACAATTAAGGAGCTATGGCTATGATTGCATCTTGATGTCTTCAGGTTATGATTTTGAATCTAAAGTTGAATGTGTTAAATCTTTGATTGATCGAAGGATTGATGCCCTATTTTTGGTTGGTTCTAACTATGCTAAGGATCATGGTAATAAGGATATTGAATATCTAAAGGATGCAGCGTTGAAGATGCCAGTAATCTTAATCAATGGTTATCTTAATTACGAAAATATCTATTGTGTCTTAACTGATAATAAAAAGGCTGTATATAAGGCTACTGATATGCTTATTAAACAGGGCAGGAAGAAAATTATTTTCTTGTTTGATTCATATTCCTATAGTTTGAAGAAGAAGATGCAAGGTTTTGAGTTGGCTTTAAAAGATAATGGTATTTTGATCGATAAGAATAATTTGATTTTTGTGCCTAATTCGATAATGGATACTTACAAAATTTTAGAAGAAAGAAACATTGAATTTGATGGAGTTATCGCATCTGATGATGCGATGGCAATTGGTGCCTTAAAATTAGCTTATTCAAAGGGTATAGAAGATAAAGTAAGTGTTGTTGGCTACAATAATTCTGAATTATGCCTGTGTTCTGTTAAAGAATTAAGTTCTATTGATTCTAAGATTGAAGACTTATGTGATTTAGCGGTAAAGACTTTGTTAAAGGTTATAAATAATGATAAAGTTTCTAAGAAACAAGTTATTGATTGTGAATTTATTGAAAGGGGTAGTACAAAGCTATGAAAAAGTTTATGGATGAAGATTTCTTATTAGAAAATGAAGTAAGTAAGAAATTATATTTTGATTATGCATCTAAGATGCCTATTGTGGATTATCATTGTCATATTTCACCAAAAGAAATTGCTGAGGATAAAAAGTTCTCTTCAATAACAAAACTATGGCTTGGCGGTGACCATTATAAGTGGCGTTTGATGAGGGCTAATGGCGTTAATGAAAAATATATTACAGGCGACGGTAGTGATTTTGAAAAATTCTACTATTTTGCCAAGACTTTAGAAAAGGCTATTGGTAATCCTGTATATCATTGGTCACACTTGGAACTTAAAAGATATTTTGGTTATGACGGAGTCTTAAATAGTAAGACTTGCAAAGAAGTGTTTGAACTTTGTAACGAAAAGTTAAAGACAATGTCGGCTAAAGAGATTATAAGTGATTCTAATGTAAAACTTTTATGTACTACCGATGATCCCATTGATGATTTAAGGTATCATGATTTAATTAAAAAAGATAAAGGCTTTTCTACAGTTGTCTTACCAGCCTTTAGACCAGATAAGGTTGTAAATATCAACAAAGAAGGATTTAAGGATTATATTGATAAGTTATCTTATGTTTCAAATGCAAAAATTGAATCTTTAGATTCCTTATTAAAAGCACTTGATATCAGAATTGATTATTTTGTATCTAAGGGTTGTTTGGTTGCAGATCATGGTCTAGATTACTTGATGTATGAAGAAGGTGATGTAGAGGATATTTTCTTGAAGGCTATGAATAAAGAAATTTTAAGTCAAAAAGAGGTTGATGCCTACAAGACTTATATGTTGTTGTATTTTTCTAAGAAATATCGTGAAAAGGGCATTGTGATGCAACTTCATTTTGGTTGTTTAAGAAATAATAATAGTTTAATTAGCGTTCCTGATACTGGCTATGATTCAATTAATAATTATGCACCTGCTGATAAGATGGTTAAATTAATTGATCATATGAATTTAAATGGTTTGCCTAAGACTATCTTATATAGTTTGAATCCTAATGATGATGAGCTTATAGATACAATAATTGGTTGTTTCCAAAATGATGATTGTGTAGCTAAGATTCAACATGGTAGTGCTTGGTGGTTTAATGATAATAAGACTGGCATGCTTAAACAAATGAATTCATTGGCCAATGGTGGCTTGTTAGGCAATTTTGTAGGAATGCTTACAGATTCTAGAAGTTTTATATCTTATCCAAGACATGAATATTTTAGAAGGATTATGTGCAATTATATTGGTAGCTTAGTTGAAAATGGTGAGTATCCATATGATGAAGATAATTTGAGAGAATTAGTTGAGGACATTTCTTACAACAATGCGCTTAAATACTTTGGATTTGATAAGGAGATTAAATAATGTTTTCAATTAAAATTAAGGTTCCAGAAACAATAAAAGAAGAATTAAATGGTCGTTTACTATTTATCGTAGATAAGCCGAATAAGAAAAAGGATAAGCAATTATTTAATCGTATTTCTTTAAATGATGGTTGTCCTTTCTTTGGGGCTACTTTCTATGGTTTAATGCCAGGTGATGAGATTGATTTATTACAGCAAGCTAATCATATCTTAGGTTGGCCCTTTAAGTTTGAAGAAATTCCTCATAAGAAGTTAGAGGTTCAAGCTTTCTTTATTAAATATTCAAAGTATGAAAGAAGCGATGGTCATATTGTTTATGGCATGG
>OLGY01000544.1_pt1 | contig 25421 bp, 22 predicted proteins | sample 1605951 | NCBI WGS metagenome assembly OLGY01 (sample SAMN03283280) | human gut metagenome | biome: human-associated habitat; material: feces | host: Homo sapiens | place: Peru | collected 2012
CCGGCTGTGTGCTGACATTTGGCCGCACCTCGGTGATGCCTTCCATCTGAATCACGAAAGCCACTGCGCATTGATATCCCGCCCATTGTGCCTGTGTCAGTTCGTGCAGGTGCTTCACCCCCCGCTCGGTGGGCGCATCCGGGAAGTAGCCGATACCGTCCACTTCCAGCGTGCAGCCCTTGACCTCTAGCAGATACTTCTGGCCGCCTTTTTCCATGTAAAAGTCGATGCGGGACTTGCCATAGGTGAATTCCGGCCTGATATAGTCGTAGCCCTGTTTTGCAAGCCACTCTCCTACTACCTTGTTAGGTGCCTGACTGTCCATATTGACCCAGCCAAGGCCCTGCTTGTGTACCGCCACGAGGTCGTATTTTGTTTTGCGTTTCGGGTTATCCGACACTTCCAGCCGCACCGCCGTACCGGGCAGCAGCAGTTCCTTGCACCGCCCGGTGTTCTTGACATGGACGGTTTCCACTGCTCCATTCACTTCCACATGGGCAATAAAGCGGTTGGGACGGTCAACAAAAATGCCGTCTGCGATTTCTCTGTATTTCAATCTTTACTCCATTTTTGTCTGATACGTCTGCGCCGTCCGGGCATCGAAGCAGCAAAAAATCACCTGCATTGCGTAATCCGCATGATTTTCCAGCCATTGCGCCACAGTTTTGACCGCAATCTCCGTGGCATCCTCCAGCGGGTAGCCATACACGCCGGTCGAAATTGCCGGGAACGCAATGCTATGGACATCATGCTCTTTGGCAAGGTTCAGCGAATTGCGGTAGCAGTCCGCCAGCTGCGCGGCATCCTCTGCTGTGCCGGAATAAATCGGGCCTACCGTATGAATGATATACTTTGCTTTCAGGCAGTAGCCCTTGGTGATTTTTGCTTCGCCGGTGCGGCAGCCGTGCAACGTGCGGCACTCCGCCAACAGTTCCGGCCCTGCTGCCCGGTGGATAGCACCATCCACGCCGCCGCCACCCAGCAGACTGCGATTGGCTGCATTCACGATGCAGTTACAGTCCAGCTTGGTAATGTCACCCTGCACCACTTGAATCTGATTTTTGGCTTTTTCAGAAATCATTGTAAACACCTCACTTTTTGAGCAGTTCCAACGCTTTCTCCATGGGCAAGCAGTCGGCATAACGGTCCGGCCAAAGGAACTCATTATAATAGCGATAGCTCTGCTCCCCTGTCATGTACTCATTGTTCTGCGTGGAATTTGCATAGGCAGGAACGATCATGTGCAGGCCATGCTCAAAGCCTGCCTCCACCGTTGCATTGATGCAGAAGTCCGTCATGATACCGCAGACCATCACATCTTTTTCGCCCTTTTCCGTCAGATATTCCAGCAGACCGCTTTCTTTTTTGAACGCACTGCATACGGTCTTGACGAACCGTTTTTCAGTCAGCAGCGGTGCAAACCCGGAATAGACCTCAAATTCATCGTCCCCAATGGAGAAGCCAGTGCCGGGTCCATCGTCATGCTGGACATAGACGACCTCTATCCCCTGTTCGCGGGCGGTTCGGATCAATTTCTTGATATTACTGACAAACGTTTCAAACGCATACAAGCGTTCATCCACGATACCTTTCTGTGTATCCACAACCAGTAAAACCATATGCAAGCCCTCCTGATTTTTTGTTAGCCCCATCCTACCATAGACCACCGCTTTCTACAAGCAGATTCAAAAAATCCCCACAGGGAAAACCTGTGTTTCACCTGCAGGGATTGATTCAACCACCCAAGATGATCAGGATCAGCACCACGACCACTGCAATGGCGATCAGGCAGCCGCATCCGCTGCCGTCCCCGCCGCCACCGCCATTGTTGTTGTGGTTTCCGCCGCCACCACCGCCGCCGGACGAGCCGCCGAAGTTGCGGTTGAACGCCGTCATGTACTGGGCATAGCCCGTGTCACCCTTACCGAAGTAGCCGTAATCACCGTTTGACATTGTTTTGTCCTCCTCAGAAGTCTGTTATTGCTTCTTCTGAAGGTATCTTACAAAAAGTGATGTCCAATAAACATCCTTTCTAATTATTTTTTGAACCGCGCATAATATTTTTCAAGGCTCTTGTCGCAGACGTCCACAATATGCAGCCAGTCTTCCCGTGTCAGCTTGCGGAAGATGATGGGATTCACTTCAACGGTCTCTACATCTTTGCAGCGCATCAGAAAGCGCATGTCTTCAAAACGCTTGAACGGATTGGACAGAATGTTCTTCTCCACATCCTTCTTAGTATAGCCACCCTTTTGGTAGATACTGTTGGGCTTTTCCTCAATCATCCCATGCGCCTTACAGTCTTCATAGAAGTCAATGAAGTAATCTACCACATCCGGCAGGGCAACTCTGCCATTGCTGTCCATATACTCATAAATCGCTTTGAGCAGGACCGGCTTATAGGAAAAGCTCATATCCATCGTTTCAATGAATTTCATGAACTTATCTGCCATATTTTGCGGCGTGATGAGATCCCAGCCGTACTGCTTGGCAATGTTTCGGACACTTTCCTCGCGGAAATAGTGGAACATCCGCTTGTCGCCAAACGGGACAGAAAGATCCGGCTTGATTTTTCCATCCTTGATATAACGATCTACCGTTTCGGATTGCACATCTACCATCCGAACAAACTCAATCTGCGAGATCATATCCTTGACGCTGTTCTGCCAATTGAACAAGTCGATGATTTCGTAGTCGTCTACATCAATCGGCACATCCAGCCACGCTTCCGGCTTTTCTCCCTTGAACAGCATGTCCTGATCCAGCTTCCGCTTGTTCTCCGGGGCCAGCACATAGGCCATGGGCTGATATTTTGAAATATCCAGCACCCGATGCAGACTGTAGGGCATATTGAACATATTGGCGTTGTCTACAAAATCAATCACCAATAGGTCATCTTTTCCCGGACAGCGGCGGGTGCCACGCCCAAGCTGCTGCATATAGATTGTTTTAGACATTGTGGGCCGTGCCATGAACAGCACTGTGGTATGAGGACTATCCCAGCCCTCATTCAGCAAGTCACAGGCACAAAGAACATTCGTAGAACCGGTTTCGTAATCTTTCAGGATCTTATCCCGGATTTCTACCCGGTCACGCCCGGAAACAGCCTCTGCTTTCACCCCATTGTCGCGCAGCAGCTTCGCAATCTCCGCCGCATGATCTACACTTGCGCAAAAAATCACAGTCTTCTTGCCATTCACGTACTTCAGATAGGTATCAACAATCAACTGATTGCGCTCCGGAATGAACAGCTTGCTTTTCAGATCTTGCGAGTTGTATTTGATACCATTGATCCGCACATCTGTCAGATCAATATTGGTTTTGACCCGGATACAATGGATCGGCACCAGCACACCACGTTCCGCTGCAGTCTTCAGGTCCATTTTGTGGGCAACATTCTGGAACAGCTCCAGCATATCCTCGCCATCGCTGCGTTCCGGGGTAGCGGTCAGCCCCAGAATAAACTTCGGGTGGAAGTAAGTGAAGATTTTCTGGTAGGTGTTGGCTGCGGCGTGGTGGCATTCGTCCACGATCAGGTAGTCGAAATCTGTAGGCGAGAACTTTTCCAGATCTTTGGAGATGCTCTGCACTGTTGCAAAAATGACCGTTTGGGTCATATCCTTCTGGCTTCCGGTGTACTCTCCCAAGGTTGCTTCCGGCCAGACCTTGGCAAAGGTTTCTTTTGCCTGCGATGCCAGCTTCAGGGCATTGACCAGAAACAGCGTGCGTCCGCCCACTGCCTTTGCGTCCGTTGCTGCCGTGATAGTTTTGCCTACGCCGGTTGCATGGTATAGCAGCGCAATGGTCTTGCCGTCCTCTCGCATTTTCTGCAGGTTCTCGGTGGCTTCCTGCTGGTAGTCCCGAAGCTCGATCGTCTGCCCCATCTGCACCGGCAGGTCCGCTTCAAAAGCCTTGAACATGGGGCTGGTGCCCAGAAATGTAATCAGCTCGTCCTTGACCTTTTCCGGTTGCTTTTCCAGCTGGCTGTAGATCCAGCGATATACCTTCCAGTTGTCATAGATCAGGCTGTTTTGCTTCAGGAGGTCATCGGCGTACTTGTTTTCAGACACCTTGCTGGGATTATGGTAGGTTTCGCCGTCAATCTCGATTGCAATTTTGGCTTCAGGCGATTCCAACGCAAAATCGATATAGCGGTGTCGTCCATAGATGTCCACGCAGGGGTACTGAACCTGCAAATTTTCGGTCTTTTCCGGGCCAAAAGCCTCACAGAAAAGCTGCACAAACAGCTCCTCCGCACGGCTGTTGACACTGGTTGCTTTCATTGGCTCCATGATGGCCTCCTGTTATTTTAAGCCTTATCACTTTTTAGAGTTGCTGGCAATCTATAATAAATCATTTTTATTTTACTCCTGCAGCCAGACGAAAGCAATGTACGGGTCATACAACTATTGGCGCGGGTTCTTGTATGTCCCATTCACTCTTTATCTTTATTTATTTGTAGGGAGTAGCGGTGCAGCTATTCATGGTTTTCAATAATCAGAAAAAGATTGACTGAAACCATTGACTTCAGATCTTGAAAGTGCTATACTAACGTCAGAAGATGCGTTTGGTTAATGATAACCATGAGATTGGAGGCAACCATGTCGATTGTTGAAAACGAATTCTATAACAACGAGAAGCAGATGAAAATCTCCCAGATTACAGCGGAGATTGCACAATGTCTTGTTCGGTCAGGTATTCGCCCCGAAGGAAACGTATATCTTGCGGCATACCTTCTTCACAAGGTGTCTCAGGATATTTCCCACATGGACAATATTACGCTCGAAGATATTTACAACGGCAAATTGGATATTGACGAGGATACCCGTTGCTTTGCAAAAGCGCATCTCACCGAGGAAGCATGGAAGCAGCTTTTGCGGCTGGTCAATTACTACACACCGGAGGAATTGGCGTGGGTGGCGTTGTTCCCCGGAGATGAGGAAGAATCGAAGACAGCGATGGCAACGCCTCATTCGATTATAAAATTGGCGCAAAGTATCTTGTGCGTGCAGGAAGGCGAATGTGTGGCGGACCTCTGTTGCGGCAGTGGCTCTTATATTGTTGCCGAGGCGCAGAACCAGAATAAAGCGCATTACTACGGTTATGAGATCAACGAGGAACGGGGTGGAATCGTAAAGATCCGTGCCGAGCTGCTTGGTGCTAATGTTCACGTAGAGCTTTGCGATGTTTTTAGCCTTGTAAAAGACAATCCTGCGCCTAAATTTGATAAAATCTTTTCCAACTATCCTTTTGGAATGAAGCTGCGGTATCTTGGAGAAGGCACCGAGTATATGGAGCGTCTTTCCAGAAAGTATCCGGGACTGTCGAAGGCAACCTCGTCTGATTGGATTTTCAATGCGCTGCTCTGCGATTTGCTCGCCGAAGGCGGAAAAGCTGTTGGCATTATGACAAACGGCAGCACATGGAACAGCATTGATACTCCTATGCGAAAATACTTTGTAGAACGCAAAATGATTGAGTGCGTCATCACGCTTCCAGCCAAGATGTTCTCCTATACGAATGTGGGCACCACACTAATCGTGCTCAGCCATAATAATGAGCGTGTTCGCATGATCGATGCCTCCCAGATCTGTATGATGGGACGGCGGCAGAATCTGTTCGGAGGGGATGACATTGCAACTATTGTGAATGCAATGCACACGGATTCGGATTATAGCCGAGAAGTTTCTATCGAAGAACTTCGCGAGAACGACTACAACCTGAGTTTGGAACGCTATATGCAGTGCGTTCCATCCTTTTCCAATGGTGTTCCTTTTGAAAGTGTCATCCGCAGCATCAGCCGCGGTGCCCCCTGCACTGCCAGCCAGCTCGATACGATGGTGTCCAACGAAGTGACTAATATGCAGTATTTGATGTTGGCAAATATTCAGAACGGCATGATCGATGACAAGCTGCCGTATCTATCCAGCATCGAACCAAAATATGAGAAATACTGTTTGAAGAACAATGATCTCATCCTGTCCAAAAATGGTTATCCGTACAAGGTTGCCGTTGCATCTGTCAGGGAAGATCAGCGTATTTTGGCAAACGGCAATCTGTATATCATTGAGCTGGACGAAGACCGGGCTAACCCTTACTACGTCAAGGCATTTTTCGAAAGCGAGCAAGGCATTGCGACCCTGAAAAATATCACCGTTGGTGCCACAATTCCGAATATCGGCGTAGACAAGCTAAAAAAAGTTCTGATTCCGCTGCCCTCTATGGAAGAACAGAATCGCATCGCACAGAAGTATCAGGCAGCACAAGATGAAATCGCCATGCTCAAGCTCCGGCTTGAACGTGCAATCGACAAACTCCACCATGTTTTTGATGAGGAGAGTGTAGAAAACGATGCTTGACGTAGAAGAACTGCTCGAATTAGAGGATAATATCCGGCAGGAGCTGGACGACCATCTGCCCGGTGCCCTTTCCATGCTGAATCGCACCGGAGAGCTTGAGATCTTTCTCAAGATGCTGGGTATGGAACACCTGCTTCAAAAGCAATCGGACTATCAGGTGTATCCAACTGGAAAGATCATTGTGATCGGGCAGTCCGATGTTAAGGCAAACGTTTTGCTCTCTATTGCTAAAAGGCTGGATCTGGATAAAAACCGCTTTGAATTCTATCTTGACTACTAGGATGCTAAAACCTTCAATTTCAAGAAGATGTACTATAAGCCTCAATATGCGCTGGTCATGGTCGGGCCCATGCCGCACAGCGGTGTTGGCAAGGGGGATTCCGGCAGCATCATTGCAGCGCTGGAAAACGACGAGGGCTATCCGCCTGTGGTACGTCTTGGTTCCAATGGCCTGAAGATCACCAAGACCGACTTCAAAAACAAGCTGGATGAAATGATCCTTTCAAAGAAAATTGCTTGACGTCCTACTTTTTGGATGAAAAGTGTGCTTTTCTTAGTAAGGAATAAAGAAATAGGAGGATCATGGTATGGCGCGAGCTACATCTAAACCCAAGAAAGAAATTTCCATGGAGGAAGCCCTTTGGAAATCGGCTGACAAACTTCGTGGTTCTGTCGAGCCAGCAGAATACAAACACGTTGTTCTCAGCCTCTTCTTAAAGTTCGCCAGTGACAAGTTTGAGGCACACACAAAGGAAAGCTATTGCTGAAAAATATAGTGAGAAGTTTGTTGACAATGTTGCCTTCTATAGGTTCTGCTGCAACGGATGGCGCACTCCGCGTACTCGTCATCAACATAAGTGAAGGGCTTGCTCTTGGGCTCCGGAAAGCCGTCCTCATACACTTCGCGGACGGTGCCTTCGTCGATCTCGCGCCGAGTCTGGCGGACGTATTTATCCCGCAGCACACCATCGGCTTCGACCTGCTCACAGAAGGAGGTGTACCGGATGAGGTAGTAATGCTCGTTGTCTTCTTTGGCAAAGCTGGCGTCCTTGCAGACCACGATGGACTCGCTGGTGTCGATGTCCTTGAGCACCCGGACAACGAAGATGGGCTTTCCGTCGTACCGTGTATAAAACCCGGCAAATACCCGTTTGAGCGCCATAAGAGAGTCCTCCTTCCACCGATTTTCTTACAGTATAGCACAGATTTCGGCGGAGAGAAAGAGCGGCGTTGGGACGGAGAAAACTGAGATTTGAGAGAATAGCAAGCACAGCCGCTGTCCGGACACGCGGCGATTTTGGGATAATCCCAAGCCCTTATGATGTTGACGCTGAGCGGAAAACGTAAAGCAAAACTGCTGCCAAAATATACGAACGATCTATGTGTGAGAGTCTTGCATGCAAGCTGTTTTTGAAATTAGAGAGTTTCGCAACACGATGCGAAGCTCTCTTGCCTTATGATCGAGAAAGACGTATAATTAGAACGATATTTGTAGCCGGAGGTCGAACGGAAATGGCTATTTCGTACAACAAGCTTTGGAAGCTGCTCATCGATAAGAAGATGAGCAAGGCCGATCTGCGCAAAGCGGTAGGCATCGCGCCGAACACCATGACCCGGCTGCGGCGGGATGAAGAAGTTACGCTGGCGGTGCTCAATAGAATCTGCGTTGTGTTAGATGTCAATATCGGAGATGTTATGGAGTTTGTGGGTGGAGATTGAGCAATATCCATAACTGCAAGTAAATCTTATTCGTGAAGCAAAGAGGTGGGAGAAATGGCAATTCGCTTGTGGCCGCAGGATTATGAACGAAAGGATCATATTACAAAAGCGGAAAAAGGGATCCTTAGATATGCTGCGCGCAATTTTCAAAATGGCCATATGGTGGTTGGTATAGACCCTGTAGGCTTAAGCGGCGAAAAAGTGAGGCTGGGAATGTATATTTCTCCCAACGAAGGGCTTGTCACGTTCTCGATTTACTCCGGAATGATTAATGCAATGCCGGTGTTTTCGTATATCGCTTATGTCCAAATGGTCGAAGGTAAAATCTATGAACGACTTTTGGATTCCAAGCTTTTGATTGTTCGTAACGGAGAAAAGAAAGCACTTAAATTCCCATACAAACATATTGTTATGTTTCCGGATGAGGTGGTAGGAAAGACTACCGTGTCGAAGGATGACCTTCAGCAACTACGAAATTATGCAACATTTGATTCGTTTAGACCAATCACATCTGATGGCAAAGAAAAAAGAATTGAAGATTTGAAAATATTTGCGGGTATTCGCAAGGCATACGATAAGACGTTTAAGTCTCTGTCAGAACTAGAATGTCGAGCGATCTTCGAACGTTTGGCTCCTGAATACACTGTCGTGATGAATGAGACCATAAATGTTTGCGTTGCCGAAAAGAAAACGTTGGTAACCGAAGCTGATCTGCGCATTACCGGAAAGGAACTGGAATATAAAACATTCTTCCTCGATGAGTACCAGGTAGGCGTTGTTAACGACATGGGTAAAGGTCATCGAGTCATTCTGGCAAACCCCGGAGCAGGAAAAAGTGTTCTGCTTCTTTCTAAAGCGTTTAAGTATGCAAGTCTGTACAAAGGGTCCAACGTACTCCTCACATGCTATAACAGCAACTTAGCCGATTCTTATAATTTCAAGCGCAGTTGTGCTAATTTTGGCAACGATATCAAACTGTTTATCATGACATTCCATAAGTTGGTAAAAAAGATTTATGAGGAATGCTTGCACTCTCATTGCGCATCAAACATTGCAACAGAAGAAGAAATTCAAAAATGCATAGACATGGTGAAACAAGGAAAGGTGAAGCTTCGATTTAAGGCGATTTTTATTGACGAGGTGCAGATTTTTGATCCTCTTTTTCTCGAGCTGTGTTATCGCCTTTTGGAAGATGACGATGATCGTGTGTTTTTAATGGCAGGCGATTTGAATCAAGCGGTTCGTACGCTGAGCCGAAAAGGTGATGCCCCGTGGAAACGGATGAATGGAATCCAGCTTGACTTCACTGGACGTGTTCGCTACATCGAAAAAAATTACCGCAATAGTCAAGAGATAGGCGAGTATATTTCGCATATGTTGCAGCACATGAATACGCGCTTGTCAATGCTGGATCTAATTAACTCTTTGGAGTATGAATATAACTCGTTCAAAGTCGGCACAAATCCAACAATTGCGCTTAAAGTTAGGACCGGGGTTCAACGAACAAATATCAAAACGAGTGTAATTGCAGCAATTAAAGAAATTGCAGCAACGTATAGGATTAGTTACTCAGACATAGCTGTGTTATTCCCGTTTAGAAAAGTTCCCTATTTGAACTACCATTTCCTCTATTGGCTTCAGCAAGGGCTTGACGAGGAAGGCATTTCTTATTCGATGATCATTAACGAGAAAAATGGTTTCTTTGTGAAGAAAAAATCCGGAGACATTACGGGTGTAGTTATCTCTACGATTGAGTCCTCGTTGGGATTGGATTTTAAGGCTGTTATTTTGGCTGGCTTGTTCCCGTATAACTATGTCAATCTCAACGGACAAGTGGGTAGTGAAATAAAGACATGGAGCGCTATCAAAAATATGCCGGAAGAGCAGCAAACTGCGGTACAGAGCCAGATGCGAGCAGTATATACCGCCTGTTCAAGAGCCCGAGATGTTTTGTATGTAATTAGCGATCTGAAGCCTGGTACACCAACGGAAGAAATTATTAAGCAAGTGCCAGATAGAACACCTTTACCGAAGTCTTCAACGCAGAGCGGTACACCATCAACTGGTGTTCGTACGGGAAACAAACGGAATACTGTAACCAAACGTACAGCTTCAGCCACCATCAAAGAAAGATTGCTTAATGAAGTAGTCGATCATGTAACCATTAAGGCAGTAATTCAGGAAACAAAAAAGGACACAACCGTGATGGTTGATCTTGCAAAGTACCCTAAGCAAAAAGGAATTATAGGGAAAAAGGTCGGTGAAACCTTTAAACTTGCAGGAGTTTCTTTGACATATAAGATTACGAAAATTATTGCCAATGATACGCTTATCCCCAAAGATGTGGCAAGCTCTCCTGCAAAACAAGGATCTGCTGTACAAGCAGGTAAAACTCAGGCCAAAAGCTTGAAGGATTTCTTCGTGAGCAAGGGGTTCAAAGCTGTAGATTGCAGGTCAAATAATGGTTGTTTGTGGATCTTGGGAGAGCGAAAAGAATTAGCACCGTACGTGATGGAAGCAGAGCGACTATTTGGAGTGGCTGGCGGATATGGCGCGGGAAAAGCGTCGTCTTACAAGCCTGCGTGGTGGACAAAGTCAAACAAGTAATTACCCTATATGGCATTTGCATGTGCTGGGAGGAGAAATAGTATGGCAAACGATTACAACATACTTGCTGATTACATAGTCTCTAGATATATCGAAAGGATCGCTGGTGATGATATTGAAGAGACCTTTGTGGATGAATCTCCGGCAGATCGCGTTATGGTCGGCATGCTTGCTGAGAACCGCATGGAAGAGAAGTTCGATGGTGGGTATATCGAGAATAATAGTACCCGCTTTGAAAGTGTACCGTCCATAAGTATTTCGTTTATCGTCAAGAAGAATCCTTCAGGTGTTATTCGTGTGATTCCCAAGGGACTGTTGTTTTATACGGTCGAGCCGGATTATGACAAGACGATTGATTACTTGCTTCAGAAATACTCTGAAAAGGATAACGTTCAATATACCGAAATCCAGCAGCTCTGTGAATGCTATCCTGACCTGCGATTTAATCTTCCGTTGACCTACAAAAAGGTGCGGGTTGAAGACGAGATGGGTGATGGTATATCAATCCGGCTTGACTCTATTAGTGATAAAAAGTTTCATTTGGAGCAGAAAATCAACGAACGCTTAAGGGCTCTGTCGGATAGAATCATCAGCGAAATAAAAGTTATTAAGAGTGACCGTGTTACATTTTTTGATCTGGTCGATAAGGAACGTTTCTACCTTGTGACAGGTGGAAGCGAAGAACGTGTAAACCCTCGATGGGATATTGACATTTATTGCACCGTTACCGATGAAGGGGATTCCTATCGATTCTTGATGCAAATGGTTAATAAGACTCCCGTGAATGGCAAGAGCAACATCGGATATTTGCCTAAAGTTTTCAATGCTGGTATTGATGTGGTTGGAGATGATAGTGTCGAGTTTCAGAATATCAAACTGGACTATTTTAAAAACAGCTACAGAAAGCGTCCCATGGTGCATGTCGTTGCAGAAAACACTTCTGCAGCCTATCATGAAGAGGACAACTCCATTCGGACTGATAATATTCCGAGATATTATCAAATGCGCCTGAAGACCAAAGATGCGTTAACACAGTATGTTACATTTGAAAAACTTATTCAGGATCCGGTTGGCAATCTGACTGTTATTTACGAAGAAATGAAATCGGATTATGAGAAGTGTGTCTACGAGTTCAATCATACAAGGTTCCAAACGGTCAATGCAAAAGAACGGTTTAAAGATGCATTAGAGAACTATCAGCATGAAATTGGCCGTTTTAGGAAGGGCATTGATCAGATTGAGTACAGGGATTTTGTTAAAAAGGCGTTTGTTTATATGAACAAAACTTTTATGACGAAACTCGCTGGTGAACACAGACAGATTAGCGGTTGGCGTTTGTTCCAGATCGTTTTTATCGTTTCGCTTATCTGCGAGATGATTCGCAGCGAGTATAAAAATGATCCCAATATTGCGGAAGCGGACATTGAAACCGCGAACTTGCTTTACTTCCCGACAGGCGGTGGTAAAACAGAAGCGTTTCTTGGCGCATGCGTGTTCAACATGTTCTTTGACCGCCTGCGCGGAAAAAACGACGGCATTACTGCATTTCTTAAGTATCCGCTGAGACTGCTTGCAGTGCAACAGCTTGATCGTGTGCTTATGATCGTCATGAAAGCGAATGTTGTAAGAGAGTCCAGCGGGGAATTGGCTCACAAAACACCGTTCCAAGTCGGCTTCTTTGTGGGCAAAGGAAATACACCGAATAAGATAGACTCCTTTGAACGTTTAAGTGAGCGCGGAGATAAGAATAAGGCAAAAGACCTTATTCTTGAAAGTGACCCTGAAACGCTAAATGAGTATTATCGCTTCATTGATACGTGCCCCTATTGTGGTAAAAAACACGTAAATCTAAGATTTAATCGTGACACTTGGAGATTGGAGCATGTTTGTTATAATCCAGAGTGCCCCATCATGGTTTTGCCGCTCATGATTGTAGATAACGAAATTTATCGCTATCTGCCTTCCATTGTGGTCAGCACGATTGATAAGATGGCTATGCTTGGCACAAGCAATGACTTTAAGATGCTGTTTGGTCAAGTGAAGAAAAAATGCCCGGTACATGGATTTACGGGAAATTCAAAATGCTCTTGCGCGTCATGCGGCGGACATGTGCTTCAAACCGTAGGATTGCTAAAAGATCCCATTCCGACTCTTTTTATTCAAGATGAGATGCATCTTGTAAAGGAAAGTTTGGGTACATTTGATGCGCACTACGAGTCGTTCTTGAGCTATTATGCAAAGGAACTGGTTCCAGAGGCGCAGCGCAAGCTAATCCGATTTGTTGGTGCAACAGCAACTATCTCCATGTATGAGAGCCATATTTGGCATTTGTATCACATGGATGGACGGAGATTTCCATGTGAATATCCTTCAGCAGAAGCAGGCAAAGATTTCTATTCTTACACCGATAATAATGACATTACACGCATTTTGATCGGATATGCCCCCTATGGACGGTCGATTACTGACGGCATGTGGGAATCGGTTTATATCATGCGACTTGTCGTGTATAGAATGATTCAATTCTTGAAAGAAAGCTACGAAAAACTCTGCGCTGCCGGTTTTTCTGGGAGTATTGATGAGTATCGGGATATGCTGTACGACTATTGGATTGAATTGGTCTACAATAATCGCAAGCAAGACGCAATGGAACTTGAGAACGCATTCCAGAACCAGGCTAACAACTATTTGGAGGCAAAGGGTGTTCCTAAGTATGTTATTGAACAGATGACCAGTGATGTGGACTTCCAAACCGTAAGAAAAACGTTGTTTGATATTCAGGCGAACAGAAAGAACTTCGAGAGTACCAACCTCCTGCTCGCAACAAGTACCATTTCTCATGGTGTGGATGAGGATTCCTTTAACGTGATGTACTTCTTTGGAATGCCAAACAACAATGCCGAATACATCCAAGCATATTCGCGTACTGGTCGTAAGTTTACGGGCATTGTCGTGGATATCATTCGACTAATGAGGGTGCGCGATAGATCCTACCTGAAAAATTTTGTTATTTTCCATCAGAACAGGGACGATCTTGTTGAGGCTGTCCCAATCAACAGATGGGCAAAAAATGCAATCTATAGCACCTTGCCCGGATTGCTTGCAGGCTTGATTAGGCAGTATTACACAATTAAAACCAATTCGGATAGTCTGCATAATGCAATTAAAGTACAGAAGTTGCTTCGTTCCGGAGAAATCGACGTTGATGATGCAGTTTCTAAACTTATTGCAGCTTACGGATGCAATGAACAGGAAAAAATGTCTCTGGCATATAAGGAAATCATCACCGAAGAAGCGGTCAACATTCTTTCTGGAATTAAAAATGGAAATTTCACAAAGGAACTTTCCCTTTCGGACGCAATAGGAAAGTTCTCGCACGGCAAGAAAACGCCAATGACGAGCTTACGTGATACAGAAGAGCAGATCGAGATTAAGATTTGAGGTAAGAGATTATGAAGAGAAGCAAAACTCAAGCTGTATATAGGTTCTTGCCGGAAATGTGGATATCCGAAAAAGGTGATTCTGAGAGAGCTGTTTCGGCTAAGATAAAAAATTGGAATTATATCAAGATGTCCGATATATATGAGGATTTTATCGAGGGTGAAATTAAGCGCCAAATAAAACTGTTTGGTGATCGAGGTGGTGACATCAGCGCGTTTGATATTTCACCAGATACTCATTCGTTTGCAATTGTTGAAACCGCGTGCAACGAAGGAATCCCTGATATCATTGGTGAAATATCCCCGTTGGTGTTTTACTGTAGTTCCTGTGGTACAGTGAGCGATCTTCGTAATCCTGATGCGGTTGATAAGTATACTTGGAAATGCAAAAATCCTGATTGTGGAAAGTGGGCAGTCAAGCAACTCCAAATGATCTATGCCTGCGAATGCGGATATGCACAGCCCATAAAGATTCCGCATGTGCAGGGGGTAAAGAATTTCAAGTTCCGCCCCAATGAAACGCAATATAAAATGTTTTATAGGAGCGGCAACTCGGAAAAACCTGCAGAGTTTGTTCAGATTTGTCCGAACTGCAATTCGAGATTGGTGCCTGACAACGCGATTTCTGGCCGAAATTATAAGCCTTTCACGCTGAAGGTAATTAATCTGGTTGATCAGCGGAATGGTCAATTCTATAAGAAGGGCATAGATGCGCAAAAGACGATCGTTTGTAGATGGTTTGACAAATTGTCTACCGCTGACTACGAGGAGATCCTGAATAACATTGAATTAGCATTTAGTGACGCATTCAAAAGCGATGCGCAGAGACAAAATGTAAAACAGCAGGTTCGTGCCCTAATTGATGCGGGCATGCTTCCTCCTGAGATGTTTGAAAGCGCTGTAAATAACATGCTTCAGAATGCGCCGAACACAAAAAGTGTTGAGCGGTATGTAGCAATGTGTGATGATCTATTTTCAAGAAAGAAAACGGAAAATCCGGTGGGCTACGCAGAATGGCTGAGCCATTTCTCGTTCAAGCTGATGCAGTATGATACGCTGAAATATGCTAAACGAATCATTACACTAGAAGAAGCAATTCAGCGTCAACTTGATATGGAGTTCATTGATTCTCCGGAGGAAGTTACAGCATTGAACAAAAAGATGGGTATCGCAAATATGCAGGTTTCTTGCGATATTCAGATTATCAACTGTACATATGGATATTCCAGAAGAGTTGCTGATCCGAAGAACTCTACAAATAAGAATTGCCGCTTGAAGCTCAATGCCTACGATAGAACTAGAGACGGAACGGCAAATCTTGTTTATGGAGCCAAACTGGATACGGAAGGCATCCTGTTTGAGATTAGCCAGCGAAAAATCGTTGAGTGGTTGTATGAGAACAACATCATCAGTGAGGAACAGTTGCCGGATCTTGACGACGATATTTCTGTGAAAAAGTGGTTTGCACAATATGTTCATAGTGATGTGATTTCGATGTTCGGTGAAATCGATGACAGTGAAAAAATCACTAAGAATGTTTTTGCGCTGCTCCACTCTATGTCCCATGCCTTTATGAATTCGGCAGGAGAACTAAGTGGTCTGTCCGGTAATTCTTTGACAGAGATTATCCTTGTAGAGACTGCGAGCATCTTTATCTATGCGCAAACTAGTCAGGGAATCCCCCTCGGCGCTCTGTCTGGAATGGCTGAATCTAACTATGCGTATTTCTTGAAGAAGGCTTTTGACGAGGCGAAAAATTGCGTATTTGATCCAATCTGCACGGAGCGAGATGATACGGCTTGCAGTGCATGTCTCATAATTCCGGAGATTTCTTGTAATCACTTCAACGCTGAGCTTGGCAGAAAGTATTTGTATTCGATTGACGGAGTGGATAACCCGACTGTTGGTTTTTGGGAGATGTAATTATGGCTAATATGTATCCGAAAAACATATCAGAGTATTTGCCAACGGATTCTGAAAGAATTGTTTATCAGGAATTAAAAAACCAGCTTCCTGATACGTTCGATGTCTTTTATTCTGTTAGTTGGACAAGTTATTATGCGGGGCGTCTCGTGAAATCTGAAGCAGATTTTATTGTTGCCAGTCCTGACTATGGTTTTTTATGTCTGGAAGTAAAAGGCGGGAACGGAATCCGTATTGAAGATAATAACTGGTATCTTTCGGATGCGGTACATGGTGAGCGTAAACTGAACTCTTCTCCGTATGATCAGGCGGAAAAGAATATGTACTACTTCTACAAAGTTTTTTCTTCGAAATACAACACCAAGTATTCGGGAATATATGGTGCCGGTGTGATTTTTCCCTTCTATCCCATAGGAGAAGAGCTTGAGTTAAGTAATCGTCATAGAGCGTGTACTATTGACAGCAATGACCTGAACAATATCTATGATCACATTAAAAAGATGTTCCGCCTATGGGCAGGTAGTTCTTACGGTCGGCGCTATTATCCAGCAAGCCAACATCGCGCTTTCCTTGAACTCATAAGAGATAGAATTGCGATTTCTGCAGCAGCTGGCGCGCTGATTCGGTTCAAAGATCAGCAGCTGAGTGTGATCAACCGTGTGCAAGACAATTACATATATCTACTGAAAAATGTAAAACAATTCTACATGCGCGGAGGAGCAGGAACCGGGAAAACTTGGATTGCAATGAAAATGGCCAAGGATGAAGCGGAATCAAATGGGCACAAGGTACTTTTTGTTTGTGCATCAAAACCACTTGCCAGTATGGTAAACAGTCATATTGGGGATGCGGTTGATGTTAAAGATATTCGCTCACTCTTTGAAATGCTTGTTGAGGATATTACCAGTTATCAAGAGCCGCTGTTCAAAGGAATAAGCCATGGCCTCATTGGTAACTATGAAAAGTACAACGCGATCTTTGTTGATGAAGCACAGGATTTTACAGAGGAATGGGCAAGTATCATTAGATTGCTTTTGGATGATCCAGAAGGCTCTCGCTTAGGAGTTTTCTTCGATGACGTTCAGGTTTTGAGAGAAGAAAGCTTCGGAAACGGGTTTGGCATTGGTGAACTGCCGTATTTGCTGCGGGAGAATATTAGGAATACCGCAAATATCTATAATTGGACTGCAGAGAAAACCAATCTGGGTACAGATATGGTTGCAAACCCTGTCGAAGGGCCAACACCTACGACAGAAAATGTTAACGAGCATGGGCAATTGACCTTACTTCTTGAAACACTTTTTAAGCGATACCTTGAAGAAGAATATCTAAAAAATGATTCCTTAGTAATTCTCACCGAAAGCAAGGAGAAGCTGTTGGCTGAATTTCCTGATGGGATTGCAAAGTGGAAATTTGTTTGTGGTACACCTAGCAATGAGAATGAAATCAGCGTGTATTCTATAGATGCATTTAAAGGGTTGGAAGCGAACATGGTCATTTATATCCACGGTATTGACACAACCGAGAATATGAACTACATAGCGTACACGCGCGCAAAATACTACTTAATTGAGTTGGTGAGGAACTACTGATGGCACCTATAACGTCTTTTATTCGATGGGCAGGCGGAAAATCATGGCTTGTCCCATATGTAGCACAACTAACAGAAGGACTTGACTATAACAACTATTATGAACCTTTCATGGGCGGTGCGTCGATTTTCTTTTCTTTGGATTTACCCAATAAGGGATGCTTGTCGGATATTAACGACGAATTGATAAACGCTTTTTGTGCCGTCAGGGATAATCCGGAAAGAGTTATTCGGTATCTTAAGGAATATGAAACAGACGAAGAAAGCTACTATGCAATTCGCGCGACGGAACCAAAAGGGAAGTATCAACGGGCTGCGAGATTCTTGTATTTGAATGCAAATTCTTTTAATGGACTGTACCGTGTGAATCGGAACGGAAAATACAATGTTCCCTATGGCCATAAAAATGCTACTGTGAATTATACGCGGCTGCTTGAAGCGGGGAAAAAACTGGAAGGAATGGAAATTGTTTGTCACGACTTTTCGGATATACGTACCAAGATAGTTGCCGGAGACTTGATCTTTTTGGACCCACCCTACACCGTTTCTAAGGAAGATACGGGCTTCGTAGGCTACAATTCAACTTGGTTTTCCCTTGATGATCAGCACCGACTGGCAAAGCTAATTGACCAAATAGAAAAAGCAGGAGCCTACTACATTATGACAAATGCCGCCCACGAAACCATTTTGGAGATATTTAAAGACAAGGGGCGCATGGTTACACTTGAGCGGAATAGTTTGATTGGCGGCAAAAAAGCGTATCGCGGAAAAGTTCCAGAGTATATTTTTACGAACATACCAGAAAGGAGTACGAAGTAATGGCTAGAACGGATTGGAGCCAAGTTGTATACGACAAACAGTTGGCAACGGCAAAAAGTGTCCACAAAAAACTGTTCGTGACACAAAAGATCTTAGCTTCGGAACTCCCTGAGTATATTGATGCTGGTTGGGAAAAGTGCAAAGACTATAAGAGCCCTAAATATGTGGGGATTGCTAAGGAGAAACCAGTAGATGAGCAATTTGAAGACCGAATTTGGTTGATGTTTGCTGGGATGGGTTTTTATGGTCTAAATGCGGAAAATGGAATTCTGATTTCTTATGATTTCAGCAATGATGACCTAAAAGAAAGAATTGGCGTTCTGGCAGTTGATGATGAGACTGCGTTGGTTGGGCTTTGCCACGCATCAGAAACTATCGTCGAAAAAAGTTTTGCCGCTGAAATAACAGCTTTTAGTGACAAAATATCTGGGATTAGAAAAGAGGTTCTTAAACAATTCCCGGGTCGAAAACTGAAGTTTATTTGGGCGTCTCATAATTTCATCATGAATAGACGAGATCTCGCGTTGCTGGACAAAGCCGGAATGGCCTATTTTAATGACACGACTGTCGAGTACTATACAGACTTGGCAAAACATTTGGGTTCTTGTTCTAGATATCAGCTTTTGGGTAGCCTTTTTGCAAACCAAGAAATTAAAAATATGGATGATAAGGTGCCTGCGATCCAAGGTAAAATGGGTGGATACACCTACTATTCATTTTCAATTGAACCTGAAAAGCTTTTGAAAATTGGCTATGTGTTGCATCGGTCGGAAGCCAATAAGAATATGATGCCGACCTACCAGCGTTTAATCAAAAAGAAGCGTTTGCAAGAGGTCCGGTCGTTCATTAATGATGGTGGATATTTCCCAAACTCGATTATCATCAGTATAGATACCAATGGAAAGGGATTGGTTTTCGATCAGTCCGCCTCTAAGGTTGATAGTACAATTTCGAAGATCGGTATTTTACATATCCCCAAGCGCTATAGGTCTGCGTATATTATCGACGGCCAACACCGTCTGTACGGCTACTCGGATTCCCTGTATGCCGAGACAAACACCATTCCAGTAGTTGCTTTCGTTGATCTGGAAAGAAGTGAGCAGATTAAACTGTTCATGGATATTAATGAAAACCAGAAAGCGGTTCCGAAATCGTTGAGAGTGACCCTGAATGCAGACATGCTCTGGGAATCTCCTGATTTCAGTGAGCAGCGGCAGGCTCTCCGATCTAAAATCGCGCAGATGCTGGGAGAAGAATCGACATCGCCTCTTAACTCGAGAATTGTGATAGGTGAAAACGAGTCCACACCCACGCGATGCATTACTGTTGAAGCGATTCAGTCTGCACTGAAAAAGTGTAGATTCTTCGACAGCTATGGCCAAAAGAATGTTCTTCAAAAAGAAGGTACTTTCGACTGCAAAGATAATCAAGAGACTTGCGATTTGTTCTATCCGTTTATAGAGAAGTGTTTGCTGTATATCAGAGAGACTTGTCTGGATGAATGGGACAAGGGAGATCAGGATAGCGGAATGCTCACCATGAACCGTGGCATTCAGGCGGTTATTCGCGTCATTGATGATGTTGTCAATATGCTTGTGGAGAAGGGGATGATTCAGCCTAAAACGCAGGCTCTTGACGATATGTTTGGCTTGATACAATACTATCTTAAGCCTTTGACTGACTACATAAATAACCTAAATGCTGAGCAGCGCAAGGATTTGCGTGGTTACTTTGGTGGAGGTGCTGATACCCGGTTTTGGCGCGCATATCAGAAGGCAATTGCTGATATGAGGCCGGATTTTGTGCCTGATGGATTAGAAGAGTTCTGGCAAAACGAAACTAAGATCTATAACGAAGAGACGAAATCCATGCTACGAGAAATAGAATCCAAGGTTAAGTTGTTGATTTCTGAGCGCCTCGGAGAATATTTTGGCGATAGTTGGCTAATTAAAGGACTACCGAAGAATATTTATACCAGAGCAAAAGGTGAAGCCGATGAGGCAATGTATGTGCATGTGTCTAGTACAGGAGAAGAAATCGACATTCCTATCTGGGATTATGTTACACTTCCGGAATGCAAACAGATTATCTTGAATGGCAAAAACTGGTCGCTCTTCTTCGAGGATACTTTTGTCCGCCCGGAGGAAGCCAATCTAGTCGGAGGAAAGGACCCGAAGACAGACTGGATTCTTCGAGTCAATTCGATTTCGAATAAGCTTTCAAAAGAGAGCTATAGTGTTCCTGTAGACGAGTATAGCTATGTGAAAAGCATCTATGATTGGTTGATGGGTATCCTTGTTTTCTAATATATCCGTATTGACCGTTATGAGCTGGGATATATAGCCAAGTTTTAGTGAGGGATTTATATGTTACACCATGGTCTATACGAACAAGTCATCAACAATGCCCTGACAGGCGAGCTTGCGGAGATTCCGGAGGCTCGCAAGTCTGTTGCGCCCATTGACAAGGCGGAAGCCTCCAAGGTGCTGGCGCAGTATCTGGCAGATGTGGTTCAAAAGGGCTTGGATAAGATTGTTGTCGATGATAAAGCCAAATACACCGACTGGTCTACCCGTGATGATATCAAAGCAAATTTGCAAGTTGATCTCATTCTGTTACTGGACGATTTTGATTATCCGCCTGTAACTATTGATGACGTCTACAAAGAAGTTTTGGAACAAGCTGAAAATTTTAAGAAGTATTCAGAATAACAACTTAAAAGGAAGCATAGCCGGTGCAAGCAGGGCGTCTGTCTATACAAACGCCATTTTTGCTTTGCAAAATGCTTGTTGGGAATTCCCAAACCCTTTGTGATCTGCATCGTACCGCTGCAGGCTGCGCGTTCGTTCCGAACGCTTTTTTGATGGAGTTCATGGTTCAGTGATATATCCGCCGGGCACAGACCCACTAAAAAAAGTGCCGACAATGATTTTGTCAGCACCCACTGTAACCTATTTACTTTTCTTTGATGTACGGTATGTTATCGATATATGCGTTCAAAATATCGGTTGCGGCTTTCTTCTGCCCCGGTGTAAGACGGCTCAGCTTCCGGTTCAGCTCATCATCTGCCACATAAGATGCTGGGGCTGCGGTGTCACGGATCAGCGTATCCGCTGGAACATCCAATGCTTCAACGATCCGGATGAAAGTGTCCAGACTGGGCATCTTCACCCCACGTTCCAAATCACCCACATAGTTTACAGACAGATCTGCTTTCTCGGCCAGTTTATCCATTGTCCAGCCTTTTTTCCTGCGTTGTTCTCTGATTCGTTGGCCTAAAAGTGTTTTCATAACATCCTCGCATTCTATTGGCGTTAGTTACACACCACTAGAATAAAGGCCGTGTATTTCTTTATACATAATCAGTTGGCGTTTGTTTAACTCTATCAGCGTTTGTTTCGGACAGAAAATTTTAGAGCATTTCTTTGTTCAAATCATCAATGGCCTTTTTGAACCGGGCATGCTACAATAGCAATGTTGTGCAATGCACATCAAACAAGAATAAAAGGAGCTGCCGAACGTGGATTCAATCTACCTGCTGCCCGGTGAAGAACGCTGTGTCAATTTCAGAGATTCCGATGGCATCCCAAAGGTACACTACACATATTGTTCTTTGCACGGCAGACTTTTCAACTGCACCTGCCGCTCAAAAGACGAAGCTCAGCGGTTATGTGAGGATTGGCTCGTCACGCAGGACCGCTGCTATATAAACTAAAAAAGCCACCGAGGATTCTTTCCCAAAACAGATTGGGATCGAATTCTCGGTGACTTTCATTTTATCGGGTCTGCTGCTGATCCTGTTCGCTCCTGTTGTCTGCAAAAAACATTTCTACGTTTTTCTGCGCCTTCATCAGCTCCTGCATCCTCTCTCGTGCTTTCCGATAGCTTGGATATTCTGCTTTTTTCTTTTTCAGCATCTCAGCGTATTCGATGCTCAGTTCTTTTACCTTCGGAAGCTTTTTCAGCCCAGCCTCATCGAAAGCCGCTTTGGCCGCCTTGTGCAACGCAATGCTCTCCCGATTTGCTTCCAAGAATCGCTTGCTGTATCCTGCTTTCCGATAGGCCTCATAGATGGACCTTGTTTTGGCATAGTTGATAATGTGCGTTTTCATTACCGCAATTTCTGCCATCCGCGCTTCCGCAACTTTGATGGAGTCGCCCAGTTCGTGATAGCGTATCGTTGCAGCACGCACCTGTTCTTCCATTTCATCCATGCTCCCGATTTTGTTTTCCTGCAGAAAAATCAGCGTCTTGGACATCTCCTTCAGGTTGTACCGCTTCGCCCAACGCGCATAGCCGTCTCCCTTTCCTTCAGCCAATTTTGCCTGAATATCCACCAACATCTGAAATTTCTGTTCCTGCACCGGATGTTTTTTTCGCGGGCAGTGCTCTGCTTCTCCGGCGAGGACCGCTTTCAATTCTTCCTCACTGTATCCCGCCCCCAAAGTCCGAAAACGGATGAATCGTTTTTGGCGTGCACCTTTGACCGATGTGAATTTTCCGCGCTTGACCTCATATCCCTGCTGTTCCAGTTTTTTCAAAAATTCTTCGTAACTGCCCGGCTTGTCCGCAAGGATGCTGTCAATCACACCGCACAATTGATCGCGGTTGCTTTCTTTTGGCGGGTAAAGTACACGCTTCTGCCGCTCCCGGTAGGGCTTTATTTCAATCACAGACAGGCTGTGTTCCAGGCAAATCAGGTCACTCAGCCGCTGCACGGCCAACCCCGACAGCAAAAAGTCCCGGAATTTACGGCTGCAGTCCAGAGCCGTAGAGTTATAGATAATGTGATTGTGAATATGCTCCCGGTCGGTGTGCGTAGCAACCAGAAAAGCATGTCAGTTTTAGATTTCGGTGTGAGGTAGATGATTTCTCTTTCCTCGGTCACGTCCATCGGCATACCGCAGTGGTAGCACAGCCCATTCTGGTTCTTCCAAATTGTTTTGAATTTGCCAGTCAGTCTGTGCATTCCTTTATCGAACTTTCGCTTGCGGATATAGTCCGCATCAATGAACGGATTTGCAGTTGCTTTTATCTTTGTGTGTCGCACAATGGCTGTGCTGTCCACTCGAATCAGCTCTTTTGCATCCGTAGAGAACACCCAATTCCGATTTCCGACATCAAAATAGTTTTCTTTGAGTTTCAGGTAATAATATTTTCGATTGTCTGACATAGGGTTCCTCCTTGGGGTTTCTCTTGGGATTCTGTACGCATTTTAAGGCCGTTCTAGGGGTCGGAGGATAAATCTATCAGCCTGCCTTTGACACCCTCGAAAAAATCCTTGATTTACAAGGGTTTTTCAGCCCCTAAAGCGTGACATTTCTCCCGTTGTTTCCGCTTGCGCTTTGCGGCGTTGATCCGCTTCATGCGTGCGGCACATTCCGGGCAGTGTTTGGCCCGGTTGGAACCGGGGGTAAACAGCGCCCCACATACGGCGCATTTCTTTGCATTCAGCCGGTGGAACAGCGCCGTTTCCAGTTCCTTATCCTGCGGCAATACCGCCGCCCGAAACCACCTGCACAACAGGGAGTAGGAAATAGACTGGACACAGACACATTCCTCCCCATCGTCCAGAGCGATACAGTTTCCGTCGATGTAGTTACAGCACTCATGCACCAGCCTCCGCGCTCTGCGATACTGGCGGTAATCCATGACAGGGATAGGTTCAGTCTTGTTGTTCTTCATAAATGATTTCTTTCATAAATCAGGTATCCTCCTTGAATGAATTTATTGTTAAATATTCGTGCAAAGTATTGTTTTCTTCGTGCAAATGGCATATACTATAATTGCCAGCAGAAAGGGGTTGATCGTATGGCTGGAAATACCACAAACATCAGTATCCGCATGGACGCAGATTTGAAGGCGCAGGCGGACGCACTGTTTACTGAACTTGGCATGAACCTGACTACGGCGTTTAACATCTTTGTGCGCCAGTCGCTTCGTGAAGGCGGCATTCCCTTTGAAGTAAGGCTGGAACAGCCGAACAAAGAAACGGTTGCTGCCATGCTGGAAGCGGAAAGGATTGCAAAAGACCCGTCTGTAAAGGGCTACAATGACCTTGACGAGTTATTTGCTGACCTGAAAAGATGAAAGAAACCAAATATACCGTCAAATACACGACCAGTTTCAAAAAAGACTACAAACGAGCCATCAAGCGTGGCTTGAAGATCGAGGTGCTGGAGCAGGTCGTAGCGTTGCTGGCGATGGGCGAACCGCTGCCAGATAAGAACCGTGACCATGACCTGTCCGGCGATTGGGCAGGCCATCGGGAATGTCACATTCTCCCGGACTGGCTGCTTGTCTACCGCATAGAAGATGATGTTCTGGTGCTGACGCTGGCCCGCACCGGCACACACAGCGACTTGTTCGGCAAATAAACAGTCTGCCGCCGTATGGGGAAACCTGTACGGCGGTTTTTTTGTGTGCAAAAGTATGTCGTGAAACGCGGTAGCCCTCACCGCTCCGGCTCCCGGTCGTGAGACTTGTCCCGTTCCTGTCTGGACAGCTGCTCGGCGATTTTGCGGAGCCGTTCCACTGCTTTCAAATCCTCCCGCATGGATTTCATGGCAAGCGTGTCCGTCTGCTTTCCAGCGGCCAGCTGGTCAATTTCCCGCTGCCATGCCTTCGGGGTGATTGCCTCGCCGCTGTCTTTCAGTTCTTTCAGATACCGGGCCGCTGCGTCATACAGAATCAGTTCCCGGCTGTGGCGCTGCTCAAACTGTTCCCGTTTTTCCGGCTTTACTTTGGCAAGCTGCTTGTGGATGGACTTGTACTGGTTGTACTGTTCCCACATTTCCCCGCGCTCGGTAAGGGTGGCGATTCGGCGCTCAGCCTTGACGATCTTTCCCCGCAGGTCATAGTAACGGCTGTTCATATCAGCGATTTTTTCATGAAGCTGCTGCATAGACTGGATGCCGTTTGCCTGCAAAAAGCTGAATAGTGCAGCGCTTTCCTGCAAAGCCC
>OLGY01000545.1_pt1 | contig 25363 bp, 17 predicted proteins | sample 1605951 | NCBI WGS metagenome assembly OLGY01 (sample SAMN03283280) | human gut metagenome | biome: human-associated habitat; material: feces | host: Homo sapiens | place: Peru | collected 2012
ATTATTTAGCAGTGTTCTTTGGCTTGTTTACATTATTTTATTAATTTTGTCGCTAAATCAAAACGATTAAACTATGGATAAACAATCAAGATATAGTGAACTTCTTTCTCAGATAGAAGTTTTTACAAATGCAGACGACAATCCAATCAGCGTGTTATCGAATTGTGCGGCGGTGATGAAAGTAGTCTTCCCAAAGGAATATTTTTGGGTCGGATTTTATATTGTGGATGGTGACGAACTGATACTCGGTCCGTTCCAGGGCACTCCTGCATGTACGAGGATAAAGTTCGGACGCGGTGTTTGTGGCACTGCATGGAAGGAATGTCGCAGTCTTGTTGTAGAGGATGTGGAAGCTTTTCCTGGACATATAGCGTGTTCGTCGCTCTCGAAATCGGAGATTGTAGTACCATTATTTTCTGACGGAATAGTAGTAGGCGAGATAGACATCGACAGCACCGAACTTGCTACATTCGACAATGTAGACAGAGAATATCTCGAAAAGGCAGCAGAGATGATTGCTACGTTTATGGCAAAGCTTGCAAAAGTAGATTAAGTTTTATTAAAGTAATATAGTTATGGATAAGTTCACAAATAATACATTCCTTATGTCAGCCCTTGCCGATGGCAACGAGATGGCATTTGACGCATTGTTTGTGGAGTATTATCCCAAGGTATTACAGTTTGTAATGCGCTTTTGTCGTGAGAAGAGTGAGGCTGAGAACATAGTTCAGGATTTGTTTATGGAACTATGGATTAAGCGTGAACGTTTTTTGAAAATAGAAAATCTCGACAATTACCTTTTCATTTCTGCTCGTAATGCTGCCATACATTGTGTGAAGCAGTCGCTTTTGTATTGTGATGACGAGTCGGCATGTGATATTCAAGGCAATGATGTGACGGGTGATATGAAGATGTGCTACGAAGAACTCTATGATTTCATAATGAGCGAGATAGATGATATGCCTGAGCAGCGTCGCCGTGTGTTTGTTATGAGTCGTGTAGACGGACTGAGCAATGCTGAGATTGCTGAGCGTCTTGGCATAAGTAAGCGTACTGTAGAGACGCACATATCTGCTGCACTTGCCCATTTGCGCAAGTTATTGCCATTACTTGCAATGTTAACATTGATTAACTATAAGTAGCTACGTGTGGTTGTCGGTTTTTTACTCTTATTAGTAGAAAACCATAAACAGCTATGCAACCAAATAGTACTAAATATACAGAATCAACACCAAAGGACGATGCACTGCGTCGCTTGTGGAATCAAGATGTATCAGACATATCAGAGAGTGAGATGTCGGATGCACTTGATATCTTCCGCAATCGCCGCACAGCATACAATCGTGCAAAGCGTCGCAAGGTGCGTGTGCTAAGCATAATGAAGTATGCTGCACTATTCATTGCGCCTATAATAACTGCTTTTGTTGCTTGGAATTATTCGGCAGAATATCATGTACAGGAAACGGAGTTGACACAGTTTTATGTTCCTGAAGGGAAGATAGACAGTCTGATACTCTCGGACAATACTTGTGTAAAGCTTGATGCAGGTACATCAATTATTTATCCGGCACGTTTTAGTAATAGAACGTACAATCGCAATGTGTATGTCAACGGTAAGTGTCATTTTGCAGTGGCTAAAGACCGAATGCATCCATTTGTTGTGAATATGGGCAGTTTGAAGGTTAAGGTGCTTGGAACTCATTTCACCGTAGACTCTTATAACGAAGATGATAATATCATTGTGACACTTGAAGAAGGATTGGTAAAAGTATTTGACAATAAACAATCAATGACCCTCAAGCCAAATGAGCAGGTTGTTTACAATCGTAGAAGTGGTAGTATGCGCAAGAATACAGTTGACGCTATGGCTTACGGTGCGTGGGTAGGAGGAAATGTGGATTTTGCATCGCAGCCTCTCTCTGTGATTGTCAAGACCTTGGAACGTAAGTATGATGTATCAATAACTGTGGCACCGGATGTCAATTTGGGTAAACGTTATACGATGAACTTCAAAAGAGAAGAACCGGTAGACAGAGTACTGAAAGTATTGTCAATGATATCTGGCAATATAGTATACAAAATAGATGGTCGTAATATACGGCTCTATTTAAAAAATACCACAAAATAGTTACACCTAAATATTAATATAAACTAACAAAACAATGAAGACCTTATTGAACAAGAAGACAGCAGCTGCACTTGCACTCTGTCTGTCGATGTCGGTGAGCACATTCGGACAAAGTCAGGTGATTCATCTGACTCAGAACAAGGCTACGGTATCGTCAATTATCAAGGCTATTGAGAAGCAGACCCAAATGTCGGTTGATTTCTCACAGAACACTATCAATCTTAACAAGACAGTGTCGTTGAAGTCGAAGTCGGAAACGCTTGGCGAGTTGATGAATCAAATCTTGAAGGGTAATGGCAACCTTACCTACAAGATTGTGGACCGTCACATCATTATTGTTAAAGCTGGACATAATGGAGCGCAGCCAGAACAATCAGTACGCCAAGGTGTAGGCAAAACTAAAATAACGGGCCGTGTGCTTGACAATAATGGCGAACCCATCATCGGTGCATCTGTTGTTGAGCAGGGAACTAAGAATGGTACAGTTACGGATATAGATGGAAATTTCGTGCTGAATAGCAGTAAGGAAAATCCAACGCTTGATATTTCTTATATTGGTTTTTTGCCCCAGCAGGTAAAGGTAAATGGAGGTAACTCAACTATACATTTGAAAGAAGATGCACAAAATCTAAGCGAGGTTGTTGTTGTGGGTTATGGTACAATGAAGAAGGCCGACCTTACGGGTGCTGTTTCTTCTGTAAATGGTACAGAGATAGCCAGTCGTCCAGTGACTGACGCAACTCAGAGTTTACAAGGTCTTGTTCCTGGTTTGCTTGTATCAAATGATAGTTCTGGTCGTCCAGGTTCTTCAGGTACGCTTACACTTCGTGGACAGGGTAACCTTTCAGGTACAGGTCATCCATATGTACTTGTTGATGGAATTGAAATGTCGCTATCTGATGTTAATCCAAATGATATCGAAAATATTTCAGTATTAAAAGATGCTGCAGCTTGTGCTATCTATGGTGCACGTGCTGCTTATGGCGTTATACTTGTAACCACAAAGCGTGGCAAGGAGGGAAAGTCACGCATTAATTATCAAGGTACAGTGGGATGGAATTCGCCTACAGTATTGCCTGAAATGCTTAACTCGGTTGATTTTGCCAGAATGTGGAACGACGGATGTAAGAATGCCAACTCGTCTCGTTTGTATAGCGATGAAAAGATAAAGCTTTTGGAGCAGTATATCAATAATCCTTCGAGTGTGAATCCTTGGCAGGAATTGTCATCGACAGCAAGTATGAATCCGGCTTTTGAGAATTCTGAAAGTGGCATAGGTAATGTTGACTATTTCGATTTGCATTATAAAGATGCATCATTTAAACAGCGCCATAATCTTAGTGTAAGCGGTGGAGGTAAGGCTGCACAGTACTATACTTCAGCTGGTTATTATAAGGAAGATGGACTTCTGCGCTATGCAAATATCGATTTTGAACGAATTAATGTTTCAACCAACCTTACTTCGCAACTCACCCCATGGTTGAAGCTTAAGGCTGGACTCAAATTTGCACACTCTGTACAGAATACACCGTTTGGCGATGGCGGTCTGAGTGATGGTTTCTTCCATTCGCTTGCACGTTTCCGTCCTACAGTGTCAGTGGTAGACCCGAATGGTCATTTCACTGAGCTTTCGATGATACCATATCTGCAAAGTGGAACTTACACCAAGACAAAGCGTGACTTTATCAACATGACTGGCGGTTTCGAGATTAATCCGTTTAAGGGATTCAATGTTATCATGGACTATACCTATAAGATAATAGGAACGCATTACTCGGCTCTTAACGTGGCTCCGATGATTTATGCTGCAGATGGAGTATCTACCTCAAAGGGTGTACGTCAGGAGCTTGGTGTGACGGCTGATGGAAAGTTTACACGCTATAATGCTAATACTCACTATCAGACCATAAATCTTTATGGCACCTATAATTTCTCAATCAATCAGGCACACAATACAACTGTAATGGCTGGTTATCAAGAAGAGAACAACAAATATGATTATCTACGTAACGTAATAACGGGGCTTTATTCTACAACGAATCCAAATGTGGGCATGGGTACAGGTGATAAGGTTGTTACTGATACACGCAACTCATGGGCTACGAGAAGTTTCTTCGCACGTGTCAACTATGACTACAAGAGCCGTTATCTGCTCGAACTTAATGGACGTTATGACGGTTCTTCTCGTTTTGCAAAGGATCATCGTTGGGGCTTCTTCCCTTCTGTTTCAGTAGGATGGAATCTCACAGAAGAGCCATTTATGGAGAAATATCGTCAGGTATTGTCTCAGTTCAAGGTTCGTGCTTCTATCGGACGACTTGGAAATCAGGCAGGTGCAGCCCTTTATACGTTTGCTTCAACAATGGGACTCCATAATGGATTGGGAGGATATATATTTAACGATGGACGTCATATCTATCTTAATGCTCCAGGTGTGGTTAATCCTACAACGACATGGGAGAAGGTGGATAGCAAGAATCTCGGTATTGACTTTGGATTCTTTGGTGGAGCGCTTTCTGGCAGTTTCGATATCTTCCAACGTGATACAAAAGACATGCTCGGACCAAGTGTAGACTTCCCAGACTTCTTTGGCGCAACAGCTCCGCAGACAAACAATGCACAGCTGCGTAACCGTGGTTGGGAACTCACACTCAACTACCGTGGTAAGATAGGCAATGATATTACCTATAATATCGGTGGATCGCTCTCTGATGCTACAGCCAAGGTTACAGCATATGAGAACCCTACTGGTACAAATCCTTCTGCCAACTGGTATAAGGGTAAGATGGTAGGCGAAATATGGGGCTATCGTACAGATGGACTTATCAAGTCGCAGGAACAGGCCGATCAGTATAATGCTACACATAATAACTCGTTCTTCACAAAGCAGAAATGGACACCTGGTGATGTGGCTTATCGTGACCTCGATAATGATGGTTATGTTAACAATGGTAGCAATAAGCTTGGTGATATGGGTGACATGGTCATTGTTGGTAATACTACACCGCGCTATCAGTATACCATCAGTGGTGGCGTCAACTGGAAGGGACTTGGAATGAGCTTCATTTTCCAGGGTGTAGGAAAGCGCGACTGGGATCCTACCGGCAATGTATACTTCTGGGGTAGCAGTTCGTATGCACAGGTGACACTGTTCAAGGAACATCTTGACTATTGGAGCGAGTCAAATCCAAATGCTTACTATCCGAAACCGTACATCAATACGGCTGGTGGTGTTGGTCAGTATAATGCCAAGACATCACGTTACACTACCGATCAATATCTGCAGAGTGCAGCCTATTGCCGTTTGAAGAACCTTACCATCAGTTATGACCTACCAAAGTCACTTATACATAAGGCTGGATTAGAGCAGGTGCGTGTGTTTGTTTCGGGTGAAAACCTCTTCACTATAACAAGCCTTAAGGGCATGTTCGATCCTGAAGTGATATTTGCTCAGAATAGCTATAATGCAGAGGGTGGTAAGCAGTATCCTATAAATAAGGTTTACTCAATTGGCTTATCAGTGAGCTTCTAAGTGCAGTTAATGGATTTACAACCAAAACAATAATGACAATTATGAATATTAAAAATATAACAGTAGGTATCGCATCCATGCTCTGTCTGACAGGATGCTATGACCTCAACAAATCGCCTGAAGGTGTAATGTCGACTGTAGGCGCATTCTCTACAATAGGCGAGATGAACAGCTACCTTGACCAATTTTATGAGACGGCAGTCTTTGCTCAGGGATTTGGTTGGAATGGTAATGATTTCATCGCCAGTGGTGATATTGCCAGCGACAATATGTCAGGTTCATCTATCAACACACGTCTCAATGGAGCGGTGACATTGGCAAATGCGTCGAAATTGACAAATTATACATACATTCGCAATGTCAACTTCTTCCTGAACAATCTCACTAATTGCAATGAGATCGGTTCGCAGAATTACAAGCAGTGTGTAGGCGAAGGATATTTCTTCAGAGCGTGGTATTATTTCCAATTGTTCAAAAACTACGGTGAACTAACTTGGATAGAAAAGCCTCTTGATCCGAATGCGGAGGAGATGCATTTGCCACGTGAGAACCGTACCGTGATTGCTGACAATATATTGGCAGACCTTGATAAAGCTATTGAGAACTTGAATGTACAGAACAATAGTTCAACGATGCGCATACACAAAGATGTTGCCCGTGCTCTGAAAGCAGAGGTCGCCCTATTTGAGGCAACATGGGAGAAATATCACAAAGCAAAGAATGACCCGTTCTATGACAAAACCATTACTGATGAGAAAATAAAGAGTTATCTCAATCAATGCGTTGAAGCATGTAAGGATGTGGTAGACCGCAATGTTTGGCACATTTATAGTACTGGTAATAAACTTGATGACTATCGTGCTTTGTTCCAAATTGAAGACCTTAGTACAAATTCAGAGGTACTCTGGTTTAAGCATTATGATGGATCCAATATTGGTAATAATGTAGACCGCTATCTTAATCGTGGTGGTGGAAGTGCAGGTGTAACAAAGTCGCTTGTAGATGACTATCTTACTATTGATGGCAAGCCATTTGTTGGAAGCCAAGTGATTGAAGCCAAAAAGGTATTTGGTGAAGAACTGAAGCCTACGGTGCGCGACCCGCGTCTTGCACAGACTGTATGTATGCCAGGACAGATTTTGCGACCTGATGAGGGTGGATATGTAGTACCTCCATTGAATGGTTCGAGCTATAATAAGAATGAAACTGGCTACTCGCTGCTCAAGCATGTACAGATAGATTATAAAGGAAGTCTGGATGCTGAATTCCGTGGAGCGACACCAGGTATTCAGTGTCGTTATGCCGACATTCTGCTTAACTATGCAGAGGCACTTGCCGAACTTGGTGGTGCGCAGAATGCAGCAAAGATAATTGAAGTGATAAAGCCGCTGCGTGACCGTGTTGGTATGCCGCAGATGGATTTCGATCGCGAGTATAATAATGATGCAGACTATCCGTTCCGAGGTCTTGACAAGTATGTACAGGCTGTGCGTCGTGAGCGTCGTGTGGAGCAAGCTGCAGAGGGCAAGCGTTTCTATGATATTATGCGTTGGGCAGCAGCCGACGAACTTATCGTTGGCAAACATGCCGAAGGTGCCCTGTTTAAGGGCAGTAACCTTGAGGGTCACGCACAGTATGGTAATGCACTGGTCTACGATCAGGCTACAGGCAATAACCTCTTTTTGTCAGGTTCGGCATCAGATACATATCGCTATATTTTGCCGGTAGACCCTAAAACTGTTGGTAATGGTTGGGGATTTGATGTCAATCGCGACTATCTTTTGCCTATACAGCCACGTATGCTGCAGTTGACAGAAAACCAGTGGAAACAGAATCCTGGTTGGTAATATTGGCTAATGCAAAAATGATATTCTAATATTAACTAAATAAGGGTGTGTCTTGACAGTATACATGTTGTGACACACCCTTAAAAATAAACATTGTTTTTTCTACTATGAGAACAAATTTACAGCGACTTTATGCAGCAGGTACACTTGTTTTAGGTTATGCTGCGCAAATTATGGCGCAGACATCACATAAGCCCATGAACATTGTCTATATTATGAGTGATGACCATTCATATCAGACAATAAGTGCTTATGACAAACGTTTCATCGAGACTCCAAATATTGATTGGCTCGCTGAACATGGTACACGTTTTACTAATAGTTTTGTGGCCAACTCGCTTAGTGGTCCTTCGCGTGCCTGCATGCTCACAGGTAAGCACAGTCATGCCAACGGATTTACGGACAACACAAAGACGTTTGATGGTTCACAGCAAACTTATCCGAAGTTACTACAGAAGGCCGGTTATCAAACTGCAATGATTGGCAAGTGGCATCTTACGAGTGATCCTACAGGTTTCGATTATTGGGATATACTCATCGGCCAAGGTCATTATTACAGTCCTGACTTCAAGTGTAATGGTACACGAGTACGTCGTCCTGGGTATGTAACAAATGTCGTCACAGACCTCGCTCTTGATTGGCTTTCTAACAAACGAGATAAATCGAAGCCGTTCTGTCTGCTATTGCACCATAAGGCACCTCATCGTGTGTGGAGTCCCGATACGTGCGATCTCGACCTGTACAATGAAAAGGTGTATCCGTTGCCAAAAAACTTCTATGACAACTACGAAGGACGTCTTGCTGCGGCTAAACAAGAGATGAGTATTATCAAGGATATGGACCTTGTATATGACTTGAAAATGGCAGATAAGGAAAATGAGATACATTCAAACCCAGATCTTGAAGCTATTGGACGTATGAACTATAAGCGCATGACCGATTCACAACGTGCTCAGTGGGATGCTCATTACGATCCTATTATCAAGAAGTTTAAGGAAGCTGGACTTTCGGGCAAGGCCCTTGCAGAATGGAAATACCAACGCTACATGCATGATTATATGCGTGTTATACATTCTATAGACCGCAATATAGGACGCGTAATTAAGTATCTCAAGGAGAACAATCTTCTCGAAAATACAATGATAGTGTATACTTCAGATCAGGGATTTTATATGGGTGAACATGGTTGGTTTGACAAACGTTTCATGTATGAAGAATCATTCCGCACACCTTTGCTTGTTTATCTCCCAGGTGGCAAGCATGGTGATGTTGATAAAATGGTGCAGAATATAGATTATGCTCCAACAATACTTGACTTGGCTGGCGTGAAGATTCCATCAGATATTCAAGGAAAGTCGTTCCTGCCGTTGCTTGAGGGTAAAAAGGTAAAGGATTGGCGCAAGTCGCTTTATTATCATTATTATGAATATCCTGCTGAACACTCTGTGTGCAAGCACTATGGCGTTCGTACCGACCGTTATAGTCTGATACATTTCTATGATGATGTTAATGCATGGGAACTCTACGATTTGAAGAATGATCCAGAACAAATGCATAATATATATGGTGAGAAAGGTACGGAGAAGATAACAAAAATATTGAAGAAAGAGCTTCACAAGTTGCAGAATCAATACGATGATCCGATAAGATTTAAGCTTAAGGACAACTAATAAATGCTCTTATTACGTACGAATAAATTATAGACCCGTTGGTGAAAAAAGCACCAACGGGTTTGACATTTGTTGAAATAATATCACATATTTCATAATAGGATTACATTAGTTTTGAGTAACTTTGTATCATTATTATAATTATGACTAACTTAAAGTAATATCCACTATATATGAACAAATCGTATATGCTGCTTGGACTTTTTGCACCGTTTGCTACTCAGATAGCTCACGCTGCAAAGAAAGTAAAGCCTAATAATGACCCTAACCGTCCTAATGTGATAATAATTCTTGCCGACGACCTTGGTTATGGCGACCTTGGATGCTATGGAGCAAAGAATGTGGAGACTCCTAATGTTGACCGTCTGGCGAGTCAGGGAATACGTTTTACCGATACTCATGCTATTGCTGCTACGAGTACTCCGTCGCGCTACTCTATTCTTACTGGTGAGTATGCTTGGCGTCGTCCTGGCACTGATGTGGCAGCTGGTAATGCTGGCATGATAATTCGTCCGGAGGATTACACAATGGCTGATATGTTCCGCAGTCAGGGTTATCGTACTTGCGCCATTGGCAAGTGGCATCTCGGTCTTGGCGACAAGGCAGGTACACAGGATTGGAATGCTCCGCTGCCGGCAGGCCTTGCCGACATAGGTTTCGACTACCATTACATTATGGCTGCAACAGCCGACCGTGTACCATGTGTGTTTATTGAGAATGGCAGTGTAGCCAATTGGGATGAGAGTGCTCCTATCGAGGTGAGCTACAAGCAGAATTTCCCCGGTGAGCCTACTGGCAAGCAGAATCCGGAACTTTGCTATAACATGAAGTCAAGTCATGGTCACAACATGTCTATCGTCAATGGTATTGGTCGCATAGGCTATATGAAGGGCGGTGGAAAGGCTTTGTGGAAGGATGAGAACATAGCCGACTCTATTACATCGCACGCTATCGACTTCATCAAGGCAAACAAGAACAATCCCTTCTTCATGTATTTCGCTACTAACGATGTACATGTGCCTCGTTTCCCACACCAGCGTTTCCGTGGAAAAAGCAGTATGGGAGTGCGTGGCGATGCTATAGTACAGTTTGACTGGTCGGTAGGTCAGATTATGGAGACTCTCGACAAACTCGGCATTGCTGATAACACTATTATTCTTCTTACCAGTGACAACGGACCCGTTGTTGACGATGGCTATCAGGATCAGGCTGAGGAACTGTTGAATGGTCATAAGCCTTCAGGACCGTGGCGTGGCAATAAGTACAGTGCTTTTGAAGGTGGTACATGTGTACCGGCTATTGTAAGATGGCCTGCTAAGGTTAAGGCTGGACAGACATCAGATGCTCTTGTTTCACAGATTGACTATATTCGTTCGTTTGCAAGTATGCTTGGCGCGCGTATGCCGAAGGGTACGGCTCCTGACAGTGAAGACTGTATGTCAACATTGCTTGGCAAGGATACTAAAAACCGCAAGTATGTTCTTGAACTTGCCTCTAACCATGTGCTCTCTGTTCGCACTAAGCAATGGAAATACATCGAGCCGAGCAATGGTCCGAAGATGATACCATGGGGACCGAAGGTTGAGACGGGTAATAATCCTATGCCACAGCTTTTCGATATTTCTGCAAGCGAATGGGAAAGCAACAACCTTGCTAACCAAAACCCGCAGATAGTATACTCTATGCAGAATATTCTGCGTGATGAGCGTGCTAAGACTAAGAAATAAAAAACTGGAGGTGAAAGCCTAAAGTTTAAAATGATAAAGCAACAATAAAAAAAGTCTGCGTTCAGTTATTTACGCAGACTTTTTTTGTAACTAATTCTTTTCAGCAACCATAATGCCGAGAATATCATTGCTATGCCGAATATCCATGAAATTGCGGCGCTTGCTATTACGCCTAACTGCTGTGTGAATCCTGCCACTACGAATGTCAGGAACGATACTGCAGCTACAGTCAGGGCGTATGGCAACTGCGATGACACGTGATGAACGTGCTTGCATTCTGCGCCAGCCGATGCCATGATTGTGGTATCGGATATCGGTGAGATGTGGTCGCCACATACTGCACCTGCCATACATGCTGATATGGATATGATGCGCAGCGGTGCAGCTGCCGGGAATACGGCTATGCATATTGGAATAAGAATGCCGAATGTTCCCCATGATGTGCCGGTGGCAAAGGCAAGCAATGCTGCTACGATGAATATTATTGCCGGTAGCAACATCTGTAGCCCTGAGGCACTACTTGCAACTACGCCCGAAACGTATTCGGCTGCACCAAGTGAGTCGGTCATGCTCTTCAGTGTCCATGCGAGTGTGAGTATCAGTACGGCAGGAACCATGGCTTCAAAACCCTTGATGAGGCAGCTCATGGCATTGTCGAACTTCAATGTGCGACGCACTACGAACATTGTTATAGTAAGAATCAATGCTGCAAGCGAGCCGATAACCAATCCTACAGAGGCGTTGCTTGCTGCAAAGGCATCTACGAAGTTGTGATAGCAAGTGCTTGTAGTGTCGAAATATCCGCCTGAGTAAAGCATGCCAGCCATACAGAACACTATGAGCATCAGTATAGGGACAACAAGGTCTACGACCGAACCATTGGTAGTAGTCGGCTTCTTGTTGTCTTGCTTGGCGCCCACACCATGTTCTACAATATGCAGTTTGGTGTCAATCACCTCATCCACTTGTCCGCCTGTGCGCTCATACCATTCCTGCAAGCGTGCGTCGTACTTGCTCATAGCCTTGAAGTCGAAGCCCGACACTACAATCATAAACATGAAGATAATGGTGAAGAATGCGTAGAAGTTGAACGGTATAGCCTGGCAGAACAACGCCAGTCCATTCTCTCCGCCCGACACGAATCCGGATACTGCTGCCGCCCAACTTGATATGGGCGATATGATGCAAACCGGAGCTGCCGTGGAGTCGATGAGATAGGCAAGCTTTTCTTTTGTCACACCGTGGCGTACGGTTATAGGACGCATTACGGAGCCAACTGTCAGACAGTTGAAATAGTCGTCGATAAAGATGAGTATGCCGAGAATGATAGTCGCAATCTGTGCGCCTATCTTTGTCTTGATGTGTTTTGATGCCCAATGTCCGAAAGCAGCCGAGCCTCCAGCCTTGTTCATGAGCGATACGATAGAACCCAGAATTACAAGGAACACGATGATGCCAACGTTCCATGGGTCGGACAAGCATGAAATGAGTCCGTATTGCTTGGCATCCGAACCAGTTCCTGCTGTGTCGTTAAGCAGATGTGTCAAGAAACCTTCAAAGCCAGTGCCCATAGACATACTGTATAAAATAGCACCAAGCACAATGCCGATGAACAGCGATGAATATACCTCCTTGGTCTTCAATGCCAATGCAATGGCTACGACTGGAGGAAGAAGTGACCAGATTGTCCCGATAAAATTGAAATCCATATTATTTTTTACCCTTTGTTTTTTCGGAGTGCAAAGGTAAGGCTTTATTTGGATTGTAGCAAAAAGCGAAACTAAAAAGTGTAAATGTATGAATAATCATTAGTTTTAAGTAACTTTGCATCATTGAATTACTTTTGAACTAATTTAAATAAAAACCGTTATAACAATGACCCAAAAACGAAACCTATTAATTGCTTTCATGCTTTTTATTGCATTGCAATTGTTTGCTGCAACGCCAATCGACGGTTTGCTTGAACGTATTGACAAGGGAGCGTCGCGTAAGATTATGACTGAAACGGTGCGTTCCGACCGTGATTTCTTTGAGATTACAAGCAAGGATGGCAAACCTCTAATCCGTGGAAACAACTACGTTAGTATTGCTTCGGGCATAAACTGGTATTTGAAGTATAGCGTGGGCGTACACCTTACTTGGAACTCTATGCACGCTTCGTTGCCTGCTACGCTTCCGCTTGTGCAGGAAGTGAAGAGACATGAGACTGACATCAAACATCGCTATTATCTAAACTACTGTACGCTGTCTTATTCAATGGCGTTCTGGGACTGGAAACGATGGGAACAGGAACTCGACTGGATGGCTCTGCATGGCATCAACCTCTGCCTCGACATCGTAGGCACAGATGTTGTTTGGCGCAATGTACTGCTGAAGTTGGGCTATACGAAGGATGAGGCAAATCAGTTTATAGCAGGTCCGGCATTCCAGGCATGGTGGCTTATGAACAATCTTGAGGGGTGGGGTGGACCCAACTCCGACAACTGGTATCAGCAGCGTGAGCGTCTGCAAAAGCAGATAATGAAGCGTATGAAGGAGCTTGGCATCAACGTATGTCTGCCAGGTTATTCGGGTATGGTGCCGCATGATGCCAAGCAGCGCTTAGGTCTTGACGTAGCCGACCCTGGCAAGTGGAACGACTATAAGCGTCCGGCATTTCTGCAGCCCACCTCAAAGCGTTTTGCCGAGATAGCCTCCATATATTATAAGGAGCAGCAGCGTCTCTATGGCAAGGCAGACTTCTACAGTATGGATCCCTTTCATGAGGGTGGCAACGCCGGTGGCGTAGACTTGCGTAAGGCTGGTGAGGCTATAATGGGAGCCATGAAGGCTGTCAATCCAAATGCTGTCTGGGTAGTGCAGGCTTGGGGCGCATGTCCTTATCCGGCTATGATAAAACACTTGAATAATGGCGACATGCTTGTGCTTGACCTCTACTCGGAGAATCGTCCGCAATGGGGCGACCCTGAGTCGACATGGTATCGCAAGGAAGGATTCAACGGTCATGATTGGGCTTTCTGCATGCTCTTGAACTTTGGCGGCAATGTTGGAATGTTCGGCAAGTTGCAGCATGTTGTCGACGAGTACTATAAGGCACGTCAGAGCAAGTTTGTCTCAACAATGAAGGGTGTCGGACTGACAATGGAGGGTATAGAAAACAATCCCGTGATGTACGAATTGGTAAGTGAGTTGCCTTGGCGCGACGCCAAGTTCTCATGGAAGGAATGGCTTCATGATTATGTTGAGGCACGTTATGGCAACATCAATAATGCCAAGGTGCACGATGCTTGGCAGCTGCTTGCACGTTCGGTATACGGAGCTGGGGCTAAGATAGTAGAGCAGGGATGTCATGAGTCTGTGCTGTGTGCCCGTCCGGCATTGGATGTGTATCAGGTGTCGTCGTGGTCGGAAATGGAAGAGTTCTACAATCCCGATGACGTTATACGTGCTGCTCGGCTTATGGTTGAGGCTTCGCATGAAGTGAAGGTAAATGACAATTTCCGCTACGACCTTGTTGACGTGACGCGTCAGGCAATAGCCGAGCAGGCACGATATGTATATGATGAGATAGTGGCAGCATACAAGGCTAAGGACCGCAAGATGTTTGATTATACCACGAAGCGCTTCCTTGACATTCTGTTGCAGCAAGACTGTCTGCTTTCGTCTATGCCCGACTTCATGGTAGGACGCTGGTTGCGTAGCGCAAGAAATATGGGATTGAACGAGCAGGAGCGCAACCACTACGAATGGAATGCCCGTGTACAGATTACTACATGGGGCAATCGTAGTGCTGCCGAATATGGCGGATTGCGTGAGTATGCCCATAAGGAATGGAACGGTGTGTTGGCAGACTTCTATTATCCACGTTGGAAGGCTTACTTCGAGGCTCTTGCTGCAACACTTGACGGCAAGCCGATGAAGCAACTTGACTTCTATGCAATGGACGAGAAGTGGACGCTTCAACACAATGTCTATCCGTATGAGGCGCAGGGCGATGCTGTGGATTATGCTAAGACAGCATTTGATAATGTATTTGGAAAATAAATAGAAAGCAATTGCTTTCCGAGAGAAACGAAAAATAGCGGAGGTCAGTGTAGACTGAACCCCCGCTATTTTTATTAATATCCGAAAATCTCTTCTGTAGAAATTCGCTTGATTGGAGCTATTTTCTTAAGAGACTTGATGTCAAGATTCTTCTCATCGCCGAGGATGAGATAGCGCCACGGCTTGCGTGCCATGTTTTCGTTTTCAAACTTCACGATGTCTTCGAGAGTCAATGTAGGCAACTGCTCGTAAACCTTGCGACGCAGGTCGTAGTCTATGCCACGCTGCTTGGCTGCGAGGTACGAGTATATGATGTCGTCCTTGGTGATACGCTCTGAAGCGATGCGCTTTATTGTAGCCTGCTTTGCCAGTTCGAAGGCAGCTGGAGTCTGCGGCAGAGTGTCGAGAATGTTGCTGAACACGCGGATGCAGTCCATCATCTTGTCGTTTTGTGAGATGATGTAGGTGAAAGCGTAGTTAGGATTGCCCTTGCGACGTGGTGTGGCGTAGTTGGCAAATGCGCTGTAAGCAAGTCCGCGGCTTTCGCGCAACTCCTGGAACACTACTCCGTTCATGCCACCACCGAAGTACTCGTTGAACACTTCGATTTTAGCTTCATCCTCCGGATTCCACTTCTGTCCCTCGTTGTGATACTGCACCATATATATGTTCTTTGCCTCGTAGGGTGCAATCCATATCTCGTTGTTGGGAGTCTGCTGCATTGTGTAGGGACGACATGCAGGAACATCAGCCGGCGATTTAGCCACAGCATGGTTCTTGTCGATAGTGGCTACGAGCTGCTTCTCGCTCAGCGGACCGTAGTAGACGATGCTGTGCTTGTAGTTCTTCAGATTGGCAATCATGTCAACGAGAGTCTGCGGATTGGCGTTCACGAGTTCGGCGCTGTCGGGTATGTTGCGGAATGAGTTGTAAGCACCGAATTCGCCATACTGCTGCAGAGCACGGAAGTTTGCCTTCTGGCTGAGCTTGTTGTCGCGGCGCGACTTGAGTTCCTGCTCAACAAACTTGCGGTAAGCGTCGCGGTCGACCTTTGCGTGGTTGATGACGTTCTCCATAAGGGTCATAGCCTCTTGCATATTGTCGCCCAATCCACGGAGTGAGATTACCATATTGCTATTGCTTACGCTAATGTTGTACTCGCATGCCAGCTGATAGAAACGCTCCTGCACCTGCTTTGCCGACATCTTGTCGGTGCCAAGATAGTCGAAGTAGTTCTTGGCATAAGGCAACCACTTGTTGGCTTCTTCGCCCATTTCGAAGTAGTAGGCCAGGTTGAATAGCTGGTTCTGCTTGTTCTGAATGTAGTAGACGGGCAGGGCACGCTTGGTCTTGGTCTGTGTGAAGTCGGTCTTGAAGTCGAGGAATCGCGGCTGTATAGGCTCCACCTTCGAGTCCTTTATCTCCTTGACAAATGCGCTCTGCATGTCGCGGTTGGTAGGAATGGCTGTGATTGACGGCTTGTCAATCTTCTTCTGCGAAGCGTCTTCGCCCTGCTTCTTGTACACGATGGCATATCCGTCGGTGAAGTGGCGGCGTGCGAAGTCGACAATCTGTTGCTTGGTCATAGCGGCAATGCGGTCGAACTTCTTTACCTCGGTCTGCCAGTCGCGTCCATTGATGAATGTGTTGACATAAGCGTCGGCACGCTTTTCGTTATCGTCGAGCGATTGCAGGAATTCGAGTTTCATGTTGTTGACGATAGCAGGCAGCAGCTTGTCGCTGAATTCTCCCTTCTTCAGCTTCTCTATCTCGGCAAGGATGAGGCTCTTCACTTCGTCAAGGCTCTGACCCTCGTTAGGCATTCCGACGATGATGAACTGCGAGTAGTCGCGCATGGCATAGTTGAAAGCCTGGGCAGCCTGACAACGCATGGGCTGATTGATGTTAAGGTCGAGCAATCCTGCCTTGCCGTTGTTCAGAATAGACGAAATCACCTCAAGCGTATCGTTCTGCAGAGCGGCTGCGCCATCCATCTTCCATGCCATCATGATGTTATCAGCCTCTTTGCCGATAACGGTTGAGCTGGCAGGCGATGTAAGGTTCTTCTGCACGGGGAACTGCGGATAGACAACATTGTCGCTCTTTTTCCACGAACCGAAATACTTGTCGATAGTAGCCACTACCTTGTCGGGGTCGAAGTCGCCAGCCATACATATTGCCACGTTGTTGGGCACATAGTAGTGGTGGAAATAGTTCTTGATATTGGTGATTGACGGGTTCTTCAGATGTTCCTGCGTACCGATAGTGGTCTGTGTGCCATACGGGTGAGTAGGGAAGAGCAGCTTGCCGATGGCTGCAAACTCCTTGCGTGTGTCGTTGGTCAGCGAGATGTTGAACTCCTCGTACACAGCCTCAAGCTCTGTATGGAAACCGCGTATAACCATATTCTGGAAGCGGTCGCCCTGAATGCGTGCCCAGTTCTCCACCTCGTTCGACGGAATGTTCTCCACATAGCAAGTCACGTCGGTAGAGGTATAGGCATTGGTGCCGTTGGCTCCGATTGACGACATCAGCTTGTCGTACTCGTTAGGGATGAAGTATTTGGCTGCAATCTGCGATACTGAGTCAATCTCGTGATACAGCACTCGGCGCTGAGCCGGGTCGGTTACTGTGCGGTAGTGCTCATATCGGCGCTCGATGTCGTCGAGATAAGGCTTCTCCTTAGCATAGTCGGATGTGCCGAACTGGTGGGTGCCCTTAAACATAAGGTGCTCCAGATAGTGGGCAAGACCTGTAGTCTCGGCAGGGTCGTTGCGCGAACCCGTACGCACGGCTATGTACGTCTGTATGCGCGGCTGCTCCTTATTTACCGACAGATAAATCTTAAGTCCGTTGGGCAGGGTGTAGATGCGTGTCTGCATCGGGTCGCCCTTAACGGTCTCGTAGTTGTAGGCTGATGCCTGGCTGCCAAATCCTAACAGCAGGAATGAGGCAACAATTAGTGATTTGAATTTCATTTTATTGTTGTGAAATTTGTTACATATACATTATTATATATACATTATTTAAGTTTCGCAAGCGAAAGTAGTTAAGAAGTTAAGGAGTTATCGCGCCCTTCGGTCGCTAAGGAGTTAAGCCATTAGTTTTTTTCTTAATTTATAGCTTTAAAAGCATTTGGCTTAACTTCTTAACTCCTTTAACTACTGAATTCTCTGAACTTGCGAAAGTTCAATACATTATTACATATATAGCTTCTGGTTTTCGAAGTCCACCTCCTTGTCAAGCTGTTCGTTGAAGTTGCGGAACACTTCCTCTTCAACGTCGCCCAGCTTGTATTCCTTTGCAGCGTCCTTCTTTATTTCGGCTATCCATGCCCGGCGGGCTGTGATGTAGTCGCTCTTGACGCGCTCCACATTCTCCTCCGTAAGCGATGTAAATCCGTAGTAGTCCATAATCATGCGATACGACCATGCCCAACGATATTCAGAGTACATGGCATTAATCTGTTCGAAACGTTCGGTCAGAGCCTCAGTCGTGTCGATGTCGCCCGATATGATGTCGTCGATGATGCGTTGCTCTTCCGATTCGGGCAGCAGCAGACCTGATATGTCTGTCCACGATCCTGTGCCCACAGTTGTGGTTAGTTCTACCGGAGCGTGGCGTTTCAGCACGGCACCCATGTATATACGCAGAGCTATGTCGTAGTATTTGATGCCCTTGCGCAGCGATGAGTTCTTGATGACATATTCGTGATAGTTGTATGTCGAAACGTCTTCGCCCGAAGCTTCGCGCAGGTCTTCCAGTATTTTCTTGCCACGCAGAATCTCGCCTACGGTAAAAGGCGACAGCCAGTCGAAGTTGACAATGCTCTTGCGTGCGCTGTCGGGTCGCATGTCACGCTTGGGCCATTTGCGTATGTCGCGGTAGAGGCCAACTGTAGTGAGGTTGCGTCCCGGCACGAGATACATGGTGTCGTTGTAGGCAATGAGATAAGAGAAGGGTAGCGAGCGTGTGTCGGGATGATACATCAGTTTGCCGAAGCATACCGAGAAGGCTCCTATGTGTGCCGGCATCAGTATGTAGGCTCCGCTGGCAGTCTTGGTTCCGCGCTCCAGGGTGCCGTAGTGCATAGGTCCCATCTTATAGGCATGGTTGGAGAAGTTGGTGGCAGAGCCAGCGTTGTAGAACGAGAACTGTCCGCCAATGAGCAGCGAGCTCTTGTGATGTGATGCTGTGAACGGACCGCAGAATGCTGCGCACGCCTCGCCGTTCGACATATACGAGTTGGCGAAAAACACGCTTCCGGCAGCCGTGAAACCGTTGCTCAGCTTGCACGCCTCGCCTACGAAGCAGTCCTGCATCTTCACGCTATTGATGATAGACGAGCCGTCGCTGATGATAGAGTTCTCGCAAATCACGCCCGTGCCGATGTAGACAGAAGCGTTGCTGTTGCTCATTATGGTGCAGTCGCTCAGTCGCGAAGCTCCCGAAATCTCGCAGTCGTCGTAGATTACGGTATTGGTTATCTCCTTGGTGTTTACTATCTTCACCCTATTGCCTATCGTAGCCATTTCGGGCGATGTACGTTCTATCTCCTCACGTATCAGTCGGCGTATGGCATCCTTCAAAGCACGGTTGTGGAAGTGCTTCACCATTAGCGCAGCCACCTGACTTGTCAGACCATGATAGAGTATCAAGTTGCCTTCGCCCACCTCGTTGAGTACCGAAATGAGGTTGCCCTCGCCATAAGTGGCTCCGTCGGTAGTCTCCATAGTGCATACGTTTGATATGATGCAGTCGTTGCCAATGACGTAGTTGTTGATAAATCCCGAGATGTTCTCTATGAGGCAGTTGTCGCCAATGGTCACATTGCGCAATGTGGCGTTGTTCACGCCAGAGTGTTTCATGAAGCCGCGGCTTACCTCCACGTTGTTGTTGAATGCTCCGAGGCTGATGTCGCCGTAGAACATTACACGATGGAAGAAGTTGGGCTTGAAATCGTCGCTCACTTCAATTCGTTGCCAGTCCTCTGCCCAGCAGCTATTGGCTTGGAGAGCTGAAATTTCGTTGTCGGTTAAGTTTCTTTTTCCCATGTCGTTTTTATTGACTGAACTTTAGCAAGTTCATAGAATTCAGAAGTTAAAGAAGTTAGCGCTCCCTACGGTCGCTAGAATTTATAGCCATTACTCTTTTTGCTGAATATTCAGCTATAAGACATACGGCTTTAAATTCTATAACTTCTTTAAATTCTATAACTTCTGAACTTGCGAAAGTTCAATTATTGATTATTATGGTGTGATTATGGTGTGGTGTTGCCTCCTTTTATTCCACCTCATACAGGAAGTCGTTGTACGGATATTTCTGTACATGCAGTTCGCGCACCTTCTTGTATATTGTTTCGCGGAACTCGTCTATATTCTCCTTTTCCTTTGCCGATATGAACATGCAGTTTTCGTTGAGGCGTGCCATCCAAGTGCGCTTCAGTTCGTCGAGTGTGATGTTCTCCTTGGTGGCAGGAGTAAGGTCGTCCTCCTCCTTCTCGGTCCACGAATAGTTGTCAATCTTGTTGAAAACAATCATCGACGGCTTGTCGGCGCAGCCCAAGTCCTTCAGAGTATTCTCCACTACATTTATCTGTTCCTCAAAGTCGGGATGTGAGATGTCTACTACGTGCAGCAGCAGGTCGGCTTCGCGCACCTCGTCGAGAGTCGACTTGAACGAGTCGACCAAGTCGGTAGGCAACTTGCGTATGAATCCTACTGTGTCAGCCAGCAGGAAGGGCAGATTGTCAATAACCACCTTGCGCACAGTAGTGTCGAGCGTTGCAAACAGTTTGTTTTCGGCAAACACCTCGCTCTTCGACAGCAGGTTCATGATGGTCGACTTGCCCACGTTGGTATAACCCACAAGAGCCACACGTATCATGCGTCCGCGGTTCTTGCGCTGTGTAGTCTTCTGCTTGTCTATTTCAAGCAGTCGTTGCTTTAGCAGGGTGATGCGGTTGAGGATGATACGGCGGTCCATCTCGAGCTGCGTCTCACCCGGTCCACGCAATCCCACACTACCCTTGCCGCCACCCGAACCTGAGCCGCCTCCTTGTCGTTCAAGGTGAGTCCACAGACGTTGCAATCGTGGCAGCATATAGCGGTATTGAGCCAGTTCCACCTGAGTCTTGGCGGCAGCCGTCTGTGCACGCATGGCGAATATGTCAAGAATGAGCGATGTGCGGTCGAGAATCTTCACGCCCAGCTCTTTCTCTATGTTGCGTATCTGTTTGGCAGAGAGTTCGTCGTCAAAGATAACCATTCCCACGGGGCGTTCGGCATCCTCTTCGTCCTTGATATACTGGGCTATCTCCTCCAGCTTGCCCGAACCCACATAAGTAACCTGGCTCGGTCCGCCCACGCGCTGCGTAAATCGCTTCACGGTAACGGCACCTGCTGTGTCGGCGAGGAATTCCAGTTCGTCGAGATATTCTTTGGTCTTTGCCTCGTCTTGGTCCTTAGTGATAAGTCCAACGAGTATGGCGGTTTCCGCCTTAACTTCTGATATTACAAATTCTTTCATCCAGTGTGTATAATCTTTTAAAATACAAAATTATACAAAATACTTCACATCCGCAATTTACTGAATGTCAATTTGCTTTGCGCCCTTGAATTTTTGTTCAATAATAATAAGTGTAGGTTTAATTATGATAGTAGTTGCGGCATCTATGGCTTGTCTGTGCAGATTTTAAGTAGGTCGTTGGGATACATATAGTTCTGTTTGCGTAGTTTCGAAAAGCAGAAGCACTTGTTTGCTTCAAACACGCTTACTACCATTTCCGTACAGTAAAGAGCATTGGGAGTTGTATGGTCGAATTTAAAATCGAAAGGCACACAATTCCTTACCAACGTTTCCACCGATTGTCTTATGGCAAGAGTGTCTACTGTGCATGGAGCTTTCCTTGCATATATACAATACGAACCGTTGTTGCGCAGATATTCCTCGGGTGTTTCAAGCACTATCTTCTTGGCTACCGTCGACGCATGTGCCAGCTTCACGCCGTCAGCAAATCTTATTACCATTCCGCAATGAGAAGGTGTTGAGTCTGCTACCTCGAACGATGTAGAGCCCGACAGCGCCCTTACTGCCACCGACTCCCACGAATCGCCCACGCTGAAGAAGATGTCGCCCGTACGGAACATCGTCGTGTCCGGCATTAGGTATGGTGGGCGTTTAAGCCAGCACACGCATATCCATACTGAGGCAAGTAGAAAAATAAAAGCGCACCCCCATATTGTGATACAGAGGAAGCGCTTGATGTTTTTGTTCATTCGTCACGTTAGTTTTTGGTGAACATTTCAATACGGCATACGACAACGCCCAGTACGCCTGTCAGCATATACAGCCAACTGCCCCATGCAAGATTTGCTCCAGAAGGCAGTGCTAATGCAAACAACAGGCACAGAACAATGCCTGCCACGAAACAAAGGGCGCTGAAGTTTTCAGCCAGTTTGCCAGTCAGTTTCAGGTCGACTGATCTGCCTAAGGCAACGAACATTGGAGCCAGTAGCACGAATATGGAAAGGAATCGTGCAAATCCCAGTCCGCTACCTTCAAACAGCAGTTTCAGTCCGCCGATTTTAGCCTTTCCAATAATGTCTATGGCCGGGCAAAAACCAAAGAGGATAAACATTAGGATTGCGAGAGCAATCACTATTGTTTCCTTGTGTTTCTTTATTGTCATTACAAATTCGTCCATAATGTTAGTTTTTGTATTGGTGTATATACTATTTTGTACGCAACAATTCGAACTTGAAACTCTTCACGTTTTTGTCGCTTTCCAAATCCGATTCGTTGAATATGATAGAATCGAATTGAATAGGCGTATTGGCCTTTATAAATATCTTTCCATCAACATTCTCTACAGCGATGTGGCCTATTGTGTTTTTGTTGATTTGTTTTCCTTCAGCGTCGTAACCTACAATATTGACAGGCTCTTGATTCATGACATAATCAACGTCGGTGTTTATGTCAGAAGCAGCCTTCGCCTCGCCGTTTACTTTGAATGACGGAATCAGCCTTGCCTCGCTATGGAAATCTCTAAATTCCAATGAGATGGGACTTGTAACGCTGAACTGGCATTCTGCAATTTCAATAGGTTTGCCATCAAGTTCTTTAGCGCTTTGTTCAATCTTGGCTTTCCATTCCTTATTCAACTTCTCTGATTTCTCAATCAATTCCTTTTTCTCGGCTTCCGACTTGATGTTTTCTGCCTCTTTCTCTATTTTAGCCTTTTCCTCAACATATTTTCCATAGTTGTCGGGAAGTGAGCCGAACATTCCTGATGACGAACTGCCTCCTGAGCACGAGAACAATAGTGGCATGAAAATGGCAACAAGTGCCATGAGCTTAATGATTTTCATAATTTTTTTGTTAGTTAAGTGATTAATAATTGTTTTTACTTCTTCATTCATTTACAAAGTTAAACATGAAGAGTATAATTTAAGTTGTCAAACTCTCAAATTATCATTCACAATACATGAAATTGATGTGTCAATACGTAAAAATATAATTAACAACTTTCCTAACCTATTGTTGCTCAGTCGTTTTCTTGTTTTCGGTATTTGGTTGGCGAAGTATGCTTTATCTTGCTGAAAACACGTATAAACGATTGCGAACTGTTGAATCCCGACTTCTCGGCTATCAGCACAATGCTCTCATCCGAACTGACGAGTAGCTTGCAGGCATACTCAATGCGCAGTTTGTTTACATAGTCGTAGAAGGTGCAGTCAGCTTCTCGATTGAAGAAAGCACTGACGTACGTACGGTTGGTGCCAATAGCCGCAGCAATGTCCGACACCTTAAGATTTGGGTTGAGGAATATCTGTTCTTTGTCAAACAGATAGCTAATACGCTTGCCAATCTCCGACATCTCTGTCTCTGTAGCCTCTGTAGCCTCCGGTGTGTCGGCACACGTGCTGTCCGACAGTTCGTCGAGCACCGATTTGTGTCTGTATATGAAGTAGCTTAAGAACATCCACACCACCAGCGAACTCGTCATGTACAGAGCCTCTGTTGCGTAATCAGCACGCAGACAATCTACAATCCAAAGCACGAGTATAAACAGAAACGATACGAAGATTACACGGAGCCAGTTGAGGTTTATGTTCTCTGTGTAAGAGAAGCGCTGTTTCAGTTGGGCGTGGTATTTCGGAATGGCGAATACCGTCCACATGGCATAGCCTATGCCGTAAATGGCAGCCTCCAGTACCTCGGCATAGTAGAACACAATGTCGCCGGTGATGGCGAAGAGAACGAAGGGCACCACAAACAGCAGTTCATGAAACACGATGGCACGCCGCGTAATGCTTGTAGGGCTGCAAAGCTCAATCAGCACAAAGGCATACAGCGGTACGGTCACCATATCGGCTGCCGTAGCGAGCATCCAGTTCAGTTCGTCAAGCTCTACAAGAGGCTTGATGAAGAACAGGTCCTTCAGACATTGCACGCCAGTTACAAACATTAGCACCGTGACAAGCCTCGACAGCAGCTCTTTGTCCTTGCGGTAGAAGAGCCACGACATCATGAAATAGAACATGACGCACAATCCGTATATAAAATAAATGGCGTACAACATAATTTTACAAAGATAGCGCAAATTGAAGATATGACAAAATAAAATCGTCTCATTTTTATTTTGTCAAATTTTATTGTTTATTTGCTTGCCTGTTCTGCTTTATTTTATTTACTTTTGCAGATGTTATAAAACGCTTTTGCATCTTAACTTTTTCACTATATGGTTATCAACAATTCGTTTTCTTCCTCTTTAGCCAAGGAGGAACGTTTTGGCTCCTTGAAGAGTCTTGTTCTTTTGGTGGCTATCGCTATCTTAGCCACAAGTAATACCTATGCCCAAGCCAGCTTCGAGACTATCGGTGGCTTAAGCTATCTGATATATCCTGACGCCAAGACCGCAACGCTCACAGCTAACCCTAATGGCGAGAAATATACTGGCGATATCGTTGTGCCGGAAAAGGTAAAGGCAAGCGATGGAGTGGAATATCCCATTACTGCATTAGGCGATAACGCATTCAAAGATTGCAGTGGATTGAAGAACGTCACAATCCCTTCTTCGGTTACTTCTTTGGGGAATAATTGCTTTTATGAATGTAGAGGCTTAACAAGCCTCACCATCCCTTCTTCAGTTACTTCTTTGGGGAATTATTGTTTTTCGTATTGTAGAGGCTTAACAAGCATCACCATCCCTTCTTCTGTTACTTCTTTGGGTGAATATTGCTTTTCGTATTGTATTTAGAGCCTTATAACTAACCATAACTTACCATGACCAACTAAACATAAAGCCTTGATTTTCAATACCATTTGATTTTTAACACTTTCTGAGTGCTTTTTGGCTGTTCCCGATTTTCCACATATTTTTGCAGCGTATTTCTACCGTGGAGAATTTGCGG
>OLGY01000547.1_pt1 | contig 25266 bp, 25 predicted proteins | sample 1605951 | NCBI WGS metagenome assembly OLGY01 (sample SAMN03283280) | human gut metagenome | biome: human-associated habitat; material: feces | host: Homo sapiens | place: Peru | collected 2012
CATAGATGAGATTAAAAGATACATTTATCACACACGACAGCGATGGAGAGCAGGTACTAATTGATGTAACCAGCTCATTTGCAGGACTTGTCAGAAGCAACAAGACAGCGGCTTTTATTGTGGAGTGCCTGAAAAAAGATACTACCGAAGAGCAGATAGTCGAGGTGATGTATGAGAAATACGATGCTCCGAAAGAGGTACTGCAAAAGGATGTGGAGTCGATTGTGGAGAAGCTGCGTGGAATCGGAGCGTTGGAGGAATGATGTGGGGCGAGCACAACTGGAAGAACTAAAAAAACATGGAATGTATTTAAGTGCACCCAAAGGGATAAGTATGAATCCAATGTTATACCAATCGGACAGCGTAGCTGAGATTCATGCAATCAAGCAGCCTCCGGTTCGTTATGATGTGGTTATGTATATCAGAAATAATGAGCAGGGAGTTATTCATAGGGTATTATATAAAAAAGAGAATATGTATGTTATAAATGGTGATAATTGCTGGCAAAAGGAGTATGTTTATCCAGAACAAATTCGTGGTATAGTAACTCGATTTTACAGACACGGAAAGTGGCATTCCGTAGATGAAATTCCATACAGGTTATATTATCATATATGGGTAGATTTCTTTTTTATACGAAGACCGGTATTATATTTTCGGGATAAAATCAAAGGCTATTACAGAAGGAAGGTTCATGATGAAAAATAGTAGATCCGCCCTGCACTTTATCAACGAGGTCGCAGGCAAAAGCAGATTATATATCATATTCCTGCTGCTGGTGCAGATGGTACTTGGCATCAGCAGTGTTTTTTATGCCCTGCTCCTACGTGGACTGATTGATGGTGCAGTGGCACATGACAGCTCTAAAATGCTTACCTATTGTATTCTATTTGTGGCACTTGTGGCAGGGCAGATTGCACTCCGGGCAGTTCTTAGATTCTTAGAAGAGTACGCTAAGGCAACCTATGAGAATGCATTTAAAAGCAGGCTGTTTGCAGGGCTTCTTACGCACAATTACGGAGTAGTTACAGCGACACATTCCGGAGAGTGGATGAACCGCCTGACTTCGGATACGGTTGTTGTGGCAGAGGGACTTGCCACGATTGTACCGGGCGTAGCCGGTATGGTGACAAAGATGGCAGGAGCACTTGTGGTAATCCTTATCATGGAGCTAAGATTTGCCTATATCCTTGTGCCTGGTGGAATACTTCTAGTGCTGCTTACTTATATTTTCAGAAAGCAACTAAAGAAGCTGCACAAGCAGATGCAGGAAAAGGATGGACTTGTCCGTATCTTCTTGCTGGAGCATCTTGGAAGCCTGATGATTGTTAAAGCATTTGGCAAGGAAACGGACAGCCTTACTGAGGCTGAAGGTCACATGAGAGAGCACAAGAAAGCACGCATGAGAAAGAATCATTTTTCAAATGTCTGCAATATCGGCTTTGGAGCAGTTATGAATGGTGCTTATGTGTTTGGAGCTGTCTATGGGGCATTAGCTATCTACAATGGTACAATGACCTACGGAACATTTATGGCGATGCTTCAGCTCATCAGCCAGATACAGAATCCGTTTGCAAATATCACAGGATATCTGCCGAAGTATTTTGCAATGCTTGCGAGTGCGGAGAGGCTGATGGAGATTGAGGCATATGAAAAGGATAAGGTTCGTGATAGGAATGAAGGCTGTGTTGCAGGTGAAGTTCAGACAGAACATAAAGCATATATGGCAGATACAATAGATAATGGTGCAGAATATTCAGGAAGCATAGACAAGAGCCATAAATCAAGGCATATTCCAGATAACAGTACATTTGGCTTGTACCATGTGAATTTTACATATCTTCCACCGGTCGTCACCGAGGGAGACTTGGATTTGCCAATCGTATTAAAGGATTACAGCCTTAAGATACGAAAGGGTGAGTTTGTGGCATTTACCGGTCCGAGTGGCTGTGGCAAGAGTACAGTGTTAAAGCTTATGATGGGCTTGTATACAGTGGATGCCGGAGAAGTGTATGGCTGTGAGCGTTCCATGTTTGCCTATGTTCCGCAGGGCAACCAGCTAATGAGCGGAAGCATCCGGGATATTATCACATTTTCAGATAAGGATAAGACGGGTGATGAAGTCGGTATTCACAGAGCCTTGCATATAGCCTGTGCAGATGGCTTTATCGCGGAACTGGAGCATGGAATTGACACACTTCTTGGTGAGCGTGGCCTGGGACTTTCCGAGGGACAGATGCAGAGGCTTGCGATTGCCAGGGCAATTTATTCAGACAGACCGGTACTGCTTCTCGATGAAGCCACCAGTGCACTGGATGCCGGAACGGAAGAAGAGGTGCTTGGGAATCTTCGCAGTATGACAGATAAGACAGTAATCATTGTAACTCACCGTCCGGCGGCACTTAAGCTGTGTGACAGGCAGGTAGTATTCGGAGAGAAAACATAAAGAAGAATCAGATAGGAAAGGTGATGACATGCAGAGATTACAGGGCATAGAGCATACAACAGCACAGAAGAATGTAAAACATAACATACATAAACAGGACATATATAAACAAGATATGCATATGGATAGCCATTCCATAGATCAGATTGAATATGACATGCTCTACCTTGCTTCGATTGGAATAAATATTTCGACAAAGAGCAAGCTGGACGAGAAATGTCTGGAGCATTATCGGACAAATGAAGAAAATATGAAAGCACTTTTTTGTATGAGTGCAAGGCATTATATAGATGCACTTGTGGGAACAACCTTAAAGAAGGAGGGATTAACCTTACCGAAATACTGGGAAGACCGCATAGTAAAGGCTGTTCGCAAGGTTCTTCTTTTTGATGCAGAGCGGAAGAAACTGTGTGCATGGATGGACAGGGAACGTATCTGGTATCTGCCGTTAAAGGGAATTGTTTTAAAGGAGTATTATCCATCTGTCGGAATGCGACAGATGTCGGATAATGATATTTTATTTGACAAGGACACATGGAAGCGTGTGAAGAAGCATATGCTTTCCGAGGGCTATGAGGCAGGGTCCGTAGGCAAGGGTAACCATGATGTCTATCAGAAGCCACCCGTCTATAACTTTGAGATGCATCGTTCGCTTTATGGTAAGAGACATGATGAGAGATGGGTGGAGTATTATAGTGATATTAAGGAGCGTCTGATTCCGGATCAGCCGGAGAAAATGTATGATACGGATTATGGTGTAGGTGAAAAACCTACAGCCAATCAGACAGATAGCATGAATAGTAGTTGCAGATATCATATGAGTGATGAGGATTTTTATATTTATATCACAAGTCATGCCTATAAGCATTACAGCGGCAGTGGAACGGGCTTGCGTACCTTACTGGATTTCTATGCCTATCTGAATGCAAAGGAAGATACACTTGATTTTGATTATATCCAGACAGAGTGTAAAAAGCTTGGAATAGAGGATTTTGAGAAACACAACCGCAGACTCTGCCGGAAAGTGTTTTTCTCACAGCAGATATATGACAGGTTTTTTTTCGAGCAATCGCTGTCGGTAGATGAGATGGAGATGCTAAAGTATTACCTTTCATCTGGTGTGTACGGAACCGTTGAACTGATGGTTAAAAATCGTATTGAGAAGCAGAAAAAGACAGATAGAAAGGAAAAATTATCAAAGCTGACATATTATCGGCATAGAGTATTTCCGGGAATGGAGCTGTATAAGAATTATCCACTACTGGTAAAGCATAAGTGGCTGATACCGGCGTATTGGTGTTACAGAATTGTGCGGATGCTTTTTAGTAAAAAGCGCAGGGGCAATATGCTTCGTGAGGTAAAGGCTGTGGAGAAGGTAATGGTACATAAAAATAACACAGAGGCAAAATGAAATTTGACGGTGGTGTGCTATGAAAATTGAATATATTGCTTTGTATGTAAATAATTTGGAAGAAACTCGTTACTTCTTTATGAAGTAACTTCCAGTTTTTGGAATTAAGTAAATTGAAATTTGACAAGGAGATGTCTATGCATATTAAATTGAAATATGGGAATACGAATACATTTTTTATTCGTGGAATGAGTGGAAATTTACTGGTTGATACAGACTATGCAGGGACATTGACTGCATTTTATAGGGCTATTAAGGAGCAAAAGATAAAAATCAGCGATATTACTTATATTTTGGCAACGCACTATCATCCTGACCATATTGGCTTGGTAGGAGAATTGATGAATCAAGGAGTTAAACTTCTTGTAATAGATACACAATATTCTTATATACATTTTGCAGATAATATTTTTAGTAGGGATAAGAGATTGGCTTATGAACCTATTCATATGGATAAAGCAATAATTATCAACACAGAAGAAAGCAGAGCATTTCTTAGAAATATAGGCATTGATGGGGAAATTGTAGCCACTACAAGTCATAGTGCGGACAGCATATCCCTGATTTTAGATAGTGGCGAATGTTTTGTTGGAGATTTAGAGCCTATCGAATATCTTGCTGCTTATGAACAAAATGATAGGTTAAAATATGATTGGGAACTTGTTATGCAGTATGCTCCTAAAAAAATTTACTATGCACACGCAAATGAAAAAATATTATAATTGACATCTTCTAGTTTAATGGAGTGTCAAATTTCAATATATAGAACAGTTTAATAAATTTAAATTCCAGGAGGTGCGATAATGCAAGATATTATGAACGTTAATCAGAAAGAATATAAAATTCTGAAGCTATTAGGACATGGAAAAGGTGGTTATTCCTATTTAGTTGAACGAGAAGGTAATTTTTATGTGTTAAAGCAGATACACCATGAACCATGTGAATATTACGCATTTGGCAATAAAATTGAAGCGGAACAAAATGATTATAACAGACTGTTGCAAACAGGAATTAGAATTCCAAGAATGTTAGACATTGATATAGCGAATGAAAGAATATTAAAAGAATACATTGATGGACCAACTATATATGATTTAGTGAAAAAAGATACAATGAAGGATTTGTATTTGATGCAAATGAGAGAAATGGCAAAGGTAGTATATGATGCAGGCTTGAATATAGATTATTTTCCGACTAATTTCATTGTACAGGATGAACAGATTTTTTATATTGATTATGAATGTAACAATTATATGGATGAATGGAATTTTGAAAATTGGGGAATTAAGTACTGGTTTAAGACACAAGAATTTATTGATTATCTGGAACAACATTAGTTATACAAATTAGTAATATTCTACGGGAATGATATGTATAAGATTTCTTAAACTTCCAGTTTATGGAATTAAGAAAATTGGAATTTATAGAGATTGTAAGTTTTTATATACTTAACATAGGAGGATGGTCGAATATGGATGATATAGAATTTGTTAGATGTTCTGGCATAAATGAAGACTTTATTATGAACTGTCAGTTATTAGATATGGATTTAGATAGGCGAGTAGGAAGGGTAATTAAGAGAGACAAGTACAAACAGTACAACCAACTTGATGAAATTAAAGAGGCTATAGTTGTATATGTTGATGGCAAAGCCGTTGGTGCAGGAGCAATTAGAGAATATCAGTATGGTGATATTGATGATGCAACCGAATTGAAAAGAGTATTTGTCAGAGATGAGTTTCAAGGGAAAGGAATAGGAAACAAGTTGGTTCTTGAATTGATTGAGTGGGCAAAAGAGCTGGGATACAAGAGGTTGATTCTTGAAACTGGAGAACTACTACAAGAATCATGTCATATATATCGGAAAGTAGGATTTAAAAAAATAGATAATTATGGTCCTTACATTTCGATGCCAGAATCATTGTGTATGATGAAAGAATTGTAGCTGATAACTTCCTGTTGCCGGAGAGTTGCATAGAGTGACAAATACAGATTTTATGGAGGCAAATCATGAACAGAATAATTTCTAAAATCGGTGCGACGGTCGTAGCATTACGGTTGATTGAAATCTTTAGAGGGAATAAATATGCTTGAGACAAATAGATTATTAATACGAAATTTTGTGGCGGAAGATACACATTCCTGCCTTGAGGGGTGGGGGAAAGATAAAAAGCTTGGAAAATATATACTTGGTTATCCGGCAGAAGAAAAGCAGATGGAAGCATTTGTAGATGCCTGGTCGAAGAATAAAAACGCATGGCTTATTTTGGAAAAAGAGAGTAAGAATTGTATCGGATATGTAACGATTGATATACCGTACATACAGATTGGAATTGGAGAGATAGGGTATGTGATTGGTGAACGTTTTCAAAATAGAGGGTACGCATTTGAGGCATTACAGTGTATTATTCAAGAATATTTGGTAAAAAGAGATATGTATATGCTTGAAGCAAAATATAATATATGTAATATGGCTTCTGGAAATTTATTAAAAAAGCTGGGCTTTCAATTTGATGGAGAGCTTAGAAACAGAAGAATTGATATTGCCTCAGGAGAACGTAAAAACTTAGTAATTTGTTCTATTACAAAGGAAGAATTGAAATTTAAAATGTGTAATTGTGATTAAAACCGTCCATATTTATGAGTTGTCAGATGTAATATTTTATTGCATAGAGGGTGATTTCGATATCGTGACCGACGACGGGATTGTGCATCTTACTGAAGGTGATTTTGTATTAATTGCGAAGGGAACTCGACATAGACTAATACTAACAATACTTGTTAACAACCACGATAAGCTATGTTAACGTGCTAAAACTTTTTCTTGACCTTGTATTTTATTAATGTTATCATATATCACTGTGTAAAGCACATATTAATTTTAAAAGGAGAATTGAAAATGAAGAGAAACGTAACAAAAGTAGTAAGTGTATTACTTGTCTTAGTTATGGCAATGTCGCTCATGGCATGTGGCTCAAAGAAATCAGATGACAAAAAGAGCAACAAGAATTTAGCATCACTTACAGCAGAGGAATTAGTAAACAAAGTATCAGAAGCTACTACAGATGTAAAAGGTATTTCATCAAAGATTACATTAGATGCTGCAGTATCAGCTTCAGGAATGGATATGTCAATATCTGGTACAGTTGAATCAAAAGCAAATGTTGATCCAGCTGAATCATATGTAAAAGTAGATTTATCATCAAATGCGTTAGGTCAAGAAAGAAATGTTAATTCTGAAGTGTATATGGTAAAGAATGATGACAAGATTGATACTTATACATTATATGATGGTGAATGGTCATATGAATCAGCAGATGCATCAGAATATACAGATAGTATTAATGATGTTATAGAACAGTTACAGTCAATTGATTATAAAGAAGTTTCTAAATATTTTGGCGAAGGAAAAGTAGAGAAAAAGAATGGTAACTACCAGTTAACAATGTCTGCATCTACAGAAGACCTTATCAGTAAATTAGAAGAATCTAAACTTGCTGACAAACTTGATTCAGTAGATTTATCATCAATACCAGCGGCAACAATTACATTAAAAGTTGTTTTAGATGGTAAAACATATTTACCAGTATCGGCAAAAGTTGGTTTTGATATGGATACAATTACTTATGAAGGAATTGAAATTGAATTAACAAAATTTGATTTTGCTATTGATTTCACATCATACGATGCAGTAGATATCAAAGTTCCTGATGAAGCTTTAGATGCTAAATAAATTTCGAATTTAATAATACAGATTATTGAATAAAGAAGCTGTTAAATTTAGGATATGAATTAAATATTATATATGATATTTAAAATCTAATCCTTGAATTTAACAGCTTTTATTTAACTTATAACTATAGGACAAAATGTGTTGATGAAAAACCAGGACCATCGGAATCTAACTTACGGTTATCGTTGTATAATAATATTTTCCACATTTTGCTACAGGAGTGAAGCTGAACTGGGAAGCAGTCCGGCTATGTCCTAATTGAATTGAAATATCATCTGATATAGAACTGTTTTCTAAATCAATATTTTCAGGAAAATAAAAGGTTACTTTTGAGTTTCCGCGACTATACAGGGAAGTAATAGTTGATGGTAATTGATATATACTTGATAATATATAATAAGGAACATCTTTTTGCTTTTCCTGATACATATATTTCTCAGAAATACAGTTCTTTAATTTCTTATCAGGCTTATGATCTAAATACATCTGCTCATTAGTTATAAGAAAGTAATCATATCGCAGAAAATTATTACCTGCTTCATTACGCCCAGAGACATCAATAGGATCATCATAGGTACAGTCGACTTGATACCATTCTCCCTCTAAACATACTACATTCCAGGCATGTGATATTCCATCCGCATATCCAGTTTCAATTTCACAATCAATATCTAATGAGTCCATTAGAAGTTTGAAAGCTTCTGAATATCCTCGACATACACCGATATGATTTTCAAGAACACCTTTAGCTGTATAGTCAATATCGGGTATTGTATTATTTTCGAGATTATCGTGGTCATATTCAGTTGTTGACACAATATAATCATGTATGGTTTTGACCTTCTCATAGTCTGTCATTGTTGGTATTATATTTTCGGTAATGATATTGTTTATAACATCAGTACTAACTTCATATTTAGATGGACTTATATAATCGTCATCGTATTTCGTATAAAAAGCATAGGCAACAATTACAGACAGTATTAACACTAGAAATAATTTTTTTAATTTCAAGGTATTTCCTCCACATTATTATTTTATTAAATTAAAGCAAAATAAATTGTTGATATCAAATGTGTTAAGATATAAGCTTGTTTTACAATCACCAATAATATGATGCTAATATTATTTATTATATATTATATCCTAAAATAAATCAAAACTTGTTTGAATTTTGACACTATAATAATTATATGTTAAAATCGATTAGATAATCGAGTTGACATATTAAATTTGCATTTATTAGAAAGGCAGTGTTGTTGATATGAAAAATGTAATTATGGGTTTTGAATTTAATAATGAAGAAAATTTTAATATGGCCAAAAAGGAATTAGATTATATGATGCATATAAATGTGAATCTTGACAATCTAAGTTCCGAAAAGACATTGGAATTATACAATAAATTAATAGATGATAAATTATTTAAGACCCCTATAGGTATGGAATTCTTAAGAAAGTTACAGAAGAAGCTTTTCGATGATAAGGCAATTGATAATTCTAAGATTAAAAATATTCCGGCGACAATATATATAGATGAAACTACTGATAATTCAGACAATAGTAATCGCAGAGACAGAAAAAATAGCGGAAATAGCAACAATAATAGTAATATAAGTAATAATAAAAGTAGCAAAAGTATCAAAAGCAGCAATAATAAAAAAAATATTGTTTCTAAGGAGAATAAAAAGAATAACACAGTAGCAAATAGCTCTGGTAATAAAGGTAAAAATAATAAATATAAAGATTTATACGTAAAGATGCTGATTATTAATCTGGCACTTGTGATTACGATTGTTGTAATGTTTGTAATCACTAAAAGGGCGGATAAATTTGATGAAGATTATTATCGTGAAAGTATTGAAAATGAGTATGTAAGCTGGCAGAAAGCATTAGAAGAAAAAGAGTCATCTATTGTAGCTGAAGAAAATGCAAGTTAGTTCACAGATTAATCATATTTTTTGTTTATAATCAGGATAAGATAAAGTTTAATTATAAATCACTTGGAAATGAGGTTTAAATATGAATAATCTGAAGATATTAGTAGTTGATGATGAAAGCAGAATGAGAAAACTTGTTAATGATTTTCTTACGAAACATGGATATACAGTTATAGAGGCAGCCGATGGTGAAGAGGCTGTAGAGATATTTTATCAGGATAAGGAGATTGCATTAATTATATTGGATGTTATGATGCCTAGGATGGACGGCTGGCAGGTATGTCGTGAGATTCGTAAGAATTCTAAAGTACCTATAGTTATGCTTACAGCTAAATCAGAAGAAAATGATGAATTACTAGGATTTGATTTGGGGGTAGATGAATATATCTCTAAACCATTTAGTCCTAAGATATTAGTAGCAAGGGTTGATTCGATTTTAAGACGTACGAATAAGTTAGATTCGAATGAGACTGTTTCAGCAGGAAATATTACAATTGATAAGTCTGCACATCAGGTTAAGGTCGGTGAGGAGACGATTGAATTAAGTTTCAAGGAATTCGAACTGCTATTATATTTCATTGAGAATAAAGGAATTGCATTATCTAGAGAAAAGATTCTTAATAATGTGTGGAATTATGATTATTTCGGTGATGCCAGAACAGTTGATACACATGTTAAGAAATTAAGAAGCAAATTAGGCGAATCAGGCGAATATATAAAGACTATCTGGGGTATGGGTTACAAATTCGAAGTAAATTAGGAGAAATCAGATCATGCATGTTAAAGTGAAGAATTCGCTTAGAATGAAACTCGCAGTTGTTCTGTTATGTCTTACAGCAGGAACTTTTTTAATATATTTCCTTATCAACCAGTTCTTCTTAGAGGATTATTATCTGCATACAAAGGAGAAGAGCTTGTTAAAAGGTTATCATAAGATTAGTGAAATATTGTCTGATTCAGGGGCAATAACGACTGAATCAGCTAATCAGATTGTAAATGTATGTGAAAAATACGGAATAACAATAATTGTAGTAGATACAGCAGATAATATTAAGTTACAATATGGTAATGGTGCCATATTACAGCAGAGATTACAGCAGATTAATTTTGGTTTTAACCTGAATAATGAAAATACAAAAGTAATAAAAGAAACAGATAAATACGTATTGCAAAGTTATAATTTAGATAAAAGTAATGGTGGATATATGGAGGTAAGCGGGTTCTTTAATAAGAATATGATATTTCTTATGAGGATGGCAGTTCAGAGCATTAACGAAAGTGTAAGCATTTCAATGAAATTTTTCGTCTATGTTGGTACTTTCGTATCATTAATAGGAATAATTGTAGCATTTGTAATATCAGGAGAATTTACAAGACCGATTTTACATCTGGCTGACATTTCTAAGGAAATGTCTAACCTTAATTTTAATGTAAAATATGAAAATAAATCGAATGATGAACTGGGTATTCTAGGAGAAAGCATGAATGAATTGTCAGATAAATTAGAGTCGACAATCATTGATTTAAAACAGGCAAATTATAAATTACAGAGTGATATTGAACAAAAAGAGAAGATTGATGAGATGCGTAAAGATTTTATCTCTAATGCATCTCATGAATTAAAGACACCTATTGCACTTATTCAGGGATATGCAGAAGGCTTAAGCGAATGTGTTAATGATGATGCAGATTCAAGAGAGTTCTATTGCGAAGTAATCATTGATGAAGCGAATAAGATGAATAAGTTAGTTAAAAATCTTTTATCACTTAATCAGTTAGAATATGGAAGTTCAATGATTCAATATGAGAAATTCGATATAATTATGGTTATAAAGGGTGTGATTAATAAGCTTGATTATCCACTAAAGCAGAAAGAAGCAGTTGTGGACTTTGTTTATGCCGGAAAATTATTTGTATATGCAGATGAATTTAAGATAGAGGAAGTTATAACTAACTATCTTACAAATGCCATTAACCACCTTGATGAAAATAAAATAATTAAGGTAAATATTTCTCAAAATGATAAGAAAATCAGAGTTTCGGTATTTAATTCAGGAAAACAGATACCTGATAATGAATTAGAAAATATCTGGATTAAGTTCTATAAGGTCGATAAAGCAAGAACAAGAGAGTATGGTGGAAGTGGAATTGGTCTGTCTATTGTAAAGGCAATAATGAACGCACATAATAATGAATGTGGTGTATTAAATAAGAAAAATGGAGTTGAATTTTGGTTTGAACTTGATACAGAATTATGTTGAACTTAGAGACATAAAATGATAAAATAGATATAAGATATTTTAATATTAAGACAATAATTGATGTTGTAGAACAGAGGAAGATATGAGATATAATAAACGTATAAAGCCGGTCGTAATGGTATGTCTTTTGTGTATAGGAATGGTAGCTTTAACAGGTTGTGATTCGCTTGATTATACAACTGAACAGGAAGATGTTATTGCTAATTATGCAGCAAATATATTGTTAAGACATGACAAGAATTATAAAAGTGATTACATAAGTGAAGAAGAGACTACATCTAAGGAAGAAGATACTGAAGTAACAGAAGAAGAGACTACAACTGTTGATAATTCTGTTAATGGTGATGGTATTAATGGTGACACTAATGTAGGAAAAGTGTCTAGTGCCGAAGATGTAACAAGTGCATTACATTTACCGGATGGAGTGACTGCACAATATGTTGATTATGATGTAGTTGACCAGTATCCTGATGATAGCTCGACAGATATATTTGTTATGAAAGCTGTTGAGAATAGCAAATTACTAGTTGTTAAATTTAATATATCCAATACAACATCTCAGGATATTAGTATTAATATTATGTCATCAGTTCAGAAGTTTAAAGGAATTGTAAATGATGCAAAGAAATATAATGCACAGTTAACATTATTACTAGATGCTCTTAATACATATGAAGGTACTTTGAAAGCGGGGACATCACAGACATTGATTTTGGTTTATCAGACACAATTAGACGAGAAGGATGATGTAAAATCGCTATCGGTAGAACTTACAGATATATCAGGAAATGAAAGTGTTCTTAATCTAAAATAGCATACTATATTACCTAGGAGGAAAAGTATATGGAGACAAATATTTTATTAGAAAATGGAACAAATGAATTGGAGATTTTGGAGTTTTCAATCGACGGAAACAGTTATGGAATTAATGTTGCAAAAATTCGTGAGATTTTACCATATCAGACGGTTACACCTATTCCTAACTCACATACAAGTATTGAGGGTATATTTATGCCACGAGATACAATGATTACAGTAATTAATCTTCCTAGGGAATTAGGATTAAAAGAGAGTACTAATACTTCAAATGATATGATGATTATAACAAATTTTAATAATCTTAATATTGCATTTCATGTTCAATCGGTAATGGGTATTCACAGAGTTTCGTGGGCAGATATAATTACGCCTGATAAGACAATTAATACTAAAGAATCAAGTATTGCAACCGGAATAGTAAAGATTAACGGAAAGATTATAATTATTCTTGATTTTGAAAAGATTGTATCAGATATTAACCCTGAAACAGGACTTAAGGTTTCTGACATTGATGCACTTGGCGAAAGAAAAAGAAGTGATTCAACTATACTTATTGCCGAAGATTCAGCTTTACTCAGTACATTAATTGTAGATTCATTACATAAGGCAGGATATGTTAATGTTATAAAGAATGTAAATGGACAGGAAGCATGGGATAAGCTGTGCGAGTTGAAAGCCGATGGTTCGGTATTAGACAAGATAAAATGTATTATAACAGATATTGAGATGCCTCTTATGGACGGACATCGACTGACGAAGTTAGTTAAATCTGACGAGGTACTACATAATATACCTTTAATAATATTCTCATCACTTGTAAACGACGAGATGAAAACAAAAGGTGCTTCACTAGGTGCAGATGCACAGCTTTCAAAACCTGAGATTGGTAATCTGGTTAAGATAATTGATGGATTAATTAAATAGATATGACATAAAGGTCGGCTTTATTTAGTCCGACCTTTATTATAATATTCATCAGGATTGTATTAATGTAGCATATAACAATCCGGTAAATCTTATTCATATATTTAATAACAGCTTAGTAATTGAATAAAGTTTTAAACAAATTCTATTTGTAGAATGGAGAATGAAATGAGTGACGAAACTAAAAGCGAGGAATATCTAGAGAATCTGCTTAATTCATTGAAGAATGAAGAATCAACTGAAGAGAATACAGATAATAATGAAGATATTGGAATATCAGACAATGAAAATATTTTAAATGATGATGCACCTGATTCATCGATAGTTGATAGAGATATTGCGGCTAATATGTTTTCAGCTGATAATAATATTAATAAATCATTAGATATTACTGATGATATGACATTAAATGACAATAATAATATTAATTTAGATGATATCTTAGACAATACTACAGAAAGTCCGGATATTGAAAAAATTATGAATGATTTAAATACAATGTCTGATAATTCAGATGATGATAAAAATATGTATAATGAAAAAGCGAAAGATGAGAAAAGTGACGTGGATAATGTAAAAAATAGTGATATAGACAATAAAGATAAGAAAAAGAAGTCTCTATTCGGTAAAATATTCTCAAGGAAATCTAAAAAAGAAAAGTCAGATTTGAATGAAATAGATGCTGATGAGATTCTGGATGAAACAGGAAGTACATCTGATGATATGGCAGATTTTGATTTGAATGAATTTGGTTTTAATGGAGATGCAGAAAGTATCTTGAGAGATTTAGATGAATTAGATGATATAGAAGATAAATCAGACAGTAAGAAGAAAGAAAAGAAGGGAAAAAAAGAGAAAAAAGCCAGAAAACCTAAAAAAGAGAAGAAAATAAAACAACCAAAGATAAAGACTAAGAAAGAAAAGCCAAAGAGGAGGGAAGAGATAATCAGAATTTCGCCATTGGCTATAATTCTTATGATTACGGTAATAGCTCTGCTAGTTGGTGGCATATATATAGGTTCTAATGTATTCTCATACAATAGTAATATTAAAGAGGCTACAAACAGTTACATTGATAATGACTATACTAAAGCATATAATCTGTTAGCAGGAATGAAACTTAAAGATAAGGATAAAGATTTCTACAAACAGGTAGAGAATATAATGAAAGTAGAAAAACATATTAATGATTTTAATTCATTTATAACCATAGAGAAATATACATATGCACTAGAGGCACTTATACGTGGTATTGAAAGCTACGACGAAAATATAGAGGCTTCTAAAGAACTTGGAACATATGAAATTCTTGAAACTGAAATGAATGAAATTGATACCCTGTTAAAAAATTATTTTGGAATGTCAATTGAAGATGCCCGTACAATTATTCAGATAACTGATAGTGGAAAGTATGCTAAAGAAATAAATGAAAGAGCAGCTAAGATAAATATAGTAGCAGAAGAGTAAAGTCAAACACCTAAAAGAGATAAACAATTTTGAAAGGAGATATTTAGCATGAGTATTTTTAATAAAAAACTGAGAAAGGCAATGACAGACGGAGAGTATATCTGTTCTGAGTGCAGAGGATTAATGAAATTTAAAGATGAATGGGAAGATACATTAGTGTGTCATCATTGTGGTCACAGCATTGATTTAAAGGAATATGGTTGTGAAGGAGATGAAAAGCACGAGAATTTATATCCGACTAGAAAGGAAGTTCTGGGTATTGCCACGGAATGAGTCTAAAGATGAAAATTAAGAATGAAAAAAAGCTAGATGAGAGGGTCTTAGAGAAATCTAAGGCTTTTTTACTTACCTGGAAATTTCGTTGAAATTGTCCAGGTAAGTAAAAAACGCTCCGCTTGAAAAATTTGTAAATCAAGTTGAACAAATATAAAATATCGACAATGTGCCTTTGATGTGATATTATTTACATATGTATTCGGGGTACTTTTTAATTGAGGGTTGAGAATATTGCAAATAAAATTGCATCTGAAAAGAACAAACCGACAAGAAAAACGTTGAGGGCTGACGAATACTATAATCCAAAAATGAAAAGGCATGAGCATCATTATAAAGATGCTTTTGAAAAGGAAAGAGTGATAAGCTCCTATAGACTCGAACCTACGGATCAATTACCAAAGGGTAAGCGTTCGGGGAAAAGTTTACGTGAAAAGGAGGCAGAATTAAAGGTACAGTCAGAAAAAATATCGAAAATCACGTACTAAGTATTTACTAAATATATGCTGGTATGATAAATATAATAAAGAGTAATGAAATGGAATAACTCCAAAAGCTTTAAGCAGCTTAATTACTCTAAGAATGAAGTAATGAATGGAGACGAACAAGAATGATAGCAATTATAGACTATGATGCAGGCAACCTGAAGAGTGTTGAAAAAGCACTTAAATTCATCGGCGAAGATGCAATAATCTCAAGAGACAAAGATGAGATTTTAGAGGCTGACAAGGTTATTTTACCGGGAGTTGGAAGCTTCGGTGATGCAATGAGTAAATTAAAGAAATATGATTTGGTTAATACCATAAATGATGTAATAGATAAAAGGACACCTTTTCTTGGAATATGTTTAGGACTTCAGTTGTTATTTGAGAGAAGTGATGAATCTAAGGGAGTTTCAGGACTTGGAATACTTAAGGGTAACATTCTTAGAATACCTGATGCCCCTAATTTAAAGATTCCTCATATAGGCTGGAATTCATTACATCTTATGAATAATGGAAGATTGTTTAAGAATATTGATGATGATGAATATGTTTATTTTGTACATTCATATTATCTTAAAGCAACTGATACAAGTATTGTGAAAGCTGTTACTGAATATAGTACAATCTTAGATGTTTCAGTTGAAAAGGACAATATATTTGCATGCCAGTTCCACCCTGAAAAAAGTGGCGAAGTTGGTTTGAAGATACTTAAGAATTTTGCAGAGATTTAGGAGAAAGATATGCATACAAAGAGAATTATTCCATGTTTAGATGTTAATAATAACAGAGTTGTCAAAGGAATTAATTTCGTTAATCTAAGGGATGCCGGAGATCCTGTCGAAGTAGCTGCTGCATATGATAAAGCCGGTGCAGATGAAGTAGTATTCCTTGATATAACGGCATCTTCTGATAATAGAGAAACAGTAGTTGATATGGTAAGAAAAGTAGCAGAAAAAGTATTTATTCCTTTTACTGTAGGTGGTGGTATCAGAACAGTTGATAATTTCAAAGAATTATTACGTGAGGGTGCTGATAAGATAGCTATTAATTCGGCAGCCATAAATACACCAAAGCTTATAAGTGATGCTGCAGATAAGTTCGGAAGTCAGTGTGTGGTAGTTGCGATTGACGCAAAACGCAGAGCTGATGGAAGTGGCTGGAATATTTATAAAAATGGCGGCAGAATTGATACAGGTATTGATGCTGTTGAATGGGCTATGAAAGTTAATAAATTAGGTGCAGGAGAAATCTTGCTTACAAGTATGGATTGTGATGGAACTAAAAACGGATATGACATAGAACTCACTAGAAGCATAGCAGAAAATGTTTCGATACCTGTCATAGCATCGGGTGGTGCTGGTACAAAAGAGCATTTTTATGAAGCACTTACTGATGGAAAAGCAGATGCAGCATTAGCAGCTTCATTATTCCATTATAAAGAGCTTGAGATAATGGAATTAAAAAACTATTTATATGGTAAAGGAGTTCCTGTTAGATATGTCAGCAATAAGTAATGATTGGTTAGAACAGTTAAGGCCGGAATTTAGTAAGGCTTATTATAAAAACCTATTTGAAAAAATTAAAGAGGAATATTCGAAATGTGCGGTATATCCTAATTCAGATGATATATTTAATGCATTTCATTTAACACCATATAATAAAGTAAAAGTAGTCATACTTGGTCAGGACCCATATCACGAACCGGGACAGGCACATGGTTTAAGTTTTTCAGTAAAACCAGGCATAGACATACCACCATCATTAGTAAATATATACAAAGAACTTCATAATGATGTAGGAACATATATTCCTAATAATGGATATCTTGTTAAATGGGCAGAACAGGGAGTATTATTGTTAAATACAATTCTTACAGTAAGAGCTCACGGAGCTATGTCACATAGCAGAATTGGCTGGGAAGAATTTACGAATGCGGCAATTGAAGCACTTAATAAATCTGACAGACCACTTGTATTTATGTTATGGGGAAAGCCGGCACAGGCAAAAGAAGTGATGTTAACGAACAGTAATCATCTTATACTTAAAGCACCACACCCAAGTCCGCTATCAGCATATAGAGGTTTCTTTGGATGCAGACATTTTAGTAAGGCTAATGAATTCTTAACTGCTCATGGCGAAACACCAATCGACTGGCAGATTGAAAATATCTAAAAATTATTTGCACTTGTAATATCGATAATATGAAAAGGTTATAATATTAAAGAGCTATAAACTTACATTTCTTTGTACCAACTACAAGGAGTTTGATTAGAATCAAATGATTTGAAGTTGCTACATATTTGATACATCCAATGTAGGTTTATAGCTCTTTTGAAATTCTATTTCTTAGCTTTAAGATTCTTTTGTGCAGTTGCCAGCATAAGTTTAATTCTGTTCAACTGGTTAACTTCACTTGCACCTGGATCATAGTCAACAGCTACAATATTTGATTCAGGATGCTGTCTTCTAAGTTCTTTAATTACACCTTTACCAACTATATGGTTAGGAAGGCAGGCAAATGGCTGGGCACATACAATATTTGGAACACCGCTATGTATTAATTCAAGCATTTCGCCTGTAAGGAACCAACCCTCACCGGTCTGGTTGCCGAGAGATGCAATATCCTTAGCCATATTTGCTATATCTTCTATATGTGATGGTGGTGTAAAATGCTTACTCTTCTTGAATTCTTCAACAGCAGGCTTACGAACGTGTTCTAATGCACTGATTCCAAGATTAGTAAGTCTTGCGGTTGATTTCTTCATACCGAGATTCTCAACTTTGAAATTACAGTTGTAGAAGCTGTATAATAAGAAGTCTAATAAGTCAGGCATAACTGCTTCGGCGCCCTCTTTTTCTAACAGGTCAACTATATGGTTGTTAGCCATAGGGAGAAATTTAACTAAGATTTCGCCTACGACACCAACTCTAGGTTTAACTATATCTTCATGTATTGGAAGGTTATCGAAATCTTTTATGATTCCCTTTATATTCTTCTTAAATGTCGAATTATTAATACCAGGTTTTGCGAGGTCTGCATTACATTTATCTCTCCATTTTCTATGTAATTCATTAGCAGAACCAGGTTCAATTTCATATGGTCTCATTCTGTATAAGACTCTCATAAATATATCGCCATATACAACAGCCTGAAGTGCTTTGAATAATAATTTAGGAGTTATCTTAAAGCCTTCATTATGCTCTAAGCCCTGAGCACTGATTGACACAACAGGAATCTGTGCCATTCCGGCTTTCTCAAGAGCTCTTCTGATAAATCCTACATAGTTGCTGGCACGACAACCACCACCAGTCTGTGACATTACAACTGCTGTTTTATTAAGGTCATATTTGCCTGAAAGAAGTGCATCCATAATCTGTCCGACTACGATTAATGATGGATAGCAGGCATCATTGTTAACAAATTTAAGTCCGGTATCAACAGCTGTTCTGTTATCATTCTGGAGAACTACGATATTATAACCACAGGTTTTAAATGCAGTTTCAACTAATTCAAAATGAATAGGAGACATCTGTGGACAAAGAATTGTATAATTCTCTTTCATTTCTTTTGTGAATTCCACACGATTTATATTAGCAGGAACGATTGTTCGCTTTTCGTTTAATTTCTCTCTTACGCGGATAGCAGAGAGAAGTGAACGTATTCTGATTCTTGCAGCACCTAAGTTATTTACTTCATCGATTTTCAATACAGTATAAATTTTACCTGATTTTGTTAAAATATCATTTACCTGGTCTGTTGTTACGGCATCAAGACCACAACCAAATGAGTTAAGCTGAATTAAATCAAGGTTATCCTGAGTCTTAACGAAGTTAGCGGCTCTATATAATCTTGAATGGTACATCCACTGGTCCATTACAATAAGTGGTCGTTCAACCTCAGCAAGATGAGATACAGAATCTTCTGTAAGTACGGCAATTCCATATGAATTAATTAATTCAGGAATACCATGGTTAATTTCAGGGTCAATATGGTAAGGTCTGCCTGCTAATACAATGCCTCGCTTATTATTGTCTTTCATATATTTAAGAACTTCTTCACCCTTACGTTCAATGTCAGCACGTACATTTTCTAATTCAGTCCAGCCTGCATTAACGGCCATAGTTACTTCGTTAGCTGGTATATTAAATTCATTTTTGAAAACCTTAACTAATTGTTTTGATAATACATCTTTATTAGTCATTGCCATAAATGGATTCATAAATTTAACTTCTTTATTAACGATTTCTTCAACGTTATTTTTGATGTTTTCAGCATAAGAAGTTACAATAGGGCAATTGTAGTGGTTATTAGCATCAGGTGTCTCATTTCTCTCATATGGTATACAAGGATAGAAGATGAAATCAACACCATGTCGTATAAGCCATGTTACATGTCCATGTGCTAATTTGGCAGGATAACATTCAGATTCACTTGGAATTGATTCGATACCTAATTCATAAATCTTTCTGTTTGAGCTAGGTGATAATACGACCTGATATCCTAATTTCTTAAAGAAAACAGCCCAGAAAGGATAGTTTTCATACATATTTAAGACTCTTGGTATACCGACGGTTCCTCTTGGAGCTTCATCTGATGTAAGTGATTCATAATTAAATATCTTATTAAGTTTATATTCGAAGAGGTTAGGAATATTTTCTTTGTTTTTCTGTTTGCCTATACCACGTTCACATCTGTTACCTGTTATAAACTGTCGTCCGCCTGTGAATTTATTAATTGTAAGGAGACAACTGTTAGTACATCCTTTACAACGAGCCATAGAAGTAGAGTATTCTAATGAATTAATCTTATTGATTGATAACATTGTAGTTTCTTTAGATTCATCATATCTTTCGCGGGCAACCAAAGCAGCACCGAAAGCACCCATAATACCTGCAATGTCAGGCCTTACGGCATTACAGCCTGAAATCTTTTCAAAACTTCTAAGGACGGCATCATTATAGAATGTACCACCCTGAACTACGACTTTACTTCCTAAATCCTTAGGATCAGTAATTTTAATAACTTTGTAAAGAGCATTCTTTATAACTGAATATGCAAGACCGGCAGAGATATCTGAAACTTCAGAACCTTCTTTCTGTGCCTGTTTAACATTGGAATTCATAAATACTGTACATCTTGTACCTAAGTCAACTGGGTTCTTTGCAAATAACGCCTCTTTTGCAAAGTCAATTACACTGTAATTAAGAGATTTTGCAAATGTTTCAATGAATGAACCACAACCTGAAGAACAAGCTTCGTTAAGCTGAACACTGTCAACGGTCTTATTCTTGATTCTGATACATTTCATATCCTGTCCACCGATATCTAATATACAGTCAACATCTGGTTCAAAGAATGATGCGGCATAGAAGTGGGAAACAGTTTCAACTTCGCCTTCATCAAGCATAAGTGCAGCTTTAATCAATGCTTCACCATAACCTGTTGAACAGGAATATACGATTTTAGCACTATCAGGAATAATACTGTAGATTTCCTTAATTGCCTTAATAGTTGTCGCAAGCGGACTTCCATTGTTATTACTGTAAAATGAATACAATAAAGTTCCGTCCTCGCCGACTAAGGCAACTTTAGTTGTAGTTGAACCTGCATCGACACCTAAGAAGCAGTCACCTTCATAGTCTTTAAGGTCCATAGATGCAACTTTATGTTCATTATGACGTTTTACAAATTCATCATATTCTTCCTGGGAAGCAAAAAGAGGATCCATACGTTTGATTTCGAATTCCATCTTAATGCCGTTAGATAGTTTCTCAATCATTTCGGTAAGTGAAACGGACATATTCTCTTTATAATTTAATGCAGCACCTGTTGCAGCAAATAGATGCGAATGTTCAGGTGCAATAATGTGTTCATCTGTAAGATTCAATGTTCTTATAAATGCAGCACGAAGCTCTGATAAGAAGTGAAGAGGACCACCAAGAAATGCAACATTTCCTCTAATTGGTTTACCACATGCAAGACCACTGATTGTCTGGTTAACAACAGCCTGGAAAATTGATGCTGATAAATCTTCCTTTGTAGCACCTTCATTTATAAGAGGCTGGATATCAGTCTTTGCAAATACACCACAACGTGCAGCAATAGGATAAATTGCTTTATAATCCTTGGCATATTCATTTAATCCCGTAGCATCAGTCTGTAATAATGATGCCATCTGATCAATGAATGAACCTGTTCCACCGGCACATATACCATTCATTCTCTGCTCAACACCACCAGTGAAATAGATGATTTTAGCATCTTCTCCACCGAGCTCAATAGCTACATCTGTCTGTGGAGCATAGTCATTTAAGGCTGTAGAAACAGCTACAACTTCCTGTACAAATGGAATATTAAGGTGTTTTGAAAGTGTAAGTCCACCAGAACCTGTAATCATTGGATGCACTTCTATTTCACCAGTAATTTCTTTACATTTCGAAAGTAATTTAGCAAGTGTGTCCTGAATGTTTGCAAAATGTCTCTCATAATCAGAGAAGATAATTTCGTTTTTAGAATTAAGTACGGCAATTTTGACAGTAGTAGAGCCAATGTCGATACCTAAAGAATATAATTCGCTCATAAAGCACCTCATTTATTTTCATTTCGATTATAATCAAATAATAATTCTAAAATTATTATTTAACGGTCTGGTTATGTATATTTATGGATAAATGCGTTAAAGATAAAATTTATCTATAAGGAAAAATAAAAATTGTTTCCTATTAAAATATGCATTAACTAGCCTGAAAAATTATAAACTATATTTCTACAAATTTCAACTAAAAACATTATAAATAAATCAGGTATTAAATATAAAAATAATTGAAAGAAAATCCATATATACAGTATATAGCGGGAACTCAAAATATTTGACAAATAATTATTATATAACTATAATAGTTGATTATAGTGTGAAAAGGAGATTGTGACTTGAAATTTTTTGATAAATTAGAACGAAAATATGGAAAATATGCTATCAGAAATCTAATGAAATATATTATTGTTCTGTACATTATCGGTTGGGCAATAGAGATAATCAATCAGGATTTCTATAATGACATCTTAGCCTTGAATATTGGAGATGTGCTGCATGGAGAAGTCTGGAGACTTGTAACATTTATAATTATGCCACCGCAGGACACATCATATTTATTCATGATTTTCTCACTCTATCTGTATTATGTACTTGGCACTAATTTAGAGAGAGTATGGGGTGCGTTTAAGTTTAATGTATATTTTTTTATGGGAGTAATATTCCATATAATTGCGGCATTTATAATTTATTTTATCTGGGGCATTTCTTGGCCACTTACAACTTATTATCTTAATATGTCGCTTTTCTTTGCATTTGCAAGTGTTTATCCGGATATGGAGCTTTTATTGTTCTTCATACTTCCGATAAAGATAAAGTGGTTAGCAATAATAGATGGTGTATACTTTGGAGCAACCATATTCTTTGGTTTCTTTATTAAATATTTACCAGCGACAACACAGCTTAGCTTATTGAAAGTATTGCTTAACCTTGGAATAGTACCGTTACCACAGATTGCAGTGGCGGCACTCGTATCTCTTTTGAACTTCGTGGTATTCTTTTTTATGACAAGAAATTACAAGCGCGTATCGCCTAAAGAGATTCATAGAAGAAATTCATATCGTAAACAGGTCGTACATTCAAGGTCACAGGCATCTGTTCACAAATGCGATATTTGTGGAAGAACAAGTACTGATTATCCTGAATTATCATTCAGATATTGCTCAAAATGTGCAGGTAATCATGAATATTGTCAGGACCATCTGTTTACACATGAACATATAAAATAGCAGACAAATAATAGCAGAATGGAGAAAAAAATATGGAAAAGAAACCTTTTGTAACACTTGAACAGCTTAAAGAAATCGATAAGACATACAAGACACCTTATCATTTATACGACGAAAAAGGTATAAGAGAAAATGCACTTCGTTTGAAAGATGCTTTTTCTTGGAATAAAGGATTTAGAGAATATTTCGCAGTTAAGGCGACTCCTAATCCATATATTATCAAAATATTACAGGAATGTGGTTGCGGTGTTGACTGTTCATCACTTACAGAACTTATGATGTCTGAAAAATTAGGCTTCAGAGGCGATGATATAATGTTTTCATCAAATGATACACCTGCTGAAGAATTTGCACTTGCAAGAAAATTAGATGCACAGATTAACCTTGATGATATAACACATATTGATTTCTTAAATAATATATGTGGTATACCTGAAACAATCTGCTGTAGATTTAATCCGGGTGGAGTATTTAAGATAAGTACATCAATTATGGATAATCCGGGCGATGCAAAATACGGCTTTACAAAACCACAGATAATAGAGGGATATAAGAGATTAAAAGAAATGGGTGCCAAGAGATTCGGTATTCATTCATTCCTTGCAAGTAACACTGTAACGAATGAATATTATCCAACACTTGCGAAAATCTTATTTGAGACAGTAGTAGAAATTAAGGAGAAAACAGGTGTACAGATTTCGTTTGTTAATTTATCAGGCGGCGTTGGTATACCATATACACCAGACCAGGAACCAAATGACATTTATAAAATATCTGAGGGCGTAAAGAAAGCATATGATGAAATTTTAGTTCCTGCAGGTATAGATGTAGCTATTTATACAGAATTAGGAAGATATATGTTAGGACCTTATGGTTGCCTTGTTACAAAAGCAATTCATGAGAAACATACGCATAAAGAATATATTGGTGTAGATGCTTGTGCTGTTAACCTTATGAGACCTGCAATGTATGGAGCATATCATCATATTACTGTAATGGGCAAAGAGAATGAGCCTTGCGACCACAAATATGATATCACAGGTTCGCTTTGTGAAAACAATGATAAATTTGCAATTGATAGAATGTTACCAAAGATTGATATGGGCGATTTCCTTGTTATTCATGATACAGGTGCTCATGGTTTTGCAATGGGATATAATTACAATGGTAAATTAAAATCAGCAGAATTATTACTTAAGGAAGACGGAAGTGTTCAGATGATAAGACGTGCTGAAACACCAAAGGATTACTTTGCAACATTTGATTTTTCGGATATTTTAAAGTAAGTTGTAAATGATTTTAGTCTTATAATTTTATGAATGTTCACTAAATATTCATTTAAGTTGAGATGTCCGTCTATGACACACGCGTTCATATTAATTTATCTAGTACGAGTAAATCAAGTGTGTGGCATAGACGTAACATCACTTTAAGTATCATATATGCTATGAATACCGATAATTTAAAGAGTCGAAAATATAGTAGGGTAGATATTTATGGAATATAAATAAATATTGCTAAATAATATAAAAGCAGTAAAGAATACAGAGACATATATTTTTAATTAAATATATATTTCTGTTTTTTGTTACTCATTTTTTGGAACACTAAAAACTCGTTCGCATAAACAGGGTCTTGCCCTAAGAATAAAGAATGTCGCCTGCGACATTCTCCGCCTGTGGCGGG
>OLGY01000548.1_pt1 | contig 25181 bp, 20 predicted proteins | sample 1605951 | NCBI WGS metagenome assembly OLGY01 (sample SAMN03283280) | human gut metagenome | biome: human-associated habitat; material: feces | host: Homo sapiens | place: Peru | collected 2012
TCGCATAGCGTTAAGAAAAGTAAACAATCCGAAAAAAGAGGATGGAAATTTTATCTACCCTCTAAATTAGTGCGTATGCCATTGAAGATATTTTCAACTTTTTTAAAATTTCTTTCTTACTAAAACTTAATCTATCAAAAAATAGGGACTGTTGCAAATTTTACTCATTTGCGACAGCCCCACCTATTCATTTAGTCGGAAGTTTTTCTCACGAAGATATGAGTACAACTTGATTTTTCGTTTAGTTAATGTTATACTATAGGTAATCCTAATGAACGGAGTGCCGAAATGACTGTTAGCTATGATAAACTGTGGAAGTTGCTTATAGATAAGAAGATGAATCGAACCGATTTGAAAAACACGGCAGGAGTTAGCTTTAATGTTCTTGCCAAAATGAGCCGTAATGAATTTGTATCGTTAGAAAGTTTATGTAAAATTTGTACTGTCTTAGCTTGTGATATTGGAGATATAATGGAGTTTACTGAAAATGAAACTGCTTGATTTTGCTATTCAGACAACAAATAAATATATTGATGAAATGCCGAAGTCTCAAAGAAAAAAATATGGTCAGTTTTTTACGAGTAAAGAAACTGCTGTATTTATGGCTGAATTATTTGATGTGCCTGAGAACAAAACACGACTGCAAATTCTTGACGCTGGTGCCGGTTCAGGTATTTTATCGATTGCACTGATTGAGAGGCTACAAGAAATCCCTCAGTTACAATATGTCCACTTAGTCTGCTATGAAAACGATTCTAAAATTATTGAATTGTTAAGGACAAATCTACAATGGGTTAGGCAGCATACTACACTAACATTTGATTACGAGATTCGGGAAGATAACTATATTCTAAGCCAAATGCTTGAATATAATGAAATGATTTGTGCGGATCCGAATCCGATGAAATATGATATGGTAATCGGGAATCCGCCATATATGAAAATAGCAAAAGACGCTCCAGAGGCTAAAGCAATGCCAGATGTATGCTATGGTGCACCCAATCTATATTTTCTATTTGCGGCAATGGGAATGTTTAATTTAATCCCAAACGGCGAGTTGGTATATATCATTCCTCGTTCTTGGACATCAGGAGCTTATTTCAAAAAATTTCGTCAAAAGTTTTTGAACGATGGTGTCTTAGAGCATATCCACTTGTTTGTTAGCCGTGATAAAGTGTTTGAAAATGAGAGCGTGTTGCAGGAAACGATTATTATTAAAATGAAAAAGTCTACTGCAACTCCTGAAAATGTAACTATTACAACAACACAGAGTAATTGGGATTTTTCCAATAAAACGATTTTTGAAGCACCATATACTACAGTTGTTTCAGGCGAAGATACCTATGTTTATTTAGTTACAAATGGGCAAGAAGTAGAGACACTTAGGCTACTTAACAGATGGACAAATACATTGCCAAGTATTGGGTTGAAAATGAAAACGGGCTTAACCGTTGATTTTAGAAACAGAGAAGTTTTGCGTGATACAGCCGAAGATCAGGCAGTTCCTCTTTTCTATTCACAACACATACAAGATGGAAAAGTCATATTTCCTATAGGCAAGGAACACGAGTATATCGTTACAAATCAGTTGGGGTTATTACAGCCAAATGTAAATTACCTGTTTATAAAGAGATTTACTGCCAAAGAAGAACATAGGCGTCTGCAGTGTGGTGTGTATTTAGCAAGAAAATATCCCGATTACTCAAAAATAAGTACACAAAATAAAATCAACTTTATTTGCGGCTTAAAAGAATTGTCGGAATGTGTTGTTTATGGGTTATATGTATTATTTAATTCTACCCTGTACGATAGCTATTACAGGATACTAAACGGCTCTACACAGGTCAATTCTACGGAAATCAATTCTATGCCTGTTCCGTCTTTGGAGAGTATAGAACTGTTAGGCAAAGAATTGATAAAATTGCGGGATATGACCGAAATGGGCTGTGATAAAATTTTAATGAGTTTCATTTATGAACAAAGTCGAGGAAGCAAAAGAAATACTGAAAGAATTGCAAGTTCCAGTTAAACAACAGGCGGATTTGTGCTGTTTTGTTCTATTGGCAATGGCAGATATAAAAGGACAAGATTAATGGTCGGATGCCACAAATAGTTGGATTCGTATTCACGATGTTATCGCATATACAAAAGAAAACTATGACGTTACATATGCGGAGAACAGCCGAGAGACTTTCCGAAAACAGGCTATACACCATTTTAGAAATGCTGCATTTATTGAGGACAACGGAAAGGCAACCAACAGTCCTAACTATCGCTATCGTTTAACAGATGAAATGCTTTCTCTTATTCGTAGCTATGGAACAGCATATTGGGAATCAGAAAAGCAAAGATTTCTGCAATCTCACGAGACACTGATTGATCTATATGCGTCTAAGCGTACAATGAGAAAAATGCATGTTCGGATTAATGGTGAGGACTTTACTTTTTCACCCGGCAAGCACAATGAACTGCAAAAGGCGATTATTGAAGAATTTGCTCCTCGTTTTGCGCCAAATTCTGAGTGCCTTTATGTTGGTGATACTATAGAAAAGGACTTGGTAAAGAATGTAGCAAAGCTGCAAGAACTCGGATTTGCCATTACACTTCATGATAAAATGCCCGATGTTGTCCTCTATTCTGAAGAAAAGAATTGGTTATACTTCATAGAATCTGTTACTTCTGTTGGACCGATGGAGCCAAAACGAATAAAAGAAATTGAAGAAATGACTGCAGGCGTTACAGCAGGAAAGATTTATGTTACTGCGTTTCTTGATTTCAAGACCTTCAAAAAGTTTTCCGAAACACTTGCTTGGGAAACAGAGGTTTGGATTGCGGATATGCCCGACCATATGATTCATTTGAATGGGGACAAGTTTTTGGGTCCGAGATAGAATTCATTAAGAAAGAGAGGAAAAATAAATTGAATTTCACTCATTATGATCTGGGGAATCTTGATAAAGGACGAATTGTAGAAATCATCTTACAAGGAAATGCAGCAAATGTCCAGTTGCTAGATTCGTCCAATTTTAATAACTATAAAAATGGAAAACAATATCGATATATTGGAGGACTTGCCAAACAATCTCCTGTTCGCTTGCAAACAACACATTCTGGACATTGGCATATAGCTATAGATTTACGGGGATTACGAGGCAATGTGAGGAGTTCTGTTAGAGTACTTCCCACTGCACTACCAATAATAAATCAGCAACCTCTATCGTCGGTTCCATCTTTAATTCATAATCGGGGCTTTGGAATCGATTTCGATGTTGATGTTGACCCAGAGTACGATGTCTTTATCTCTCACGCTTCTGAAGATAAGGACGATGTTGTGCGTCCACTTGCCAACTCTTTAAGAGAAAAAGGTGTGAAGGTATGGTACGATGAGTTTGAAATGAAGATTGGAGATAGTTTGCGTAGGAAGATAGATAAGGGTCTTGCAAATAGTCGATTTGGAATAGTAGTGATTTCTAAGGATTTTATTAAAAAAGGATGGACTAATTACGAATTAGATGGCATTATAACAAAGGCTATTTCTGGAGAACAAGTTATACTTCCCATTTGGCACAATATTACAAAGAAAGAAGTGATTGATTTTAGTCCTTCATTGGCAGATAAATTGGCTCGTAATACTGCAATAAATACAATTGAGGAAATGTCTACAGAGATTGCAGAGTTAATTCTTTCCTAATGTGGAAAGCCATATTAGGTTCGTGTGAGAAATATAAAAGAAAATTTTGTAAGGAGTTTTAATTTTGGCTAAGAGTGCATTAGAAAAAAGCAATAGAAAAACAGCAACGAGAGGCTAAAAAATTGGCAGATAAACAACTCAGGGAGCAAAGGAAGCAAATACAGAGAGAAACAAATCGTCAAGTGGCGAGTACAATTGTAAATGGGCAACCAATTATAGGTGGAATGAGAATAATGGATCCATCATCGGAAGAAATTTTGAGATGCATTTTATCTGCATATGACGGAAATGAGAACCGTGTAGTGCGAGGAAATGATACTATTATTCCTACGGCATATCAGAGTTCTTTGTCTCTTGAATTTGAAAAGCTAAAGATGTACGGGATACTTACAAGTGTTTGTGTCTATATTAGTGCTGTTTGGGAAGTAACAATTGCACCTCAAGGACTTACATATTTTGAGGATAAAATTCAAGCAGAGGAAAAAGAAAAAATTATGCAGAAGTCATCAATAAACATTGGAAGTATTGTTGCAACGGGAAGCAATTTAATATTAGGAGATGCAGTCAATTCCAATCTATCAATTGATAACTCAATGCAACGAATAGAAGATGAAATTAATGAAAAAGGTGGGGAGGATTCTGAAAAATTAAAAGAATTATTAGATGAAGTAAAGGAACTTATTGAAAATATGCAAGAATCTCGCCACATTCCTAAAAACAAAAGTCTTTTTGAGAGGTTATCAAATCACCTTGAAAAGCACGGATGGTTTTATGGCGAAGTAGTAGGACTAATCGGAGCGGCAGCTATGCAAATGCTCCAAGGATAAATATTTTTCTAACGATATTGCTATTATCCGCAGTTGCAGAGCAAGCGTTATCAACAGTGATAACAAAATGATAACATTAGCTCATATAGGCAGGATAATATGGATACATCAAATAGTCAAAAGAACTATGAACACGACAAAGAACAATCTCTAAACAAAATTGATTAGTATTTGTCGAGTGGGAATAACAAACAGTAATGCCGAAAGCCTGTATTTATGCAGGTTTCCGGCTTTTGTTTTATTAAATGCTTTGCTCAATTTGTGTCGGAGTAAAGTTGAGCTTTTTGATAGAGAGTAGTATAAAAGAGAAGTGATAAAAGTGTTTAAGATTGCAATCTTACAAAAAAGAGCCATTAATGCGCAAATAGATAAGAATATTGAAAGTATCATTATGGCAATGAAAGAGGCTGCGGAAAACCATGCGGATATTCTTTTGCTGCCGGAATGTTTTGTCACAGGGTATGATTTGCCTATGTCATACGAAAAAAGCATTGCAGATGATGATATAAGAATTGCAATAATATGTGAGAATGCTAAAAAATATAAAATTGGTGTGGTACTCACTGCATTTACAAAAGGTAATAAGCAACCACAAAACTCAGCTTTTGTTATTAATAAGTCTGGCGATATTTTAATGAAATACTCTAAGGTTCATACTTGTGACTTTGCAGATGAAAGAAATGTTGAATCAGGGAAAGAGTTTAAGGTGTGTGATTTTGAAGGAATACAATTAGGTATTATGATTTGTTATGACAGAGAGTATCCCGAAAGTGCAAGAATACTGATGCTAAAAGGTGCTGAAGTTATTCTTGTCCCAAATGATTGTGGTTCTATGCAACCAAGAATCAGAGCACTTTCTACAAGAGCATATGAAAATATGGTTGCAGTTGCTATGGCGAATCCGAATGGAGATAATGCTGGATGTTCCTGTGCATTTAGTCCCATTTGCTGGGATAGAAATGGGAAATGTGTTGATAACACAGTTTTGCTGGCTGACGATAAGGCAGAGGGAATTTTATATGCGGAGTTTGATATGGAAGCTATTAGAGAATATAGGAATCGGGAAATGTTAGGAAACACATTTCGTAAGGTAGAAGCATACAGTCAGTTGTTAAGTAAAGAAATCAAGAAACCATTTATAAGGGATGGCCAGAATAGATAAATCAGAAGTAACAAGAGAAAATATTTTATCGAGGTTCAGATGTAGAATGTCAATTGCTCTATGTAATGGGTGATATGGAGGCGGATATCAGAACACATCATATTCATATTGTAAAATGGAACGGAACTGATAGATATCAATGCAACTGTTGCCACGAAACATTTACAGAAGAAATACCTTTCAAATATCCCGGAACACGGATAACATACCGAGCAGCAAACTGGATCAAGGAATTTTTGCAGCAAAAAAATCGTGATGAACCAATATAAACAAATAAACCCCAAAACACACGATTAAATGTGCCTTGGGATTTGTTTCTTTATATGGTTTTAATAAGATTTAGAGAGATATTTAAAATCTTTATTTTTTACTGTTTTCAATTGCTTCATCAATAAGTTTATTAAGTTGCTTTGCTTGTGATGATGAAGTTATTCCACCAACAATTGGTTGACCTACAATATTTCCATTTTTATCAACTACATATGTTGTTGGATATGAATAAAGACCTGAAGCAAATTTACCGGCCTCACTGTTTGAATCAAACCAAATATTTTTGTAGGTAATACCCTTTTTAGTCAAAACATCCTTAGCCTCAGATATAGCAGTCTTGTCACCGTCAAGAGTAAATGAGTTAATACCTATAACGGTACCACCTTTTTCTGCAAGTTCTTTATTAAGCTTTTCCAAATCGCCAAGTTCACCTACACAAGGATTACAAGTAGTAAACCAAAAGTTAATAACAGTTACATTGTTAGATGAGAAGATGTCATCACTGTTAACATCATTTCCGTCAAGGTCCTTACCCTTAAAGCTTGGAAACTTAGTAAGTTCGCTATTGTCACTTACCATACCTGCACTTTCAGCGTCAATACTGTCACCCTCGCTCGGCTTACTGCCACAGCCCGGATATTTTTGTTCTAAAATTGTGAGTTTACCCTCAATTTCTTTAATTTGATTTGCACCGTCTTTAAGAATTTTCAACTCATCTGCAGTAAACTTATCTTTACCGTTTTCAATAGTATTGAGCAAAAAGTCGCCATAATTTGTTCCGTCTTCAATCATAGGAGTGTCCTTATTTGCTGACATAAACACTTTTTCCCAAAGCTGTGAATTACTTGTAAAAATTTCATTTTCTTTTTGCATAAGCTTTTGATAAAGTGCAGTTGCATCATCTAAATTGCTTGGTTCACTTTCCATTAAATTTGAAATATCAGCAGTATTATTTGACTGAGATTTGTCGTTATTTTTAGTTGTTGAACAAGCAACAAGGCTAAACATAAGCACTAAAACCATAAGTATAGTTAATATTTTTGATTTTTTCATAATTATTATTCCTCCGTTGTTATATCTTTGTTGTTATTTGTTTTAATATCTGTTTTATTATTTTCTTTTACAGTGTTGCAAAGATTTTTTTCAGGCATACCAAATCCGTAGTGAAAGCTTATTGCATCAGTAGGACAAGCAGTTATACACTTACCACAACGAATACACTCAGTGCTGTTTGGTGTTTTTACTACATCAACATCCATTTTACACGCTCTTGCACATTTGCCACAAGACACGCATTTATGCTTATCAACCTTTATTCCAAGCAACGACACCTTGTTCATCAATGCATAAAAAGCACCGAGTGGACAAATCCACTTGCAAAACGGACGATAGAAAACCACACTCAGTACAACTACAATAATCAAAATAATAAGCTTTTGAATAAATTTACTTCCTAAAGCCGAGCGTATACCCTCATCAATAGCAGACAATGGAATTGCACCCTCAAGCACACCCTGTGGGCATATATATTTACAAAAGAACGGGTCGCCCATTCCAACATCATTAACCACAAGTACAGGCAGCAATATAACCGTCACCAGCAAGATGATATATTTTAAATATGTTAAAGGCTTTAGTTTTTTTGTTGAAAGCTTTTTACACGGTATTTTATTAAGCAAATCTTGAAGCCAACCAAACGGACACAAAAAGCCACAAATAAATCGACCAAGCAACACGCCAAGCAAAATTAAAAATCCTGTTACATAATAGGAAAACTTAAATTTTGATGAGCCTACAACAGCCTGAAACGAGCCGATTGGACACGCACCTGACGCAGCAGGACAAGAGTAGCAATTTAGCCCCGGTACGCACACAGCCTTGCCATTGCCCTGATATATTCCGCCTTTAAAAAAATTAGGTAAATGAATATTTGTCAAAAGCGTTGCACCTGCCTGAATACAAGTACGAAAACGGCTTAAAAGCTTTGAAACATTCTTTTTTCTTTTATCCAATTCCAATACACTCCAAGCATAATCTTATTGCTTTGCTAAGCACGGTGTCTGCCTCACCACGCATTGCTCCATAGCACAGCATAACCACTCCGGCAACAAGGAAACCGATTTGAAATATTGCTTTTTTTACTTTGAACAATTTAACCACTCCCTTCATCTTTAGCCTTATTATATCACGAACGATATAAAATCCTTGTTAAGAAAGAAATTTAACAAAGATTTTATTTTTTTGTGTTATAATTTGTGTTATAATCTATAATAAAGATATTTAACCAATAATACAAGTGTTAGGAGATATTTATGCATATTTTAGTTGTTGAAGACGAGGTTGCCCTTTGTGACACAATCGTAAGAAGTCTTAAGCGTCTTGCTTATAGTGTTGATTATTGCTATGACGGTCAAAAGGCATTAGATATGCTTAGTGTTGAAAGTTTCGACCTTGTTGTGCTCGATTTAAACCTCCCTAATGTTGACGGAATGACGGTATTAAAAACTCTGAGGCAAACAGACATTGACACAAAGGTTTTAATTTTATCGGCTCGTTGTGAGGTTGCAGACAAGGTTTTAGGATTAGATGAAGGTGCAAATGATTATTTAACAAAACCATTTCACTTAGATGAGCTTTCGGCAAGAATACGAAACCTTACCCTTAGAAAGTTCACTCAAAACGATATTGTTTTAAAATGTTCAAATCTTTCATTTAACACAAAAACACGCAAAGCAGATGTAAATGATGAAGAATTATCTTTAACTCGCAAGGAAACAGGAATACTTGAATATCTAATGTTAAATCAAGGCAGACCTGTAAGTCAAGAGGAGTTGATTGAACACGTATGGGACAGCAGTGTTGACAATTTCAGCAACTCAATAAGAGTGCACATTTCATCATTAAGGAAAAAGCTTCGTAATGCATTAGACTATGACCCTATTCACAACCGTATAGGCGAGGGCTATGTAATGGAGGAGAAAAAATGAAAAAACTTTCTTTACAATGGCGAATAACCTTAATGACCACAGTTTTAATTTGCATAACTTGTGTGCTAATGAATTGTTTAATCGGTTATTCAGGCAAACGATATATGGATTCAATAGGCAACGGAATATCAGCATATAGTGAAATTGATAAAGGAAAACCGAGTTCATTTAATCCGGAAAATAAAAATCTCGACAGTGAGCTTACCATTATTATCAGTGGTGCACAAGATTCATTCAATACTACTAATTGGTACATAACAATTGCCGTAAGCGTACTTGGTGGTATACTTGCATATTTTGTCAGTGGTCGTGCCTTAAAGTCGCTAAAAAGTTTTGCCTCTCAAGTAGAGAATGTACAGCCCAACAATTTGGCAGATATGAAAATTAGCGACGATGTTTTGCCGGAATTTAAACAGTTTTGTCAATCATTTAACAATATGCTTGACCGACTCGACAACGGTTTTGCTGCTCAACGGCAATTCACAGGAAATGCAGCGCACGAGTTAAGAACACCACTTGCCTTAATTCAAGCACAGATTGAACTTTTTTCTGTTGAGCACCCAAATATGAGCAACGATACAGCAGAATTTCTTGCACTGCTACAAGAGCAAAACGAAAGAATGTCACAAATGACAAAAACTCTGCTTGAAATGAGTGAACTTCGTACAGTTGAGTGCAAAGATACAATAGAAATTGCCCCTATGATTGAAGAAATATTTACCGACCTTGCTCCCCTTGCAGAAAAAAAGAATATTCGCCTTGAATACAACGGCAATGGTATGATGATAGGCAGTGACACCTTAATTTATCGTTTATTATTTAATTTAACTGAAAACGCAATACGCTACAACAGAGAAAATGCTTCTGTAATTATAACTGTTGACGAAAAGAATAATCAGCTTTATATACGAGTTAAAGATAACGGTTATGGTATACCCGAGCAGTACAGAGAAAGTATCTTTCAACCATTTTTCCGTGTTGATAAATCTCGTAGCAGAGCATACGGCGGTGTAGGTCTTGGACTATCACTTGTATGGGAAATTGCACTTTTGCACAACGGTACGGTAAAAGCTGAAAAGAGCGACAAAAATGGAACAGTAATGCTTGTAACACTTCCAAAAAAACAAACAAATAATTGATTATTAAGTTTTATATAAATGTTTTAGATAAATTTGATATAAATATTATTTGTTATGGCTCTATTACAAGATGTTTTGGCTTGGTTGCCGGATTGGATTTTATTCTTGTAAGCGAGTACGGTGAAAATTGTTCAAATCCTGAAATTGTCATATATAAAAGAAGATAAATATTTTTAAAAAGCAAAATATGTAAAGATATTCACTGTTCTGTTAATTACGGTTATGTACCCGGTGTAATTGCACCGGAAGGTGAGGAGCATAACTCTTATATTTTAGGCTTGAATTATCCGCTTAAATCATTTAAAGGAAAAGTAATTGTGATTGTTCATCGTAATGATGATATAGAGGAAAAATGGATTGTTACACCTGAAAACATTTCTTTTACTAAAGAAAAAATTATGCGGCAGATTAAATTTCAAGAAAAATATTTTGACAGCAATATAATTATGTAAAAGATCGTAATACGAAAAATTCCCGTAATGCAGATTAATGCATTGCGGGAATTTATTTAGTATTCATTTTCGTTATATTCACTTTTACCTGTCTTATAGTCGATAGTTACATTTGGCTGGACATTGTAGCAGTATACGCACAATGTTACACCCTCGCCTTTATCTTCAACGGATTTTGCCTCAATTAATACTCCTTTGGCAACAAGGTCGTCATTTTCAAAAACAGGAGTTACACGGTAAAGTGCGTGATTACCGGTTGTTTTTACATAATTTGCAACCATCTTTTCAAAGGGCAGCATACCCGTTACATTCAGGTATCTTGTTCCTGTTATCAAATTCTTTTCATTTGCATTTTCGCCCGTAAGCTGATAGGCGATAAGGTGACAGCGATTGTACAGATATTTTCCGTCAATAAAGTCATATTTTACTGTTTGCCAGCCTGACGGTTTAATTCTGCCTATCTGACCTCTCTCTTCTGTCGGCATTATATCTGTACCAACGCAGGCATAGGCAGTGCCGCACCTTCCCAATTCGTCTAAATCCGCATAGTATTCAAATGATGATGTTGTGTAATCGTCATCACTGAAATACGGTTCGTTACCGTTTATTTCTATAAAAGCAGAACCTGAATAATCGGGAATATCTTTAAGGGAGATAATTTCGTCTTTTGCAGTATTTTCTGTCGGCTGATTGTTTATAATTAAAATCACCGCAAAACAGCATAGCAATGCAAGTGCGGTCGGAACAGTAATTTTTGTGGTTTTTCGTTTTTTAGTTTTCATAATTACCTCAATTATAATGTTATGTAATTATTATAATTGAGGTAATTGCATTTTTCAAGTTTTCAGTTGACAAAAAATTTGCGTGTAAAGTATAATTAAAAGTGTAAGGTGTGTTATGCATTTTATAATATTCAAAAGGGAGTTGTTACTATGAAAATTCTTGTTACCGGCGGAACAACATTTGTTAGTAAATTTACTGCGGAATATTTTCTCAAAAGAAATAATGAAGTGTATGTTATTAACAGAAACAGCAGAGCGCAATTAGACGGAGTTCATCTGATTAACTGTGACAGAATGAATTTAAAAAACTTGTTAAAAGATAAACATTTTGATTTAATTATTGATGTTACAGCTTATAATAAGGCTCACATAGAAAGTTTGCTGAATTCCGGTGTTACATTTGATGATTATATTTTCATAAGTTCAAGCGCAGTATATCCTGAAACTAACAGTCAGCCTTTTACAGAGAAACAAACTTGTGGTAAAAATTCTGTATGGGGTGATTACGGTGTTAATAAATTAATGGCAGAGAACTACTTACTTGAACATTGTACTAATGCATATATTTTAAGACCTCCATATTTTTATGGAATTTATGAAAACCTTTACCGTGAAGCATTTCCTTTTGACTGTGCCGAAAAAGGCAGAAAGTTTTATATTCCGCAAAACGGTGATATGAAGTTACAGTTTTATAATGTATCTGATTTATGTAAATTTATAGAATTAATTATTAAAAAGAAACCTGACAATCATATATACAATGTCGGAAACAGTGATATAATTACTGTTAAGGAATGGGTTAAACTTTGTTATAAAGCAGTAGGAAAAATACCTGAATTTGTAGAAGTAGATAAATCTGTTCAACAGAGAGATTATTTTTGCTTTTATGATTATGAATATATTCTTGATGTTAAAAAACAAAATGAACTTATGCCAACAACAATTCCACTCGAAGTTGGTTTAAAAGAAGAATATGAATGGTATAAAAATAATTATAACAGTGTTTATAATAGAAAACCTTATATCGAATTTATAGATAAAAATTTAAAATAGCAATAACAGAGATACAAAAGGGTGTTACTGTGCAAGGAGCACCCTTTTGTATTTGTGTTACTTTAATGTTTACCAAACCTTGCAAATGCCATTTGCTTGTGATAATATAAAAACAGAAAATCAACTGAGGGTTTAAAAATGAGTGTTATCGGCAAGCAAATTAAAAAAATATTGTACTAAAAAAGGACTTACGCAAGAACAGTTCAGTCAGTTGTTAGGTGTTACAACGCAAGCTGTGTCAAAGTGGGAGAGAGGCGGCACGCCTGATGCCTAATTATTGCCTGACATATCGCAGGCGCTTGGTGTAAGTATTGATGCATTGTTCGGTCGTGAAGAACAAAGATTAACAGCATCGCTTGCATTACAGATTTGTCAGATGAAAAACGAGAACGCATATCGTTATGCTTTTAGAATTTGCCGGGCGATAGAAATCGGATTTATGCAAGATATTTCTGCGCTTGACGATTTTTTAAATAAATTTATAGGATGTTTGACTATAACTACCGATAAACGGATTATTTCGCAAAAATGATGCAGGACGGCGGTATAGCAACCGCTATGGTAATAATAAAGAATTTAAAAAGGGGAAACATTATGCCAATTGTTAACGATTTAAATAATTATGCCAAAGAAGAGCTTGAGTATTTTGATGTAAGGCGGCAAAATGAAGAAAATGCAGCCATTGAAAAGTCGGTTTTTAATACGAAATTTGATTTGAACTATGATTTTAACGGATTTTTCGTTATTATACCAATTATAGTTATCGGCTTGATTCCTGTCGCAAAAATTTTGATACGGGAGGCGATTACTTCTTCCGTTAATCATACGCCTTTTACTTTAAGTACTGTTCAAATTCTGATAATAAGCATATTGAGCACTGCAATATTTTTTGCTATAGCTTTACTTATATGTTTAAAACTAAAAAAATGCCCGAGTGTACAGACGAGCTATCTTTATTATAAAGATGAACCGTATCATTATGATCAGATTAATTACATAAAGGTGAGCAGGATTAAAACCGCTAAAATTTATGTCAACGGCAAAAAACTTGTAGGTGTTTCTAGTTGGTGTGATAATTACAATTCACTGATTGTATGGGCAAAGAAATGTCACATTCCGGTGCTTGCCCCCAATAAAAAGTCTAATTCGTCTAACAGTTTGGATTTAAACGCATTGAGTAATAATATTTCAATGATAGTTGCGGTTGTTGTATTCGCAATTATGATGATCGGTGCGGCAGTTGTTTTTATTAATTCTATTTCTTGATTTTTATTAAAAGTACGGGGATAAATCTATGCTGTTTAATAGTCTTTTGTGCAAGTAAAAGGTTGATACTTTTTATTAAGGTCTTAAATATTAAGTATATTACGCATTATAAAAGGGTGCTGTCCATATGGAAAGCACCCTTAAATTTATTTAGTTAGCTTGTACTAAAATTAATACAAAGATTAAGCCTTAGGGCCTGCCTCTACGAGAGCCTTACCTGCCTCGTTGCCTTCGTACTTAGCAAAGTTCTTAACAAAACGAGCTGCAAGATCCTGTGCCTTTGTTTCCCAATCTGCAACATTTGCATATGTGTCGCGTGGGTCGAGAATAGCAGGATCTACGCCTGGGAGCTCTGTTGGAACTTCAAAGTTGAAGTGAGGAATTGTCTTTGTAGGAGCCTTTGTGATAGAACCATCGAGAATAGCGTCAATGATACCTCTTGTATCCTTAATAGAGATACGCTTGCCTGTGCCGTTCCAACCTGTGTTTACGAGGTAAGCCTTAGCACCGCTCTTTTCCATCTTCTTAACGAGCTCTTCAGCATACTTTGTTGGGTGAAGCTCAAGGAAAGCCTGACCGAAGCAAGCAGAGAATGTTGGAGTTGGCTCTGTAATGCCACGCTCTGTACCTGCGAGCTTAGCTGTAAAGCCTGAGAGGAAGTAGTACTTTGTCTGCTCAGGAGTAAGGATTGATACAGGCGGAAGTACACCGAAAGCATCTGCTGAAAGGAAGATTACATTCTTAGCAGCAGGAGCTGAAGATACAGGACGAACAATGTTCTCAATGTGGTTGATTGGGTAAGATACACGAGTGTTCTCTGTAACTGTCTTGTCGCTAAAGTCAATTTTACCGTCCTTATCTACTGTTACGTTCTCAAGAAGAGCATCTCTTCTGATTGCGTTGTAGATGTCAGGCTCTGACTCTTTGTCAAGGTTAATAACCTTAGCATAGCAGCCGCCCTCGAAGTTAAATACACCGTTGTCGTCCCAACCGTGCTCGTCATCACCGATGAGAAGTCTTTTAGGATCTGTTGAAAGTGTAGTTTTACCTGTACCTGAAAGACCAAAGAAGATAGCTGTGTTCTCGCCGTTCTTATCTGTGTTAGCTGAACAGTGCATTGAAGCAATACCCTTAAGTGGGAGGTAGTAGTTCATCATTGAGAACATACCCTTCTTCATCTCGCCGCCGTACCATGTGTTTACGATAACCTGCTCACGGCTTGTGATGTTGAACATTACAGCTGTTTCAGAGTTAAGACCGAGCTCCTTGTAGTTCTCAACCTTAGCCTTTGATGCGTTGTAAACAACGAAATCAGGCTCAAAGTTCTCAAGCTCTTCAGCAGATGGCTTGATGAACATATTTGTTACAAAGTGAGCCTGCCAAGCAACCTCAACGATGAAACGAACTGCCATTCTTGTATCATGGTTAGCGCCGCAGAATGCATCTACAACATAAAGCTTCTTGTTTGAAAGCTCTTTCTTAGCAAGCGCTTTTACAGCTTCCCAAGCTTCCTGTGTTGCAGGATGGTTGTCGTTCTTGTATTCGTCAGAAGTCCACCATACAGTGTCCTTTGAATTCTCGTCCATAACGATGAACTTATCTTTAGGTGAACGGCCTGTGTAAATACCGGTCATAACATTAACTGCGCCAAGCTCAGTTTCACGTCCAACCTCATAGCCTTCCAAATCAGCCTTTGTTTCCTCGTTAAAGAGTTCGTCATAGGAAGGATTGTGGATAATTTCAGTAGTACCGGTAATACCATACTTAGTTAAATCAATCTTTGCCATTTCAGTATCAACCTTTCTGTTTCTTAAATTACATAGTATCAGAGTTTGCGGTGAGTTGTAATTACCAAACAATCTACACTGCAATAACCTATGTTCGTTAGTATTTTAGCATAATTTTCTACCCTCGTCAAGCCAATTGCCAATTAATTTGGTCGGTTTTGTCATATTGTGGTTTATTCGACATTAACACTGTATTTGTATATTGATAAGAGGTGTAAAAAGTGCTATAATATTGTATTATAAGCAGGTTTATTCTGTATATTCAGCACTTTAAAAAGCAAAGAAAATTTACCGTTACGGGAGGATATTATGAGCCTTGTTGAATTTAAAGATGTTTACAAAATATATAAAATGGGTGAAGTGACTATTAACGCTGTTGAGGGTGTTTCTTTTAATATAGAGCAGGGCGAGTTTTGCGTGGTAGTCGGTGCATCGGGTGCAGGCAAGACAACCGTACTTAATATTCTCGGCGGAATGGATACCTGTACAAAAGGCAGTATTATTGTCGGCGGCAGAGATATAAGCAAGCTGAAAGACAAACAGCTTATTGAATACAGACGGTTTGACATTGGTTTTGTATTTCAGTTTTATAACCTTGTGCCTAACCTTACCGCAAAAGAAAATGTAGAGCTTGCAACGCAGATAAGTAAAAATCCGATGGACAGTACAGAGGCGCTTGAAAGCGTCGGACTTTCACAGCGCAGTGCAAACTTTCCCGCTCAACTTTCGGGCGGTGAACAGCAGAGAGTTTCTATTGCAAGAGCACTTGCCAAGCGACCTAAACTTTTACTTTGCGATGAGCCGACGGGTGCGCTTGACTATAACACTGGCAGACAGATTTTAAAACTTTTGCAGGAAACCTGCCGAAAAGAAAATATGACGGTAGTTCTCATAACCCACAATTCAGCAATTACCCCAATGGCAGATCATATTATAAAGATGAGAAGCGGCAGGGTAATTATGGATGTTCACAATGATGAACCTAAAAATGTTGAAGAAATCGAATGGTAATTCATATTTTCTGCGAAAGGGGAGAGGACATTGACTAAAACCCTGTTAAAAAATACTTTCAGAGAAATTGCAAATTCTAAAGCAAGGTTTATTTCTATACTTGCGATTATTGCACTCGGTGTTGGATTTTTTGCCGGAATCAAAGCTACGGTTCCGTCAATGTACAATATGGCAGACGAATATTATTCTCAATCCAATCTTATGGATTACAGGCTTGTATCTACTGTCGGATTTGATAAAGATGATGTAAAAGCGGTTGAAAATCTTGACAATGTAACCGATGTTATGCCGTCGTATTTTGCCGACCTTGTTTTAAAATCAAACGGAAACGGCGGTAACGGCAAGGTTATAAGAGTATCCGCTGCACCTAAAAGTTATAACAATAATAAAACTCTTAATACATTAAACATAAAAGAGGGAAGACTACCCGAGAAAAAGGGTGAAATCCTTGTTGAATACGGCAGTGTCGGCAGCAGTGATTATAAAATCGGCGACAAGGTTGTATTTGGAAGTGAAAGCGGAGAATCTAATGCACTTGATATGGTAGATACGCTTGAATATACTGTTGTCGGTAAAGTGGAATCACCTATGTATATTTCGTATCAGCGTGGCTCTACTACAATCGGCAACGGCAATATTGCAGCATTTATGTATATTTATCAGGATGATTTTGTAACCGAAAGATATACGGAAATGTATGTGAAAACCGTTTTTTCTGACGGCGACGGTTCAGTCTTTGATGACGAATACGAAAAAGACATTGAAAGCTTTACAACTGTTCTTGAAAATACCGCCGATTTACGCTGTGAGGCATTTGATAAAGATGTTATAGGCAAAGCAAAACAGGAACTTGAGGACAGTAAAAACGATTATGAAACCGAAAAATCCGAGGCTCTTACAAAACTTGATGATGCAAAAACAACTTTAGATAATTCGGAAAAAGAATATACAGATAAGATTTCAGATGCACAATCGCAACTTGACACAGCCAAAAAGAAGATAGATGACGGAAAAAGTCAGCTTGAAACTGCTAAAAAAGAATACGAAAACGGCATTGCGACAGGTGAAAGCGAACTTTCTTCTGCACAGGCGGAACTTGACAGTGCAAAAGCCGAATATAATGCAGGTGTTGAAGAATATAATTCAAAAATCAGCATAGCGGAAGAAACTCTTGCCAAAAAAGAAGATGAATTCAATGCCGCAAAAAGTGAATTTGAAAACAATCAAAAGCCGCAGCTTGAAACCGCAATAGCAACTTGCAAATCACAGATTGAGGCTTTACAGGCACAAATTGAGGTTACAGAGGACGAAACCGCTCGTGCTGTATTGCAGGAACAGCTTACACAGGTTCAGGCAGTTTTAGCAGATTGTGAAACAAAACTTGCTATGGCGCAAGAACAGCTTGATACGGCAGAACAACAGCTGAACAACGGAAAACAAGAGCTTGAAACACAAAAAGCGGAAGGACAGGCACAGCTTGACTATGCACTTGCTCAAATTCAGAGTGCAGAACAGCAGATTGCGGACGGACAAGCACAGCTTGAAAGTAAAAAAACAGAGGGACAAGCTCAAATATCGCAGGCTGAAACCGAACTTGCGACAGCACAGGAAAAATATGACAACGGAAAGTCCGAACTTGAGGAGCAGAAAATAAGCGGCAGACAAAAGCTTGATGACGGTTGGAAAGAATACAACGATTCAAAAGCCGAGGCTGATGATAAATTTAAAGAGGCAGAACAAAAAATTGCCGACGCACAGGAAGAAATAGACGCTATAGCCGATCCCGAGTGGTATGTGTTTGACAGGTCGGATAATCCGGATTATTCAGACTTTGGACAGAATGTTGAGCGACTCGGTGCGGTAGCAACGGTATTCCCAATGTTCTTTTTACTCGTTGCGGTTTTGGTTTGTGTAACCACAATGTCAAGACTTGTAGAGGAAAAGCGTAAAGAAATCGGAATATTAAAAGCACTCGGCTACAATAACTTAAGCATAATAATGAAATTTGCGATTTATGCGGTTCTTGCAGGTGTAATCGGTTGCACCGTTGGCGTATTAATAGGCATAAATACACTGCCGTATATTATTTATAATGCATATCAGATTATGTATTATATGCCTGACATCAGCATTGTACCTGATGCACAGAGTATTATACTCGGTACGCTTGCCGCCGTACTTTGTACATTGCTTGTTTCTGTAATAGTATGTGTAAGAGAATTAAGCCAGAGCTGTGCAAAAATTCTAAGACCTAAAACTCCGAAAGCAGGCAAGAGGATACTGCTTGAGAGAATTACTCCGATATGGAAACATATGAATTTTTCCGCAAAGCTGACTACAAGAAATATTTTCAGATATAAATCAAGAATGTTTATGACAATCATAGGCATTGCAGGCTGCACGGCTTTGATAGTTGCGGCATTCGGACTTAAAAACAGCTTTATTCCGATTTCCGATACACAGTTTAGCGAAATATTCAAATATAATGCGGTTGTTATTCCTAAAGAAGGCGGAACTGCCGAACAGCTTGATTATCTGAAAAATGCAATAAACAATACGGGCGACGCAGCGTCAATTATGCTTGCAGGTCAGCAGGAAGTTGTTGTAAAGAAAAATAATGTTGTAAAAGATGAAAGCACTTATCTTACGGTAATGGAGGATCCGCAGAGATTTTCGGAGGTTACAGAACTTAGAACAAGGGGCGACAAAAAGCACCTTGATATTACCGATGATTCCGTAATGATAAATGAAAAAATGGCGAACGAATTGTCTGTCAAAGTCGGTGATACCGTAAATGTAACTGTTGATGATAAAACCGCAGAACTTACAGTAGGCGGAATTTATGAACAGTATATAAAGAATTATGTGTTTATTTCTCCTAAACTTTACAGCGAAAAATTCGGAGAAGAACCGCAGTTTAATATGGCACAGGTTGTACTGAAAAATCCTGACGAACAGACTGCGTTCGGTGAAAAAATGCTGACGAATGATAAAGTAGCGGGTGTAACCTATCTTTCATCAGGTATGGGTGAAATTGAAGATATGCTCAATTCGCTTAATATGGTTGTGCTTGTTATGATTATTTGTGCAGCGGCACTTGCGTTTGTAGTGCTTTATAATCTTACAAATATTAACATTGCAGAGCGTGTGCGTGAAATCGCAACTTTTAAAGTGCTCGGATTTTACAGCAGAGAAACCTCAAGCGTTATTTATAAAGAAAATATCGTGCTTACTCTCGGAGGTATTCTTTCGGGACTTGTTCTCGGTATTTTCCTTACAAGATTTATTATTCAGACCGTTGAGGTTGACAATATAATGTTTGGCAGAGATATTTTGCCTACATCATTCGTTTTTGCGGCTTTGCTGACATTTGCATTTGCTTTGATTGTGAATTTTGCAATGGGATTTAAGATTAAAAAAGTAAATATGGTTGAAAGCCTTAAGAGTGTTGAATAAACGGTGCCGCACATTATTTGTGCGGCATTGTCTGAAAAAGATAGAATTTTTGAAATAAAAATCACTTAAAATATTGATTGCTTAGGCAAATTGTGGTATAATACAAAAGAATAGGCAATTTAGCACAATATCAGTGAAAGGAACTGTAGATATATGATAAAAGCTAATCAGTATCGCACCGTAACTTGCGGTGAGTTAAGAGAAGAAAATATCGGACAGGAAGTTCGTGTAGCAGGCTGGGTTGAAAATATCCGTGACCACGGCGGCGTAATGTTCCTTGACATTCGTGATCAGTACGGTGTTCTTCAGGTAGTAGTTCACAATGACGAGTTACTTAAGGGTATTAACAAAGAATGTACCGTAACATTGAGCGGTAAGGTAGTTAAGAGAGATGAAGAAACTATCAACTCTAAGATTGCTACCGGTTATGTTGAGGTACACACAGATGATATTACCGTTCTCGGTAAATGTAAAAATGTTCTTCCTTTTGAGGTTGCAACATCAACAAATACTTCAGAGGAAGTTCGCTTAAAGTATCGTTTCCTCGACCTTCGTAATCAGAAGGTGCATAATAACATTATGCTCCGTTCACAGATTATAACATTCCTCCGTGCAAAAATGAACGAGATGGGATTTAATGAAATTCAGACACCGATTCTTTCAACTTCATCACCGGAAGGAGCAAGAGATTATCTTATTCCGAGCCGTAAGCACAAGGGCAAATTCTATGCTCTTCCGCAGGCTCCGCAGATTTTCAAACAGCTCCTTATGGTTTCTGGTTTTGACAGATACTTCCAGATTGCACCATGTTTCAGAGATGAGGATGCAAGAGCAGACCGTTCGCCGGGCGAGTTCTATCAGCTTGACTTTGAAATGGCTTTTGCCACACAGGAAGATGTATTTGCGGTTGCAGAAGAAGTTCTTTACGAAACATTCACTAAGTTTACAGATAAAGAGGTTTCAAAGCCTCCGTTTGTCCGTATTCCATACGCTGAAAGTATGTTAAAGTACGGTACAGACAAGCCTGATCTCCGTAACCCACTCGTTATCGTTGAAATCAGCGATATGTTTGAGGAAACAGACTTCAAGCCATTCCTTAAAAAGACAGTTCGTTCTATCAATGTTCTGGGTGCTGCTAAGCAGTCTAAGAGCTGGTTTAAGAAGATGGAAGAATTTGCACTTTCTATCGGAATGAAGGGTCTCGGTTATGTTAAGGTAAGAGATGATATGACATTTGACGGTCCTATCGATAAGTTTCTTAAAGAGGGCGACAGAGAGGAGCTTATTAAGCGTAATAATTCTAACGCAGGCGATGTTATTTACTTTATCGCAGATACAGAAAAGGACGCTCCAAAGCTTGCAGGTCAGATTCGTACAGAGGTTGCTACCCGTCTTGACCTTATTGACAAGTCAAAGTTTGAGATGTGCTTTATCGTTGACTTTCCAATGTATGAGCATGACGAAACCACAGGTCAGGTAATATTTACACACAACCCATTCTCCATGCCACAGGGCGGTATGGACAGCTTGCTTCATAAGAACCCCGATGATATTCTTGCTTATCAGTACGATATCGTGTGCAACGGTGTTGAGCTTTCATCAGGTGCTGTTCGTAACCACGACCTTGACATTATGATTAAGGCTTTCGAGATTGCAGGATATACCGAAGATGAGCTTAAATCTAAGTTCTCTGCTCTCTACAACGCATTCCAGTACGGTGCTCCGCCACATGCAGGTATGGCTCCGGGCGTTGACAGAATGATTATGCTCATTACTGAGGAAGAGAACATAAGAGAGGTTATTGCTTTCCCAATGAACTCAAATGCTCAGGATCTTCTCCTCGGTTCACCTGGAGAGGTAACAGAGCAGCAGCTTCGTGAAGTTCACATTAAATTAAGATAACTTCATATATACTCAAAGGGCGAGTTGTTTTTATAACTTGCCCTGATTCTGTTTATACAAAGGATGGTTTTTATGGTAACAAGAGAAGATGTTGAAAACATTGCGTTGCTTTCAAAGTTGTTCGTTCCCGAAGAGGAGCTTGACAGCCTTACACAGTCAATGCAGGAAATTATAGATTTTGCCGATACAATCAATAATGCTCCCACAAGCGGTGAGAGCTTTGACAACATAAACAACCTTTCAAATGTATTTCGTGAGGATGTTGTGGTTGAGTCATATGACAGCGAGGAAATTTTGAAAAATGCCCCTGAACAGGCAGAGTCACATTTCCTTGTCAGAGGCAGAGAATAAGAGGTGTAAAAATGGGTAGTATTGCAAAAATTCACGAAATGCTTGTTTCCAAGCAGGTTTCGTGTACGGAGCTTACTAAAAGCTATCTTGAAGAAATAGAAAAATCAAACGGCGAGCTTAACGCTTATGTAAATGTAACTCCCGATACAGCGCTTGAAACCGCAAAGACTGTTGACGAAAAAATTGCAAAGGGCGAAGAAATCGGTATGCTCGAGGGTGTTCCGATGACATTGAAAGATAACCTTTCCACAAAGGACATTGAAACTACTTGCTGTTCTAAAATCCTTAAAGGTTACAAGCCGATTTATAATGCAACTGTATGGGAGAATCTTTCTGCACAAAATGCAGTTATGCTCGGTAAAACAAATATGGACGAATTTGCAATGGGTTCTTCGTGTGAAACTTCATGCTTTGGCGGTGCAATGAATCCGTTTAACACAAAGTATGTATCCGGCGGTTCATCAGGCGGCGTAGCAAGCGCTGTCGGCGCAAACATTGCAGCATACGGACTTGGTTCTGATACAGGCGGTTCTATCCGTCAGCCTGCAAGTTTTTGCGGTATCGTAGGTCTTAAGCCGACATACGGCAGTGTATCCCGTTACGGTCTTATCGCTTATGCAAGCTCACTTGACCAAATTGGACCTATCACAAAGAGCGTTGAAGATGCGTCTATTGTATTTGATGCAATTTCACAGTATGACGAAAAAGACAGCACTTCAAAGGGTAATGTCGGCGGCGCAACTTACGGAAAGCTCAACAATGACATCAAAGGTATGAAAATCGGTATTGCCCGTGAGTATCTTGACGGTATTCGTGACGATGTTAAAGAGGCAGTTCTCAATGCCGCAAAAGTTTATGAATCACTCGGTGCAGAAATAGTGTATTTTGATATGCCCGCACTTAAGTTTGCTCTTCCTGTTTATTACATTATTGCCTGTGCAGAGGCATCTTCAAACCTCGGCAGATACGACGGTATTCGTTTTGGTTATAAAACACCGCATTATAACGGCACTCACGATATGATTTGCCGCACCCGTTCAGAGGGCTTTGGTGAGGAAGTTAAGAGAAGAATTCTTCTCGGCACATATGTACTCTCTGCCGGTTATTATGACGCTTATTATAAAAAGGCACAGAATTTGCGTGGAACTATTGTAAAGGCATTTACAGATGCATTTGAGCATTGTGATGTAATTCTTGCTCCAACAGTTCCTATGACTGCTTTCGAGGCGGGTCACGCAGTTTCAGATCCGATTGAAACTTATCTTACAGATATTTGTACCGTACCCGTAAATATTGCAGGACTTCCGGGTGTATCCGTACCGTGCGGATTTAACGCAAACGGTATGCCGATTGGTATGCAGCTTATTGGCAAGAGTTTTGGCGAGGCTGAAATTTTAAATGCAGCGTTTAAGTATCAGCAGGCTGCCGGAGAAAACTTTAAGGAAACAAAGTGGGGTGTTAAGCTGTGAAATATGAATTAGTTGCGGGTTTTGAAACCCATATTGAACTTGCTACAAAGACAAAAATTTTCTGCTCATGTACAACAGCGTTTGGCGGTGCACCTAACTCACATTGCTGTCCTGTATGTATCGGACTTCCGGGTACACTTCCAAAACTTAACCGTGAGGTTGTAAACTTCGGTATCAAGGCAGGTCTTGCCACTCACGGTGAGATTGCGGAGATTTCTAAAATGGACAGAAAGAACTACTGCTATCCTGACCTTTCAAAGGCTTATCAAATCAGCCAGCTTTATGCACCGCTTTCAATCGGCGGCTATGTAGAGCTTTCAAACGGCAGAAAAATCAGACTTCATCATATTCATATTGAAGAAGATGCAGGAAAACTTATTCATCAGCACGGCGACACATATGTCGACTACAACCGTGGCGGTGTTCCTCTTATCGAGATTGTATCGGAGCCTGATATTCGTTCTATTGACGAGGCTAAGGAGTATGTGGAAAAATTACAGCAGGTAATGCGCTATATAGGAATTTCCGACTGCCGTATGCAGGAAGGCTCAATGCGTTGCGATGTTAATATTTCTGTTCGTCCCGAGGGCAGTGAAACTCTTGGAACAAGAACAGAGATTAAGAATATGAACTCAATTACAAATATTGCCAAAGCAATGGAGTATGAGTATGAGCGTCAGGTAGATTTAATTGAGAGCGGCGGCAAAGTAGTGCAGGAAACTCTCCGTTATGATGATGCAACAAACACTACATCTTCAATGCGTAGTAAAGAAGACGCTCACGATTACCGTTATTTCAGAGATCCTGACCTTGTTACAATCAATGTCCCAAGAGATGTTGTGGAGAGCTTAAAGGCTGAAATGCCTGAACTTCCTTCTGACAAATGCAAGAGATATATTGAAGAACTTGAAATTCCTGAAAAGGATGCACAACTTCTTACAAAATACAGAAAAATCAGCGAGTTCTTTGATAAGGCTTGCGAGGGTGTAAAATCCGCAAAGTCTGTATCTAACTTTATTATCGGTCAGATTTTCCGCAGAACTGAAACCGAGGCTGATAAGGAAACATTTGATGTATCAATAACACCTGAACAACTCAATGAGCTTGTAAAATTGATTGACAGCGGCAAGATACGCAATAACCTTGCTAAGGCAACACTTGAGAAAATGCTTGATACAGGTAAGGGCGCACTTGAGTTTATCAGTGAGAGCGATATGGCAGGACTTGATGAAAACACTGTAAATGAACTTTGTAAACAGGCTATAGAGAACAATCCTAAGGCTGTAGATGATTACAAGAACGGTAAGGAAAAAGCTATTAAGGCTCTTGTCGGTAATGTAATGAAGAACAGCCGTGGTAAAGCAGATGCTACAGCAGTTGAACAGAAACTTAAAGATATGATTTCTTAAAGTTTTATTATATAAGAGTGAAAGCCACTTTTGATTTAGTTCAAAAGTGGCTTTTGTGTTTGTGGATTTTTATATTAGAAATTAAAAAAATTATGGTTGAGTGCACAGCTTGGCCAAGCAATTATAAAAGTTTGGTCGACCTTTTCAAAGGTCGTGGGTGTGGGCAA